>ERZ825137.2642-NODE-2642-length-20367-cov-4.799675_pt1 | contig 20367 bp, 17 predicted proteins | sample MGYA00519873_ERZ825137 | MGnify/ENA primary metagenome ERZ825137 (study PRJEB31778, sample SAMEA3449190) | human gut metagenome | biome: human gut; feature: human-associated habitat; material: faeces | place: United Kingdom | collected 2010/2012 ...
AATCTAGAGCTGAAAATTCAACTGGATATAAAATGAGTGATGATAGCGGTACAAATTGGTATTACGGTTCAAGCGCAAGTTCTAACACTCTATATAGCATTAGTAGTCGAAGTAATGCTTTCGCCTATTGGCTTAGTAGCCCGTCTGCTAATCACATTCTTGATGTTATGTGTGTCCAATACAGTGGCAGTGTGAGCCGTGGTAGCTCTTACACTCCGGAGCTTGGCTATCGTCCAGTAGTTTCTCTAAAATCTGATATCTTTTTAAAAGAAGTTGAAGAAGGAAAAAATTATGAAATTTTGATAAGTGAACAGTAAAGAAATCATTAAAATTTAAGCAAATATTTCTTTAAATGAAATCGAGACAGGCAAATCTTACCAAATTTAATTTCTTGCTAAATAGACTATTTCAAAAATAAATATAATTCTCAAGTACTATGATTAATTTCATAGTATTTTTTTTGCAAAAAGAAAAAATGAATACAGCTAAACTAGCTATATTCATCTATACTTTACTATTTTATTAAAACTATTTTCTTTTTAAATTATCAATTAATCTTTTTAACTCATCAAGGCGAGATTGGATACTTTCTAGCTCACTTTCCTCAGATGTCTGCTTAATTTCATTTTTTACAGATGTAGATACTTCTTCTATATCTTGTTTTAACATAGAAAGAGCTTCCAAAATATCAAATCTTGTAGACTTGTATTTAGGCATATTAGCATCAATAAGCCTACCATCAAACGTATACGTTTCCTCAAAATCTGGTATTACAGTATTTATATTAAATTTATCAAGTATGGCAGCTTTTAAAGCTTGCTGAGAAGCGTATTCACCATGAACTAAGAAGATATTTTCTGGTTTATTTTTCATATTCTCTATCCAAGAAAGTAATCCAGCTTTATCAGCATGACCAGAGAAAGCATCTAGATATTTTATTTCAGCTTTTACTGCTATATCTTCACCAAATATTTTTACCATTTTTTCACCACTCATTATTTTTTTACCAAGTGTGCCTTCTGCTTGATAACCAACAAAAAGAACAGTACATTCTGGTCTAAATAAATTATGTTTTAAGTGATGTTTTATTCTTCCAACTTCACACATACCACTAGCAGATATTATAACCTTTGGAGTTTTATCATCATTTAGAGCCTTTGACTCTTCTGTAGATTCTATTAGATGTAAATTTTTAAACTGAAGTGGATTATCACCCTTTAGCAAATAATTTAGTGCATCTTTATCATAGTATTCAGGATTTTGTTCAAAAATTTGAGTTGCACTAACAGCCAATGGACTATCAACGTAAACTGGAATTTGATTTATCTTCTCAGCATATCCTTCTTTACTTGCATATTTATTTATTTCATATAGTATTTCTTGAGTTCTTCCAACTGCAAAAGATGGAATTATTAAATTTCCTCCACGTTCATAAGTATCTATCATAGTATGTATAAGCATATCTGATTGATCTTTAATTTCTCCATGAAGTCTATCACCATAAGTAGATTCCATCACTAAATAATCTGCCCCATCAATATATGTTGGATCGTTTATAATAGGCATATTTAAATTTCCAAGATCGCCAGAAAACACTAACTTTTTAGTTTTTCCATCTTCATTTACAAATATTTCAACAATTGCAGATCCTAGCATATGTCCTGCATCAACCAATCTAAATGAAATATTTTCATCAATTACTACCAACTCATTATACTCTATTCCTTTAAAAAGTTGAAGAGAATCTATACCATCTTGTGCTGTGTACATAGGCTCATTTTCTTTCTTTCCAGCTCTTCTTCTTTTCTTATTTACCCATTCCATTTCCTTTTCTTGAATATGTCCACTATCAGCTAACATAATACTACATAAATCTAAAGTAGCATTAGTTGTATAAATTGTTCCTTTAAATCCCTGCTTGTATAATTTTGGTATTCTACCACTATGATCAATATGTGCATGTGTTAATATCACAAAGTCAAGTTCACTCAAACTAAAAGGAAAATCTTCATAATTTAACATTTGCTCTGTTGTTTTACCTTGAAACATTCCACAGTCTATCAAAAATTTTTTATTTCCAATTGCAACTAAATGACATGACCCAGTTACCATCCTAGCTGCCCCATAAAAAGTTATATTCATATATATCTACCTCTTTCATACTTACTATTATTATGTACATATTTTATAATAAAAAAAAAAAATAATCAAGTAAAGAAATTAATATATTTACATTAATTAACTTTTAAGCAACTATTAACATATTTCTTATCCTATATATGTAGGGTTTTTAGTAACAGTTAAACTAACACCAGATTTTCTTTTAAGTTCATATTCATTTAACTTTTCATATATTTTTTTATATGAATTTGAATCAAGCATTGATTTCATTATTATATTTATTCTAAATTTATTATTTATTTTTTGAATAAATGGTGATTTTGGAGAATATACTTTATACAGATTATCATTATTTTTTACAAGTACATCATATAGTCTATTTGCCTCTTCTTTTACATATGAAAAATTTCTTCCACTAACTTCAAAAAGTACAATGTTTATAAATGGTGGATAGCCAAATGTTTTTCTGTATTCTATTTCCTTTTCATAAAAATCATTATAACTATGTTTTACAACAGCATCTAATATATAATTTTCTGGATCATTTGTTTGAATAAGTACCCTTCCTTTTAAATTTGACCTTCCTGCCCTTCCAGATACTTGTAGTATGTTTGAAAAAGCCTTCTCACCAGATAAGTAATCGTCCATTCCAAGCATACTATCACATCCAAGTATTCCTACTAAAGTTACGTTTGAAATATCATGTCCTTTACTTATCATTTGAGTTCCTATTAATATATCAATTTTTTCTTTTTTAAATTTATCAAGAATTTTTTGATGTGAATCTCTTGCAATTGTCGTATCAGCGTCCATTCTAATAACACTAGCACCTGGAAATAATTCTTTTACTTCTTCTTCAATTTTTTGAGTGCCTACACTATTACTAGATATTTTACTACTACCACATTTTGGACAGCAAGTAACATTTTTCATAACACATGAACAATAATGGCAATGTAATAAATTATTAGTTTTATGATACACAAATGCTACATCACAATTTGGACACTTAAAAATATATGAGCAATCATCACATTTTAGATATGATACATATCCTCTCCTATTTAAAAATATCATAGTTTGCTGACCACAAGATATGTTTTTAGATATTTCTACTTTTAATCTTGTAGATATATTATATGTATTTCCAATTAGTCTATCATGTTTCATATTAACTATCTCAATTTCTGGTAATGTAGCATTTCCAGCTCTTTTTTTCATTGTAAATAAATCATATTCACCATTTAGTGCCCTATAATAAGTTGATATCTCTGGTGTTGCCGACCCAAGTACCAAAACAGCATCATTTTGCTTGCATATATATGCAGCTACTTCTTTTGTAGAATATTTTGGAGTAACACCAGAATAATAACTTGAATCATGTTCTTCATCTATTATAACAAGCCCAAGATTATCTATAGGAGCAAATATAGCAGATCTTGCACCTATTACTATATCCACTTCCCCATTTTTTATTTTTTTATATGCTTCTTTTCTTTTTGCTATAGTCATTTTACTATGCAGTATTGCTATATTTTTGCCAAATCTTGAAACAAATCTAGTAACCGTTTGATAGGTAAGTGATATTTCAGGAACTAGAAGTATTGCCTTTCTTCCCTGAACTAATACTTTTTCAATAAGTTGTAAATATACTTCCGTCTTTCCACTTCCAGTAACACCATGTATTAAACATTTTGAGTATTTTTCATCATATATCTTAGTCCATATTTTATTTATTACTTCCATTTGTTCATCAGTTGGTATAGGCTTTGGTTTTGATTCTATCTTAATATCTTCTAAAATATCTGGTTTTACTTCTACTTTTTCTAACATAATATAACCATTTTTTTGAACTGTTGATATTACTGCTCTGGATATTCCAAGACCATCTATTATATCATTTATTAATACATAGTCATTGTACATAAGAAAACTTAAAAGTTTTATGTGCTTAGCACTAGTTATAACCTCATTTTCTATATCTTGATATATTTCATCAGGAGATTTTACCAATCTAACTAAAGTATTTTGCTTTGATTTTAAACTTTTTGAATCATTTTTTGACTTAGTTCCTGGTGGCAACATCAATTTCAAAGCATCATAAACATTACAAAAATATACATGTGAGATATATTTTGCAAGTTGTAATCTTTTTTCATCTATATATGAAACATCATCAAGAACAGATATAATACTTTTTAATTTGTATTTTCTTCCTTCTACTTCTTCTTTTGTTAGTTCTACTATTTTTACTATTATGCCTTCCTCATCTTTTGTAGATTTTCCAAAACTAACTTCAACACGCATTCCAAGTCTTGCTATATTTTCTAATTCACTTGGAATAATGTAATCATATACCTTATTTAACGTTTTTACAGATGTATTTATTAGTAATTTTGCAATTTTCATTTCCTTACCTCATATATATTATACAAAACATAGGTTTGTTTGTCAACAAAAAAAGATGAAACTAATGATTGCTAGTTCCATCAAATTTATACTTTTTTACATTATTTGTTTATATTATTTTTTATCTTTTTTTCAGTTTTTGGTAAACTTTTTTCATCACATTCAAACACATCTTCAAATTGTACACTAAATTTATACTCAAGTATTATTTTTATTATTGCAAGAACTGGTACAGCTATTGCCATTCCAATTACTCCAAATAAAAGTTGAAATACAATCAAGCCACCTATTACTATTACAGGATGTAAATCAACAGATTTTGCAATAATATTTGGCTGTAATATATTTGAATCTATAATTTGAATCATAAGTGAACATGCAAATGTAATTATTGCAAATACTGGTCCACCTATAGTAAGTGCATAAAGTGCCATTAAAATTTCAGATATTAGCGCACCAATGTATGGTATAAAATTTAGAATCATTATTAAAATTCCAAATACAAGTGCATAGTCAATTCCAAGTATCATACAAGCAATTGTTGTAAGTACACCCACAATAAAACTATCAAGTAATGTTCCTCTAATATATGCCATAACTGTTTGTTCTATTTCAACTAACATTTTAAATTTTTTACTGCCATTTTTACTTTGAGTTATTATTCTTTTTACACCAGATTTAAATCTTCCCATATCTTTTACCATAAAAAATGATACGACAAAAGCAGTAGCTACCGTTACAATACCAGATATAACACTTTGAAGCGTGGATATAGAATAAGATAGTATACTGCTTAAATTATTAACTACCATATCCTTATTAACCACATCTTGTAAATGCTTTATTCCGCTTTCAATTCCAAGTTTATTTGTTGCAAACTCATTTATTTTATCAACAATACTGTTATATATTGCTGGGAAATCCTTTACCAGTTCTGTTATTTGAGTAATAAACATTGGAACAACAATAAATAATAATAATACAATAACACCAACTATTATTATTAATGATAAAAATGCAGAAACACTTTTATTTAGTCCAATTTTCTTTAAAAGATTTGCAAGCGGAGTTGATATCCAACATATTATAAAGCCAAGATATATTGGTGCTAATGCAAGTAAAGCTTGAAGTAGTTTTTCAAGTATCCCTATACTTTTTAGAAAAAAGCAGATTAAAAATGCAAAAGCACAATACATCATTATATTTAGAAATTTAAAATCTAATGTTTTATCTTCTATTTTCACTTATTCTTTCCTCCTTTAGTACTAATTTCCTTTAATTATTATGTACTAATATTACGCAATATATTATGTATTAATATATAAAAATTTCTAAGTAACAAAATCACACTTAATCACACTTAGCTATTTGACTTTTCTTCAATTAATTTACCTATTTCATTTGCTAAATTTGTGATAAAATCAAGATTTTCTCCTTCTATCATAACACGTACAACTGGTTCTGTGCCAGATGGTCGTATAAGGATTCTTCCTGAGTCTTTAAGCTCATTTTCAGCTTCTTTAATTTTTTGTACAATTAAATCATTATCTTTATACACATTTTTCTTTTCATTTGGTACTTTTGCATTATACAAAACTTGCGGATAAATTGTAACTATGCTTGCAGCCTCACCAAGTAAGATGTGTTTTTCAGATAATATTTTTAGTATCATTAAAGATGTTAAAATTCCATCACCTGTTCTATTATAATCTGAAAATATTACATGTCCTGATTGTTCACCACCAAGGTTATACCCTTTTTCTAACATTTTTTCAAGTACATACCTATCGCCTACATTCGTTTTTTCCAAATTTATACCATTTTTCATGGCATATTTTCCAAGACCGATATTGCTCATAACAGTAGCAACTACTGTATTTTTATTTAGTTTTCCTATCTCTTTTAAATAATTTGAGGATATTGCAAGTATAGAATCACCATCTATAGTATTACCATTTTCATCTACTAATAGACACCTATCACCATCACCATCGTATGCAATTCCTAAGCTATAGTTATTTGAAACGACATAATCTTTTAACATTTCAAGGTGAGTAGAACCACATTTATCATTTATATTTATTCCATTTGGTGTATTATTTATAATTTTATGGTTTATACCTAATTTAGTAAAAATTTTATCTGCTACATCATACGTTGCACCATTTGCAGTATCTATTACTACTTTAAAATTAGTATCCAAGTTCTTTACAAATACGTCTCCAAATATACCAGTTATAAAAGATATATAATCATCTGCTAAACTTGATGATTCTTTACTAATTCCAATTTTTTCATTTGAAGCAACAAGTGTATTTATCATATCAGAGTCCATAATGTTTTCAATTTCCTCTTCTAACTCATCTGGAATTTTCATTCCCTTATTACTAAAAAATTTAATTCCATTAAATTCAAAAGTATTATGTGAAGCAGATATCACTACACTTGCATCAGCATTTAGTTTTTTAGTAAGATATGCAATGGCAGGTGTTGGAATGACTCCAACAGACAAAACATTTGCTCCATAGCTCAAAAAACCAGCTGTCATTGCACTTTCAATTAAATTTCCAGATATTCTTGTATCTCTACCTATTAAAATTATTGGACTATGATCAGTATGCTTAGATAAAACATAAGCACCCGCTTTAGCTACTTTATATACAAATTCTGGTGATAAATCAGTATTTGCAATTCTTCTTATCCCATCTGTTCCAAAATATCTTCTCATATATATTCCTCCTTAAAAAAATATAAACAAAAAAGCAGCAAAGTAAACATGTACCTTACTGCTAATATATTAATTTTCTAGCCACTTAGAATACTCTTCTAATATTTTACTTGCTACTTCTTCTGGTGATAAATTAGTCGTATCTAGTACAAAATCATAATTTGACATATCATCTTTTCTTACGCCATACACGTCAAAGTACCTTTTATTTTCAAGCTCATATCTTAATTTTAAATCTTGCTTTTGCTTTTCTATAGTATCGAACTTTTCTGTACTTTTTCTATCTGGATCATTAAAAGCTCTACTGGCTGCAACATCCAAATCAACTTTAAGGTATAGCTTAAAAGAATCTGGTACAACATACCAGCCAAGTCTTGCATCAATTACAAGATTATCATGTCCTTTAGCATATTTTTCTGCGCTTTTTTCTATTTCTTTATCAATTTCTGGATGATCTTCTACATATACGTTAAATTCTGTAACACTCATATTAGCCTCTTTAGCTAATTTTCTAAAATATTCCCCATTTCTATATATAGTATATCCAAGTTTATCACATAAAATTTTAGACGCTGTTCCTTTGCCACTTGCAAGGTCACCAGCAATAGTTATAATATGCTTTTTTCCCATATCATTACTCCTCAACTATATCTGTTATTTCATCTTTTAATACACTATCTTTTTTTACGACTTCTTTATCTACATATTCTCCGTCTTTTTTTACTAGTACTTCACCATCTGCAATTTCATTAGCAGCCACATCAACAGCATCTCTAATATCGCTACTTCCTTCAACTATTCTTCTATTTTCAATGTACCTTGCTCTTTTAGCAATAGCAAGAGCTGATTCATATCTATTGCCAACTTTTGGCATTATTTCTTTTACATTTGGTTTTGATAACATAAAATTACCCCTTTCATTAACACTAATATTTTAACACATATTCTTCCTTTTTACAATAACACTACATTTAATTTGAAATATTTAAATCTAAAAAATTTATTATTAATTATTAGCTAAAACTAATCCACTTTTCTTTTTTTATACTTTCTACTCTTACCAAATAGCTTATTAAAAGGTATCATAAATAATGAACCAACAATTATTGGCAAGTAAAAAGTATACACTCTCCAAAACAAAATTGACATATTTAAAGTTCCATTTTGAAATATTTTATTAAATAAAAGAGCAAATCCACCTTCGGCACCAATACCAGCACCTGGCACAGGAGTAAATGCCATTATCATTAACAAGAAAGCTTGAGCAGGTATTATATTAAATACACTAACTCCACTATTACCAAATGCCCTATAAACTGCATAAGTAATATAATAATAAACTATATATTGTATTAAAGATATAACTGACATCTTTAACACAACTAATTTTTGACTTTTCATCAAGTTAAATTTTTCATTAAAGCTATCTATACTCACCTTTAATTCTTCTAGTTTTTCATCAACATTTTTAAAAATTTTTAGTTTACCTAAAACAATATACACAGGTTTTAATATCAAAAACGCTAATTTTTTGTTAATTCCTATTAAAAATATAAATAAAATAACTCCAACATTTACAGCAAATCCAGCAATTGCAAGTACCAAAAAGTTACTAAGCAAACTCATAAAATAATTAAATTCAAATAACAACACAACTGCTGTAAAAAGAACAAGCATAGTTTGAGATATCACAAATTTCATGGCAAGTATTGACATCACATCACTCATCTTCTTACCTTCTTTTGACATTTCATATGCTTGAATTGGCTGACCACCAGAGGAAAATGGCGTTATATTGTTAAACAGTTGTCCTATCATAGAAATTCTAAATGTATCAAAAAAACTTTGATCGCTAAAAGATTTTTTTAGTGGAATATGTAAACATATAGCTTCACAAATCCAATATATAACAATACATAAAAATCCAACCATAACCCATCTATAATCTGAATTTTTAAGTAAATTTAATATATTGTCTATTCCATCAACTTTTATCATATAAATAATTAAAGCTACAAAAATTATTAGTATAATTGCAACATTTATGTATATCTTTTTACTTTTATTTTTATCTTTTACTACGACTAAACTCTTATTTTCTTCCATATTTTACTCCTATATTTTTAAATGAACAAAACCATTTGTAACTTTACTATTTAAAAATCACATATACATTATACCATATTTCAGCGTTGTTGTCAATTTATGTAAACTTCCGATTTGATTACAGATACTATTTTTTTATAATTTTATCCATTATTTTTTTACTTATATACTATTTTTAGAATTCACATATAGTAGTAATACCACATGGCAAAAACATATCACTATTTTTCTTTTTTATTCCAATTTCATCAAAATATATTTTCTTTGCTCCTTTAATTTCATATCTTGCAACATTTTGAATAATCGTACCAGATAATCCTCCAGTATATGTGTTAATCATTACAAAAAGAGGATCATCGCTTAACAACTGATTACATAGAAAAAGAAGTTCAGTTAAATTCTTTTCGATGCTCCATACCTCACCATTTTTTCCTCTTCCATAAGATGGTGGATCCATGATTATCGCATCGTATTTTTTTCCTCGCCTTATTTCTCTTTTTACAAATTTTAATACATCATCTACTATAAACCTAATCTTAGCATCACCTAACCCAGATGAATATACATTTTCTTTTGCCCAAGTTGTCATACCAGCAGATGAATCAACATGACAAACACTAGCCCCTGCAAAAAGACTTGCTACACTAGCAGCACCAGTATATGCAAATAAATTTAAGACATTTACTTCTTTACCATCTTTTTTTCTTTTTGAAATCTTATCTATAATATAATCCCAATTTACAGCTTGCTCTGGGAAAAGCCCTGTATGCTTAAATCCCATTGGTTTTATGTTAAATACCAATTCTTTGTATTTTATTTTCCAATCGTTTTTTATTTTTTTTAGTATTTCCCAGTGACCTCCACCGCTACTACTTCTAATATATCTTGCATGAGCATTTTTCCATAATTGCTCATTTTCTTTACTTTTCCATATTATTTGAGGATCAGGTCTTATTAATATGTAATCTCCCCATCTTTCTAACTTTTCGCCATTTGCCATATCAAGTAACTCATAATCTTTAAAATCTTTACTATAACGCATATTTTTATCTCCTATTTCATAAAATTTATTAATATTACAATTAGATCTCTACATCCAACTTTCTACACCACTTCAAAATAATGGTTTGTAACTAGCAATAACTATTTTAATTACGCACCAATCATTTGAAATTTAAAACTTTAATTTTTTTAGTAGAATATATAACACCTTACTTAGTGAAAATTGCTTTAGGTCATATGTGTGAAACACATATTCTAATGCATAATTGCAAGTAGCCCAATATACATACATTGTTTTATTAAATAAAACGTTATCTATATTAATAGTGACTATTTGCATTTTTATTTTTATTGTTATTATTTAATAGATGTACTTTCATTATAAATATTTCATCAAAGACATTATATAATAATTACTGTTGAAAATCAATATTTTGATAGCATCCAAACATAACAATAAACAAAATTATACTAAAAAATATTCTTTTTGCTATTGCTAAATGTTACAAACAACCAAAGAAATATATTACAAACAAAAATTTACAAAATATTTTTGATATATATAATTCTAATAACAAAAATATCACCCTAGAGAGGGCAAATGAAAGGATTTTAACTATGAAATGTTTTAAAGTTTTACAATTAAAAAAAATATTTAAGCTCTCTATATTTTTCTTAATACTTACTCTACTGCTTGTACTATCAAAGCAAAATTATGAATGTGTGAAATTAAGTGTTAATCTTTTTATAACCTCTATAATGCCATCATTATTTCCATTTATATTGTTTACAGAGATAATCTTAAAAACAGATATCCTAGATACTGTATCAAGAATTTTTGGAAAAATGTTTTCAAAACTATTCAATGTTTCAAAAAATTCTTCACTAGCCATAATTATAGGGTTTATATGCGGTTTTCCAATGGGAGCAAAAGCTACAAATGAGCTATATAAAAAAGGTAATATAACCTACAATGATGTAGTAAAGCTTTTAAGCTTTGTAAATAATTGTAGTCCTGCATTTATACTTTCCACAATAGGGGTAGGAATATTCTTTAATATAAAAATCGGTGTTATACTTTTGATATCTCACATTTTATCGGCAATAATTATTGGAGTTATTCATTCTAAAAAGTGCCTGCCTAATACTAAAGAAAATGACATGAACTCATTATATATTCTTGATAAAAAAACTGCCAATATTATAACAGTAAATAAAGAAAAAACAAAGTTGAAAAAAAGTAATAACCCAAAATTTCAAAATAGTTTTTTTAAAATATTAAAAGAAAGCATACTTGGAAGCTTTAAAACTCTTTGTAATATTCTAGGTTTTATAATAATATTTAATCTTGCGTATAATATAATTAGTATATTTCTATTAAATATACATTTAAATAACAAAGTTATTAAGCTACTTTCTCCTATTTTTGAAGTAACTAAAGGAAGTTATGATATATACTCATTAAATCTAGCACTAAATGCCAAAATAATTTTAATATCTATTATGCTTGGATTTAGCGGATTATGTATAAATTTTCAAATTTTTTCATGTTTAACAGACATACCATATAAATTTAAAACGTTAGTAAAAAATAAAACAATACATGGTATTTTATCAGGAATTACAACATATATATTATTAAAATTAAATTTTATTCAGGAAGCTACTAACACTGTATTTTCAAATAATGATTATACTTTACAAACTACAAGTAGCTACTATATAGAAAATATAAAAAAATCATACCTAGTTTCAACATTTGCTATAATTTGTATGCTAATAATATACTACATATTATATAAATACAAAATACACAATAAATATAAAATATAAAATATAAATAAATATAAAAAGTAGTTAAAAATATATTTTAACTACTCTACATCAAAGGAGGGGGGAAATCTATATATTAAAATATATAGCTTAATATTATTATTAACATTTTTTTATTATTTATTCATAAATATTATATAAATTAAATGTACTTTTAAGGAGGTGTATCATGGATAAATCACAGCAATTTTTCGATCCATATAATTTTAGCACACCAGGAAATATTCCACATCAAAGCCAAATGCCAGATCCTAATATCTCAAATATTGAGCCACCTATGAATCCTGCTATGTATTATGATCAACAGTATATGTATTACAAATATCTTACTCAAATGATTGAATACAAAATTAAATTAAAAGAGCTAGAAAAACTAAATAACGCAAAATAGCAGTTAAGCTGCTATTTTACGTTACTTTTTTTATTCATTTAAAATTTTACTTTATCTTTTACTTGTACTCTATTTGATAATTCAAAGTCTAAATAATGTATTTACGTTATTTTTAGCAAGTGTTCTTTCTGGTTTCTTTGAAAAATAAAGTTCTAACAAAGGATTTAACATTTCTACCTGATATAAACTATTTTCTAGGATTTCAAATTTTTGAAATTTTTCAACAAAAAGAATATTAACCTTTTGATCATGTAATTTCAAAGTACACCAGCCACTAGAACTTAATATCAATTGAAACTTTTCCTTTAATACATCCATTGCTTTCCTATTTACTAAAATAGAAAGCAAATTACACTCTCCTACAAGACCTTTCATGCACTTTGCAGATTCACCTAAAATTATAAAGTCCTTCTTCTCAATTTCAGCTTCTTGTAAAAAATTAATAATTTGTTCTTTTGTCATAATTATCCTCCAAATAAATATAATATATACTATTTTTTATTATATCATATTTGTCAAGATAAAAGATTACATAAACCAACCACCATTTGGACTGATAACTTGCCCTGTAATGTAACTTGCATCTTCAGATGCAAGAAAAAGTGCAAGTTTAGACACATCTTTTACACTACCTATTTTTTCTAATGGAATTTCATATTTAATATTTTCAATATCACTATCAGTAAGATTTTTTATCATAGATGTATCAATAATACCTGGAGCAATTACATTTACACGAATATTTGACGGACCAAGTTCTTTAGCAAGAGCTTTTGACATTCCTATAATTGCAGCTTTAGACATAGAATAGTTTACTTCACATGAAGCTCCAACAATTCCCCATATAGATGATATATTAATAATAGTTCCACTATGTTTCCTTAACATATAATTATTTAGCGCCGACTGAGTTGTATTAAAAGTACCAACAACATTTATTGAAATCATCTTTTCAATTTCTTCATTTTGTATATCACAAAATGGTTTATACTCACAAATTCCAGCATTATTTATTAATATATCAAGTGAGTCAAATCTTTTAATGCAAAAATCTACCATCTCATCTACATTTTTTCTATTTGAAACATTGGCTTTAAATATCTCCACATTGCATCCTTCATTAATTAATAATTCTTTTAGTTTTCTTGCTTCATTTTCAGAACTGTTATAATTTATACAAACGTTATATGATGCCCTAGCAAATTCTTTTGAAATTGCCTCTCCAATTCCCTTAGCACCACCAGTTACAAGTACTGTTTTTCTATTCATTTTATTTACCACCTAATCCAAAAATGGTACACCTATAATATAAGTGTACCACTAAACACATTATTTTAACAACTTATCTACATCAATTGTTTCGCCATTTTTAAATATTGAATCTGGATCTATTTGATTTTTTTGTTCATTATGTACATCGCTCTTAGCCACTTCGTCTTGGCTATTTACTTGCTCATTTAAATCTTTAAAACTTTCATAATTTTTTTGAAGATTTGCTTGAAGCTTCTTTTCTTCATCATATGTAGCTAACACATCAGTTGCATCCTTACTACGAGGAATAAAATTAGAAGCAATAGATGAAAGTTCACCAATAAAATTATCGTATTTTTTAAATCTTCCAAATAATCCTTTTGATCTATCTACTTGTTGTTTTGCATTTCTTACATTAATTGCAGAAATTAAATATTTATCGATACAATCTATTGACTTAGATAATTTAGCAATTCTTTCTTTTTTATCATCTGGAAGTGCACTAAATTCTTGTCTTCTTGCTTCATCATCCATTTTAGTATCTCCTTTTGTTTCAGTCTCAATTTTCTTTCTTGCCAAATTAGTAAGTTTAACAATGTCAGTTAAAGAGTTACTTTCACTACTTTTAATATTTTCATCTAAAATATGTACGTTATATGAAGACATAGAGCCATACATAGATTCAACAAAATCATTTATTCTATCTTTACTGTACCTATCCTCTGTTTTTTTGGCTTTCATTATAACTTCAATAGAATCTTTTAATTCTTGTTTTATATCCTTAGATACTTCTTTTCCAAAACTACCTCCATCATTTAAAAGTAAAAAGTTTTTGTAATTAAGAAATTGTTGAGTTGTAAACTTATGAAGTTGCTTTTTAAATCCTATCTTTGACAACTTACCACTATTAAATAATTTTGAAATGTTTCTTGAAATTTTTGATATAAAATCTGTATTTTCAGGAACTGATTTATCTAAATTATCAGTATTCTCTTTTAAATATTTAATTATATCTTCTGTACTTTCTGCAGGTAAAGAATTTCCACCAATTTGTTTTTTCTTTGGCGTAAATGGTACCTCTTCAAAATCTGGATCATTAGCTGTTTTACTCTCTTCTTGTTTTTGCTCAGCTTGTTCTGGCTTTTTACTCTCTTCTTGTTTTTGCTCAGCTTGTTCTGGCTTTTTGCTCTCTTCTTGCTTTTGCTCAGCTTGTTCTGGCTTTTTGCTTTCTTCTTGCTTTTGCTCAGCTTGTTCTGGCTTTTTGCTCTCTTCTTGTTTTTGCTTAGTTTGTTCTGGCTTTTTACTTTCTTCTTGCTTTTGCTCAGCTTGCTCTGGCTTTTTATTTTCTTCTTGTTTTTGCTCAGTTTGTTCTGGCTTTTTACCTTCTTCTTGCTTTTGCTCAGCTTGTTCTGGCTTTTTATTTTCTTCTTGCTTTTGCTCAGTTTGTTCTGGCTTTTTACCTTCTTCTTGTTTTTGTTCAGCTTGTTCTGGCTTTTTAGTACTATCTTTATCTAGCTTATACTCTAATTTAACAAAATCTTTAGTGTCAATATTTACTTTGTTTTCTTCAAATCTAGTTGAAACCTCCTGTATTGAATTTACTAATCCGTTATATTTTTCAATATTAGATTTTAGTTGTTTTTCAACTTTTCGTTGATACTTACGTGCATCCTCAACTCTTCTTATGTAAAAAGCATTTTCTTTACCATACTTTTTTAAGTTTGCTTCATCACTTTCTATCATGAGTTTTAATCCACTAATTTCTTCTTCAATTTGTGGAGCTAATTTTGCTGCTTCTTGCATCATAGGACGAATCTTCTGATTAATTAAGATTTCAATACCTTCCTTAGCTTCTTCCCATGGATTAAAAGAATCTCTTCCACTAACTATACTATTTAATTTTGATCTTGCACCAGATAAATTTGCAAGTGCTGTTGTACTATCTATTAATCTTTCATTAATGATACTTTCAATTTCACCAGCGCTTTTTGATAATTCTTCATCAGATAAAGTAGCAATGCCATATTCGCTACAATATGCCTCCATCTTATCTTTTAAATCATACTTTCTTTTTTTTACTTCTTCAATGACTGCATTTATTTTTTCTATATATACATTAATATCATTATAAGTTTCGTTCATAACAACAAATCCCTCCTAAATTAATCTTTTTTTAATGATCCAAATGCTTCTTCCGCATTTTTTAAAACTTCCGTACATTTTTCAACATTAGTTATTAATTCAGATTGTCTTGCGATAAGTTCATCGATCTTTTTTTGTTTTTCTTCCATATATATTACCTCCATATTAAAATATCAACTATTTAGTATGATTACTTCTACCTTTAGTGTTTCTAGACTGTTGATTTATATTTTTACTATCATCAATTTTTTCATACGCTTCTTCAGGTTCAACACCATTACGTAATTCATTTATAAAACTTTCTGCCTTATCTTTATCTTTTTGTGATAAGCCATTAATACTTTCTTCAGAAAGCTCATGTATTCCAGAATCATAGCCTTTATTTTTAGAAAATCTTGATGCAAATGTTCTACTTTTTTGAACTTGTTGTTGTGCTTCCTTTAAATTAATTGGCATTATTAAAGTTTCTTCAATAAGTTTAATTTTTTCTTGTAATTTAACTATTGCATCTTGTTTTGTAGAATCATAACTCAATTCTTTTGCTTTTTCAGCACTTTTTGGAATAACACTTTTTCTTTTAGTATTTAATGCTTTAATAAGATCTAATATTTTTTGTTTATCATCACCAGAAATTGGTTTACTCATAAATGAAACCTTAGATTTATCATCACCATAAATGTTATCTAGTAAGCTATCCATATCAGCATCAGAAACATTTGGTAAAAATTCTTTAAATGCTTCCTTTACCTCATCAAAATCTCTAGCAGAAAGATCAACATTTTTAGCTGTTACACTTTTTTCTAAAATTTTAGAAATCTTTCCTTTATTGTTAAATCCTGTTACATTCTTTAGTGCATTTTGTGAACTAGCACACATAGCCAAATTCATAGCTTCACTTTCATCTTTTATGATATATGAATTTTTTGCGCTTTTATCCTTCTTTATAAGTTCTAAAAGTTTTCTTGCCTTTTCTACATCGTTTAAAGCAGGTAACATACTCTCTTGCTGAGCTTCTGCTTGAGGTTGTCCATTTGTACCTTGTACAGCACCCCCACCATTTCCTTGTTGTTTTGGAGTAGCCACTTGTTGTGTTTTTGGTTGTTGCATTTGTGGATAAGAATAATAAGGCATTGGCTGTGGAACTACTGGTGGAACTTGTTGCTGAGATTGTTGAGTTTGAATTTCTTGTTCATTTTCTTCATCATTTCTTTCAGCATTTTCATCTTGGTTACTACCATCTCTACCATTTTCTTCTTTACTACTTGATTTTTTTTCTTTGTTTGGATCTATTATAACAGTCGTATCAAGTTTTATTCCTTGAAACTCCAAACTTTTCTTTAAGTCTCCAACAACTTTTTTAAATGCATTAATTGAATTCATTTGTTCTTTTAACTCTTCAGTTAATTTTTTTATATTCTCTTCGCATTCTTTGTGTGAATTATTCAAAGTATCAAAGTCGTCAAAATCTGGATCAGTAGTTGCAGGATCATTACCACCATGAGCATTTTTTATCTTTTCGATATCTGCTTCAATACTACATAACTCACGTTTTAAATCCTCGATCTCTTCTGTTTTTTCTTCTTTTTTATCTTCAATTTCTTTTATTTTAAAATTAGTAATTCCAATTGTTTTTTCAACATTTTTACGATACTTTTCATCAAACTCTTTTTTTGCACTATTATTTTCATAAATTTCTTTAACTTTGGTATTAATATCATCTACCTTTCTATCATGATCAGGGTCAGTATCAGGTATTTTAGATATAAGAGCTTCCTTTACCTTCTTTTGTCCTTCATCAAAATTAACATCACTCATATCAAACGAATTTGCAGTACAAAATGCAGTAACTTCTGTAGTTATTGTAGTGTTTTTAGCTGATATATTAAATTTAGTAATGATATTTTCTAAGTATTTTTTGCAACCATCTATTGACTGTGCATCATATTTATTATTTTCTTCCATAATAATCCTACCTTTCAATACTTTCGTATTCCATCATAATATTAATTATAGTATATAACATAATCTTTGTCAATAAAAACTTAAAAAAAATAGTAAAAAAGTATAATTATGTTTCTTGTAATTGTGCATGATTTTTATATATAATTTTACATAATACTCATATTTTTAAATTTGTCTTTCTTCACTACCTTTTGCTCTTTCTTTTCCACGTTCTTCATTAGCAGATTCATATGCTATTTTTGCTGCTTCTTCAGCAGAATATACATCTTCTTCTAGTCCTTTTTTAAATTTATTTGTAGCAGTTTTTTCAAAACTAGTTAACCCTACTCTAGAATATTTTGACAACTCACTAACACCAGAATCTAATTTCCCCTTTTTAAAAATTCCCTTCGTACTTTCAATTTTTTGCAAAGATTCCTTTAAATTTATTGGTGTTATTAATGCTTTAGTAATATTTTCTATATTATTTTTATCATTTAAAAATTTATCTTTGTTTCCTGATTCATTTAGTTTACTTGCTTTGTCTTCATTTTGTATATAAGAAAAAAGTTCATTTTGTTTTCTATTAACATTTTCGATTATATCCATTAGTATTTTTTTACTATCACTTGATAATTTATTTTCTAAAAATTTAGTTTTACTAGGATCATTACCATAAACTTCTTTTAATAATTCATCTATTTTAGCACCATCTAAATCTGGCAAAAATTCCTTTATACGCTTTTTTATATTATCTTTTCCTAAGCTAGAAATTTCATTCTCATTTTTTTCAATACTTGATTTTAATATATTTTCTAGTGTATTTCTGTCTTTTCCAAGCTTTTTAGCAAATTCATTATCTTCTAAAATTGATGCAATAATGGAAATTTCATTATCATCATTTAATGTATAACTTTTCCCATTTGACTTTTCTATTATTGTCATTACCCTTTTTTTCTTCTCTTCATCTGATAATTCTGGAATTTTTTCTCTAAAATTGCTAATTACTTGATTTTTTACTTTTTCAGAATTTTCGGCTGGATCTTGATTTTGAATTTGATTTGTTGGCATATTAGGCTGTTGATATGCTTGATTTTGTTGTGGTAGTTGAATTTGCATTGGTTGCATTTGATTATTATCTATCTGCTCAAACTCACTATTTTTAACACTTTTATCTTCTTTATTTTTCTCTACATTTTTCTCTTTTTCCTTTGGTGCTAGTGTCTTAGTAATATCTATATCAATATTATGCTCCTTTAACTTATTTTTTATATTTTCTACTGTCTTTTTATAAAGTAAAATTTCATTTTCCTGATTACTAAATTCTGCTGATAATTTATTTATTCTTTTTTCACACTCTGCATATGATTTACTAACCTCATCATATTTTGCAAAATCTTCATCTTGTACAGAAGGTATATTACCACCATGTAAAGCCTTAATATCATCAATTTCTGCTTCTAACGTACTTTTTTCAAGTTCTATTAAATTTATTTCATCTTGTCTTTCTTGCTTTTTTTCTTCAAATTCCTTTATTTTATAATTGGCAGCACCAATCATAGATTCTATAGATCTACGTTTTTCATTATCAAAGTCTACCTTTATTTTTTTATTTACACCATCATAAATTGAATTAATGTTATCACTTATTGCTTGAATTTTTGAATCTCTATCAGGATCTGAAAGAGAAATCTGTCCAATAATATCTCCACTTACAACTAATCTTTGCTCATGACTTCCATCAAAAGCTTGGTCCATTATATATCCGTTTTGAGCACAAAAATCATTTACTCTTAACTTTACATATTGGCTATACTTGTTAAAATCTATTGCACCAAATACACTATCTAAACTTTTTTGAATTCCTGCAATAGAAATATTATCATAATTTTCAATATCATCCATCATATATTTCACCTCTACACATGTATAATCAGATTATATTATATAACATATATTTTTTCAAGGAAATACAAATATTTAATTTCTTATTTAATGTATTTTTTAGTTACTGTTTAGACTAAGTAAAATTTTAAAATTATAGAAAATGTACCAAGTAAAGTTACAAGTCGTTTTGAAATAGTTATTGTAATTTTAAAATTTAAAAATTACAAATTAGAATTTATTAGGTATATTATATACAAAAAGATAATTTTGCATTTTTAACTAGTCATAGTCTAAATAATAACATTTTCTACTATTATCATAAACACATAATTATATTTAAGCCTTGATTTTAGTTTGCATAATTCAGAAACCGTTTTCAACGGTTTCTCTTTCTTCCATTTTTGCTTCATCTTTTTTTATTTTTTCTTTCTTTACTTTTTCCATATTTTGTAATTTTATTTGTTAAATATTTCCATTGCTTATTTTTCTTTTTTACTATACACTATTTTTGTATAATTTGTCGTTTTTTACAAATTATATTATTATATTTATGGAG
>ERZ825137.2644-NODE-2644-length-20359-cov-4.064372_pt1 | contig 20359 bp, 17 predicted proteins | sample MGYA00519873_ERZ825137 | MGnify/ENA primary metagenome ERZ825137 (study PRJEB31778, sample SAMEA3449190) | human gut metagenome | biome: human gut; feature: human-associated habitat; material: faeces | place: United Kingdom | collected 2010/2012 ...
ACGAGAGCCGCATGTACTTCGACAAGATGCTGCGGCAGAGCGGCCTGTTCGACACGCTGGAGCAGATGGGCATTCAAGACGGCGACATCGTCAGCATGTACGACCTGGAATTCGAGTATCAGAGATAAGCAAAAAGACCGCCGATGGCGGTCTTTTTTGCGCGTTGGCAGGGGAGGGCGGACAGAATCGTTCGACCCTGCGTCGCTTCTTGGCAAATTGACCCTCACAGCGTACAATTTACGCGGGGTGCCACCATTACTACGGTAAAAAGTGAGCGGTCGGCCACACCACCGAGAGGGGGTGGGGCACATGTTCTGGCAGTTTACATTTCACATCGGACGGTATTCCGTTTCGATCCGTGTCATGAAGCTGAAAAGCAGAAACCGCCACTCGGCCAAGTGACGGTTTTTGACATATTGTCTTAAGCTTCCACTTTAAAGAGCTAACCGCTTGTCGCAGCGCTCTTTCTATATATTTTATAGCTTTATAGCCGCAGCCGGGATATATGTCAAGAACCGGCTGCGGCAAAATGTTTATATCCTACAAAACACAAAAGCTGTTGCCAAATACGCCGGAAACGATTAAAATATAATATGAGTAAAAGTATCTCTCAGGAGGCTGTGCACATGAAACGCAACGGCAATTATTCCGTAAAGCTGAAAACGATCGTGGAGACTCACGATCTTCACCCGCTGCACCTTTCAAAGGACTATAACTCCGCGCTGCTGACGACCGCCGATATAAACCGCCCGGCTATGCAGCTCACCGGCTTTTATAATTACTTCGACCCGAAGCGCTTACAGATTATGGGGCGCGTCGAGAGCACGTATCTTGACACGCTTTCTTCCGAGGAGCGCCGCGCCGCGTTTGAGCGCTTTATGCAGTACGATATAGCGGGTCTTGTCATCTGCCACAGCGTGCCGGCTTTCCCCGAGTGCATAGAGATGGCGGAGAAATATGACCGCAACGTGTTCATCACGCATGAGGACACATCGGAATTTCAGGCCGACGTCATCACCTCCCTGCGCAAACACCTTGCCCCTCGCCTTACGACGCACGGCGTGCTCGTCGAGGTCTACGGCGAGGGTCTGCTGCTCATCGGCGACAGCGGCATCGGCAAGAGCGAGACGGCGCTGGAGCTTATAAAGCGCGGCCACCGGCTCATCGCGGACGACGCTGTTGAGGTAAAGCGCATCAGCCGCGACACCCTCGTCGGCTGCGCACCGGAGCTCATACGCTACTATATGGAGCTGCGCGGCATAGGCGTTATAAACGTCCGGCACCTCTACGGCATGGGCGCTGTAAAACCGGAGACGAACATTGACCTCGTGGTGAGCATGGAACCTTGGGAGGACGGCAAGGCCTACGACCGCCTCGGCCTCACGAATGAGACGGCGAGCTTTCTCGGCGTGAGCCTGCCGCAGGTGACGATCCCCGTCCGTCCTGGCAGGAACCTTGCCGTTATCATGGAGCTTGCCGCGATGAACAACCGCCAGAAGAAGATGGGCTACAACGCCGCAGAGGCTCTGACCGCCGAGCATGACAGAGCGATCGACCTCGGACTACTATGATTGGAGAAGCGTAAATGGAACAGCTTGAAATCGCCATTGCCGAAATAAAGGAGGCCATGCCCGGCCTTGAGCTTCGGGAAAACGAACTGATGAGCGAGCACTGCTCGTTCCGCATCGGCGGCCCCGCGAGAGTGCTCGCGATCCCGTCGGACGTATCGAGTCTTTCAAAGATATGCTGCCTGCTCAAAAAGCACAAGCTTGCCCCGTACATAATCGGCAACGGGACGAACATCCTTTTCCCCGACGAGGGCTTAAATGACCTCTTCATCATCAGCACCGCGAAGCTCGGCAAGCTGTTCATGATCGGCGAGGACGCGATCTACGCCGAAGCCGGCGTGTCGCTTGCGAAGCTTGCGGGCTTTGCGCAGCAGAACGGCCTTGAGGGGCTGGAGTTTGCCTCCGGCATCCCCGGCAGCGTCGGCGGCGGGGTGATAATGAACGCGGGCGCATACGACGGTGAGCTGAAGGACGCGGTCGAGAGCGTCGTGTTCTACTATCTGCCTGACCAGAGCCTGTACGAGATGCCGCATGACAACTGCGCCTTCGGCTATCGCACGAGCTTTTTCCAGAAGACTCCCGGCTGCGTCATCCTCTCCGCCGTGTTCCGCCTCAAGAAAGGCGACGGCGAGGCCATCGCCGCAAAGATGCGTGAGCTCAACCAGCGCCGCCGCGATAAGCAGCCGCTCGACCTGCCCTCCGCGGGCAGCGCCTTCAGGCGTCCCGAGAACGGCTACGCCGCCGCGCTCATCGATGAGGCGGGGCTCAAGGGCTATACCGTCGGCGGAGCGCAGGTGTCGGAAAAGCACGCGGGCTTTGTCGTGAACACCGGAAAGGCGACCTCGCACGATGTCTATGACCTGATGATGCACATAAGAAAGACCGTATACGAGAAGTCCGGTACGGTGCTCGTGCCGGAGATGATAATCCTGCCGCCGGATTACGCCCTGACGGATAACGGCCCCGAGATCCCGCTCAACCGCGTGACCGGCGGGCTTGAGGCGGAGCTGAACGCCGCTGCGGCGCAGGAGACACCGGAGAGCTGAACGGGAGAGATAAATGGATTTTTTGATTATCACCGGACTGTCCGGGGCGGGCAAGAGCCGCGCCGCGGACGTGATGGAGGATCTGGACTACTACTGCGTGGACAATATGCCCGTCGCGCTCATGCCGCGCTTTGCCGAGCTCTGCATCGCCACCGGCGGGCGCTATGAAAACGTCGCCCTCGTGACGGACGTGCGCGAGAAGAACGGCTTCGGTGAGCTGCTCAAGAAAATCGACCAGCTCAAGGAGATGAACTGCAGCGTACGCATCCTGTACATGGACGCGGACGTGCGCACCATCGTGCGGCGCTATAAGGAATCGCGCCGCCCGCACCCGCTCGCCACGCGCGGCACCTCGATCGAGGACGCCGTACACAAGGAGATGGATCTGCTCGCGCCGATACGCGAGCGGGCGGACTTCATCGTCAACAGCTCGAATCTCACCCTCGGCATGCTCCAGAACAAGCTCTTCTCGCTCTTCGCCCCAAACGGGGAAAAGCGCGAGATTGACGTGACTGTCATGTCTTTCGGCTATAAACATGGCCTGCCGATGGAGGCAGACCTCGTGTTCGACGTGCGCTTTCTGCCGAACCCGTTCTATGTTGAAGACCTGCGCCCGCTCTGCGGCCTTGACCGGCCCGTGGCGGAGTTCGTGTTCAGCTACCAGCAGACGCGCACCTTTATGGAAAAGATAGAGGACATGCTCGACTTCCTGCTGCCGATGTACATTGAGGAGGGTAAGCTTTCGCTGACCGTCGCCATCGGCTGCACCGGCGGGCACCACAGGAGCGTAGCCATCGCCTCGGCGCTGACGGACTACCTCGTCGCTGACGGGATCCGCGCCGTCAACGTCAACCGCGATCTGGACAAGTAGGAGAGGCTGCCATGTCGTTTTCATCCCGCGCGAAGGCCGAGCTGTGTCAGGCGCGGCCCGACCGGAAATGCTGTGCCGTCGCCGAAAGCTACGGCGTGCTGCTCTACTGCAACACCTTTTCCGCAAACGAGATACGCGTTATCACTGCAAGCCCGGAGTTTGCGTCCCGACTGCCGAAGCTCTTCCGCAAGGCCTTCGGCGTGAGCTTTGACAGGCTCCCGCCCGAGGGAGCCGAGGGCAAGCGTACTCTCTCGATAACCGATGCGGATAAGCTCTCTGCGATCTTTGACGCCTTCGGAGCCGACCGCAGCGCAACGCTGTCGCACCATATAAACTTCGGCGTCATCGAAGAGGACTGCTGCCGCGCGTCGTTTATCCGCGGCGCGTTTTTAGCGGGCGGCAGCGTCACCGATCCGGAGAAGCGCTACCACCTCGAGCTTGCGACCTCGCACCGCAGCGTCAGCCGCGAGGCGTATTCGATTTTGCTGGACATGGGCTTCAGCCCGAAGGAGACGGAACGCGCCGGGAACAGCCTGCTCTACTTCAAGCAGGCCGACGCCATTGCCGACTTCTTCACGACGATCGGCGCAAGCGGCACAGCCATGGACATCATGACCGCAAAGGTCGAAAAGGAAATGCGCAATACCGTCACCCGGCAGATAAACTGCGACAGCCACAATGCCGACAAGACCGTCGCCGCCGCGCAGGAGCAGATGAACGCCATCCGCCGTATCGCGAAGGACTATGGGCTTGACGCGCTGCCTGAGCCGCTGAAGGACGCCGCGCTCCTGCGCATCGCAAACCCCGAGGCGAGCCTTGCAGACCTCGCTACTCTGAGCTATCCCCCGGTGACAAAGAGCTGCCTCAACCACCGTTTCAAAAAGATAATGGGCTTCAAGCCCGAGAAAGAATAAAAATATGTCGTTCGTTCATCTTCATGTGCATAGCGAGTATTCCCTGCTCGACGGCGCCTGCCGCATCGAAAAGCTGGCGGAGCGTATAAAGGAGCTGGGGCAGGACGCCGTCGCGATCACCGATCACGGCGTAATGTACGGTGCTGTCAATTTCTACCGTGCCTGCAAGGCCGCGGGCGTAAAGCCGATCATCGGCTGCGAGGTCTATGTCGCGCCGCGCAACATGAGCGATAAGGAGCACGGCATTGACAACAACTATTCTCACCTGATCCTCCTGTGCAAGAATGAGACGGGCTACCGCAACCTCTGCTATCTCGTCTCCACCGGCTTTACCGAGGGCTTCTATATTAAGCCGCGCATAGACTGGTCGATACTGCACGAGCATGCCGAGGGGCTTATATGCCTGTCAGGCTGCCTTGCCGGGTACATTCCCCAGCGGCTCATCCGCGGTGACTATGAGGCCGCGAAGGCCAAGGCGCTGGAGCTGGAGGAGCTTTTCGGGAAGGATAATTTCTATCTTGAGATCCAGGATCACGGCATCGAGGACGAGCAGACCGCGGGGCGCGAACTTATCCGCCTGCACCGCGATACCGACATCCCCCTTGTCGTGACAAACGACGCGCACTATATCGAAAAAAAGGACGCCTATTATCAGGACGTCCTCATGTGCATCCAGATGGGCAAGACCGTCGACGATCCGGGACGCATGCGCTTCGAGTCGCAGGAGCTTTACCTCAAGAGCGAGGAGGAGATGCGCGCGCTGTACCCGGAGGTACCGGAGGCGGCGGACAACACCGTCGATATCGCCGCGCGCTGCAATTACGATTTCCAGTTCGGGCACTATTTCCTGCCGCGCTTCAAGCTCCCCGAGGGAGAGACCGACAGCTATGAGTACCTTAAAAAGCTGTGCGAAAAGGGCTTTGCCGAGCGCTTTGCCGACCGGCCCGAGGTACACTCCCAGCTTGAATATGAGCTCGATATCATCCACAGCATGGGCTTTGTGGATTACTTTCTGATCGTTTCGGACTTCATCGGCTATGCCAAGCGCAACGGCATCCCCGTCGGCCCCGGGCGCGGCAGCGCCGCGGGCAGCGTCGTGTCCTACTGCCTGCATATCACCGATGTCGACCCGATAAAATACAACCTCTTCTTTGAGCGCTTTCTGAACCCGGAGCGCGTGTCCATGCCGGATATCGACGTGGACTTCTGCGTCAACCGCCGCGGCGAGGTCATCGACTATGTCCGCCGTCTCTACGGCAATGACCATGTCGCGCAGATCGTCACCTTCGGCACGATGGCCGCGCGCAACGCCGTGCGCGATGTCGGGCGCGCTCTCTCCGTCAGCTATGCGGAGACGGACGCTGTTGCAAAGCAGGTGCCTTCCGGGCCGGGCGCGCTTAACATGACGCTTGACGAGGCGCTGCGCCTGTCAAAGCCGCTCAAGGAAATGTATGACAGTGACGAGACCCTGAAGCGGCTCATCGACGTTGCCAGAGCACTTGAGGGCATGCCGCGCCACGCCTCGACCCACGCGGCGGGCGTCGTGATTACCGAGAAGCCGGTGTACGAATATGTCCCGCTTGCGAAGAACGACGAATCCGTCGTGTGCCAGTACCAGATGACGACGCTTGAGGAGCTCGGCCTTCTCAAGATGGACTTTCTCGGCCTGCGCAACCTCACCGTGCTTGACGACGCGGTGCAGTTGGTGCGCCGCCGCGAACCGGGCTTCTGCATAGAGGACGCGCCCGAGGACGATAAGGCGACCTATGACATGCTCGCTGCCGGGCGCACCGTCGGCGTGTTCCAGCTTGAAAGCACGGGCATGACCGGCGTGTGTACCGGGCTCAAGCCGAAGAGCATTGAAGACATCACCGCTATAATCTCCCTCTACCGCCCCGGCCCGATGGACAGCATTCCTCGCTTCATCGAGTGCTCGGCGCACCCGGAGAAGATCACCTATAAGCATGAGCTGCTGCGCCCGATACTCGAGGTCACCTATGGCTGTATCGTGTATCAAGAGCAGGTCATTGAAATATTCCGCCGTCTCGGCGGCTTCTCGCTCGGGCAGGCGGACATGATCCGCCGCGCGATGTCGAAGAAAAAGCACAAGGTCATCGATGCTGAGCGCGTCGCTTTCGTCCACGGCGATCCGAGCCGCAACATCCCCGGCGCTGTCGCAAACGGCGTGAGCGAGCAGGTCGCAAACAGCATCTATGACGAGATACTGGACTTTGCAAGCTACGCTTTCAACAAAGCCCACGCCGTGAGCTACGCCATCGTCGCCTACCGCACGGCCTATATGAAGCGGCACTATCCCGCCGAATACATGGCAGCGCTGCTGACGAGTGTGCTTGAAAACAGTGCGAAGATCGCCGAATACATCGCCGAGTGCCGCGACATGGGCATAAAGCTGCTGCCGCCCGACGTCAACGAATCCGGCGCGCACTTCACCGTCAGCGGCTCGAACATCCGCTACGGTCTTGTCGCCATCAAGGGCATGGGCTGGGGCGCGGTGGACGGCCTCGTCGCCGAGCGCGAGCGCGGCGGCCTGTTCCAGAGCTTTGAGGATTTCTGCCGCCGCATGAACGGGAGCGAGCTTAACCGCCGCGCAGTCGATAACCTCATAAAGGCCGGCGCGTTCGACTCGATGGGCTATAAGCGCCGCGCGCTCATACAAGTCTCCGGTGCGATAATCGACAGCATCGCTCAGGCGCAGCGGGACAATATCTCCGGCCAGCTCGACCTGTTCGGGGACTTTACCGATAACGGGCAAAAGACCCCGGCGGTGATAAAGATACCCGATATCGAGGAGTATTCTTCCCTTGAAAAGATGGCTCTCGAAAAGGAGACGACCGGGCTCTACCTCAGCGGCCACCCGATGGACGGCTACCGCGACGCTGTACGCAGGATCGGCGCGGTCCCGCTCGGCACGCTGCTGGGCGACCTCGCCTCCGACGACGGTGAGCACCGCTTTGCCGACAACCAGCTTGTGACCGTCGCGGGCGTCGTCGCCTCCTCCAAGACGAGGACGACGCGCAACAACACCCTTATGAGTTATATCCAGCTCGAGGACGATACCGGCTCCATGGAGCTGATGGCCTTTCAGCGTGCGCTCGACTCCGGTGGGGCGTATATCAAGGACAATGCCGCGCTTGTTATCAAGGGGCGCATCTCTATACGAGATGAGAAGGAGCCGCAGATAGTCGTCGAGTCCATCCGTCCGCTCTCAGACATGAACGCCCCCGGCAGCAATGCTCCGCCCCCCGCGGAAAAGAAGCTCTGGGTCAAGCTCGACAGTGAAACTGACCCGATCCTCGACCGCATCAAGCTCGTCCTCACTATGTTCCCCGGTACGCAGCAGATGATAATCTACTGCGACAGGGAGAAAAAACGCATCGGTACGCGCTGCCTGATACATGAGGGGCTCGTCGCGGAGCTTCAGGAGCTGCTCGGTGAAAAGAACGTGGTGGTAAAATAATGTCAGCAGAAAAGGAACCGCACATGAAAAGAAACGCTTCTCTCGATATAATACGCGGCTTTGCCGTGGTTCTGGTCGCGTGCCTGCACAGCATCGGCAACGGCAGCCTGACGGCAAACCACATATCCGGTGTGAGCGGCTATCTGCTGACCGGGCTGTGGCTGCTGTCGGCGTCCTGTGTGCCGCTGTTTCTGATGCTCTCCGGATATTTGCAGAACCGCAAGATGCCCACGGTAAAATACTACGTAAATTACCTGCACATCTATATTCCCTATCTGCTCCTCGGAGTATCTCTCGAGGATCGCGCTCTATTTTTACCTTACTGCCGGGATGGTGGACAATATCCTCTATTCCTATTTCAGAGAGAATGTTGCGGACTATCTTTCAAATAACGGCTATTTCATCGTGACCGCACTTATCTCCTTTACCGCATCGTTTCTTGTGACTGCGCTTGTCTATCCAATCGGCGAATGGCTCTCAAAGCACTGCATCGCCCTTGTGAATCGGGCGATAGCCCGCTGCCAAAAAAGGCCCGTCACCGAAAAATAAAGCCGCCGGCTTTTTTCAGAAAGGATAAATATTATGAAAAGAAACGCGTCTCTCGATATAATAAGGAGTCTGGCCATATTTCTCGTGCTGTGTAAGCACAGTGTTATAAACGGCAAGTTTACCGCAGGACCGATAACAGGAGTCAGCGGTTATATAATGATGGGCGTATGGCTGGTGACGTCAGTATGCGTGCCGCTGTTCCTGATGCTTTCGGGCTACCTTCTCAACAGGAAAAAGCCGACTGTAAAATACTATGTGAACTACCTGCACATTTTTATCCCATATGTTCTCATCAGTATTATCACTCAGATCTTCAGGATGGAGTATCTTCACGTCGAAATGACTGTGCGGAGTTTTGTCGGGGACATCGCTAACTTTTCTGGCTGTCTCTACGCATGGTACCTGATGATGTATACGGGACTGTACCTGCTGATCCCGTTTCTCAACGCCATGTACCACTCCCTCGAAACGAAGCGGCAGAAGCTGCTGCTGATATTCAGTTTCTTTGCACTGTCGCACTTACCTTCCATTGTAGACTCTTATATCAACATCTATTCTGTCTGGTGGAAAAATCTCTACCCGGTAACTTTCTATCTTCTCGGCGCGTATTGCAGTGAATACCCTCCTGCAAAGAAGCCTTCCTTTTACTTCAAGTGGCTGGCCGGACTGCTTGTTGTTTTCAGTATGTATGATGTGTTTTATCTGCACGGCGACGGCAGCAGCGCAACCTACTACGGCTATGAAAATTATCAGGTGCTGCTCGTCTGCTTCCTGATTTTCCGTGGGATCAGCAGTCTTGACATTAAAAAGCTTCCCTCAGGATTCCTTAAATGCACGGAGACTGTCTCGAAGCTTTCGTTCTACATATACCTGCTGTCCGGAATTACAGATGACATTCTCTATCCTATCGTTGCGGCCAATGTTGCCGATTACTATCTCAATTACGGTTATTTTATTCTGACCGCGATTATCTCTTTCACCGCAGCTTTTTTGTTGTCTGTTCCGCTCTATCCTATCGGCGAATGGCTGTCAAAGCGCTGCATCGCCCTTGTGAACAGCCTGATAGACAGGCTTACGAAACAGAAAGCAGCGGCAAACTGACCGCGGCGCATGAGGTGTAATATGACAGACACAAATTCAGAAAACCGTACCGGCTTTGCCGCGGCGTTTTGGGAGCGCTGGTGCGGCTATAAGCTGCCCTTTATCGCGACACTGCTCTTCGGCTTGGCAGCACACGCCTTCGCTATGACGAATAAGCTCCCGTTTGACGATGAGGCGATCTATCTCTTCGGCAAGGGTACGACCACCGAGTCCGGGCGTTACGGGCTTGAACTGCTGCGCCTGATAATGCCCGATTATTCCATGCCGTGGATATACGGGCTTATTTCCCTCCTGCTCATCTCCGCCGCGGTGTGCATCATAATAAAGCTGTTCGATATCAGAAGCCGCGTTCTTCAGGTGTTCCTCGGCGCTCTGCCTGTTCCTCTTCCCACTCAGCTGCTACTGTCTCTATATCCTTGCGGATAACGGGTATATCCACGCCCTTGCTCTCTACAGCTTCGCATCGCTGTACATACTGGCGGCCATCCTTATCGACCGTGCCGATACCGGCTGGAAGCTCCGCCCTAACGCCGTTGCCGCCGCGGCAATGGCCGTCGTTATCATCTGCAACACCTATTTTGCAAACGAGTTTTCTCTGTATAACTACCTGATGAAGGAGAACGTCACCTCCTTCTATACCTCAATCCTGACGCAGGTCTATGAAACGCCGGGCTTTGCCGAGGGCACGGAGCTTGCGCTTATTGGCGAGCCGCCGGAGTTCCCCGTTGAGCGTAACGCCTGCTACACGCGGGATGAATTTACTCTGCCCGGAAATCCTGTTGACAGCTCTGCCATTGCTCCGTTCATTATTCGCTATTATATCGGCTCTGATATCCCGCTTGCTGACGACGATACCATCGCCGCGCTGATGGATACCGCCGAGTTTGCGGAGATGCCGGTCTATCCGTATTACGGCAGTGTGCGGATGATCGACGGCACCGTCGTTGTAAAGCTCTCATAGCCGTGGCAGAGCATAGCATAATAAAAGGTTCTGAACAAAAAGTTGGGTGTATCCGTTTTTCGGTTACCCCAACTTTTAGTTTAGAACCTGTTTTTGTTTTATTATTTTATCGCGTGCTTTCGGCGGAGACTGAGATTATCGGCGATCATCGCGATGAACTCCGAATTTGTGGGCTTGCCCTTTATGTTCGAGACGGTGTAGCCGAAGAACTTCTGGAGCGTCTCAATATCTCCGCGGTCCCATGCGACCTCTATGGCATGGCGAATCGCGCGCTCGACGCGCGAGGGAGTAGTGTTGTAGCGCTTCGCAACCTCCGGGTAGAGCACCTTGGTCACGGCATTTATCATGTCCATATCCTTGATGGTGAGGATGATCGCCTCGCGCAGATACTGATAGCCCTTTATATGTGCAGGCACGCCGATCTCATGGATTATATCCGTGACGACCGCTTCAAGCTGCGCGTCGTCGCGTGCGGCCACGGACGATTCGCGGCAGTCTATTCCCGCGGCGGGCGTGGAATAGTTCTCGTGCCCGGCCAGCTGCCTGATCCTTGTCAGCAGCGCCGGTACATCGCAGGGCTTCGGCATGAAATAATCGACGCCGTAATTGGTGCAGTCGCTGATGACCTTGTTGTTGACAAAGCCTGACAGCACGATCGTGCGGCACTTTGCGCCTGTTTCGGGCAGGCGGCGCAGCACCTCAAGCCCGTCGAGCTTGGGCAGCACCAGATCGAGCAGAAGAATGTCAGGCTTCTCTTCGGACAGCAGGGCAAGCGTTTCCACACCGTCGGACGCGGTACCCACGATCTCCATATCGCCCTCCTGGGCGATAAGTTCCGTGAGCTGCCTGCAAAAGTCCTTGTTCGAGTCTGCTGCAAGAATGCGAGTTTTGGTTTCCATAATTTTTATCCTCCCGTTATGCGATATGCGGAGCACTTCAGTATTTTTAAAAGTGGATTCCACCGTCATGTCGCATTAAATTTACCATAGTTAACACTTTTGCGACAACAGAATTTTGTCGAACAACCAAGAATATTTGTTGACATAATATCACATATTGGTATGTATTTCAAGCGATTTCGACAAGTTGGTATGATGTTTTTTTGAAAACGTGTCGAAATTTGTCGAATTACCATATTATTCCAGATACAGCTCTGAAAAGCCCGCGCCGCGATATATACCGCAGCGCGGCTTTTGGTTCTTTGACCAGTAATTTTACATCATGTCGCGATCGGCTTCGCGGCCGCAGCTGACGGTGAGGTTCCCGTTGCGGCAGCGCAGTGCGTCGATGAAGTCCTTGCTGATATCTTTTCCGCGCAGGCGGATGTTGTAGGTCAGCTCATAGAGCGTGCCCATGTTGGTGGTGCGCACGCGGATAAGCTCGTGCTCGAGCGTGTACTCGTTGAGCAGGTCGTCAAACAGACCATCGTAGTCAAGGTTCTCCGGGATGGTGATCTTGAGCTGGCGCTCGGCGGGACTGTTCTGGCCGAAGCGGAAGCGCTCGAGCAGCAGCAGAAACAGCGAGATTATCACGAAGAACAGCCCCGCAATGGCGACGTAGCCCATGCCGCAGGCAAGGCCGAGCGCGACGGAGAAGAACAGCCCCGTGATCTCCTTTGCGCTGCCGGGCACGCTGCGGAAGCGCACCAGCGCGAAGGTGCCGGCGACGGCAAGCCCTGCGCCGATGTTGCCGTTGACGAGCATGATTATGAGCGCGACAACGGGCGGCAGCATCGCCAGCGACAGCGTGAGCGAGCCGGTGTGGTGCCCGTGCGCGGTAAAAACGAGCGCCGTGAGCACTCCGAGTGCAAGCGATGAGAAAATGCAGATAAGAAAGCTTTGCAGGGTGATGCTTTCGGTAATGACGCTGTTAAGCAATTGTGATCACTCCATCGAAATATTTTTGTACAAGCCCGGACTTATAGCAGCTGCCGTACTTTGAAAAGCCGGTCGGGAACACCTCAAGACGGCTGAGCGCACCGGCGAGCCATAGCGGTGCGGCGTCCGGTATCTTTATCTCCATGAGCACCTGACCGCCGTCAAGCAGCGGCGTGCCGTGCGTGCCGTCGCAGAGACTCAGCTCCTCCTCGCGCCAGCGGATGCCGCGGTCAAAGGTGAAGCGCAGCTCCGGAGCACCGTCGGCGATGTAGGCCTCACGGTCGCAGGCGATGAATATCTTCGGCGCGGGTGAGTGCATATGCAGGAACCAGTCTATCTCCCGGCAGACCTGACTGTTATCCGGTGCGGGTGAGCGCCCGGATAGCCACGCTTCGGCGCGCTCCGCGGTCGTCTGCACACGGCGCTTATAGACCGTGCCCTTGAACTTTTTCTTGAGCTCGACGAACACCGTGCCGTCGGGCGCGGGCACGCCGTAGCTGCGCACCCTGAGCTTCTCCTTGTATACGGGCGCCTCTATCGAGCGGCGGATGAGCTCATAGTCATCGCTGTCATAATAGACGCTGCACACCGTGCTGCTGAAATATTCGTCCGGGACGAGCCGCGGCGAAAGCTCCGCCCAAAGCGCTTCATAGCGCTCTGGGGAGAGGAGGTATTTCTTCTCGTTTCTTTTGAAGTTCAGCCTTGTGTTGTTCATGCGCCGTCAATGCTCCCGAAGTAATGGCTGCGCTCGCTGCTGCTCAGGTCAAAGACAAAGCAGAGCGCGTCAATGTTCTGCTGGCGCCAGTCACAGTCATCGACATAGTACAGGAGCTGCTCAATGCTCCACTCCCAGCTGCGGCGATCCTTGCCGTAGCGGGCAAAGTCACGGTCGACCTCGGCGGAGAGCTCCTCGGTCATGGCGGTTATTTCGTTTATCACGGCCTCGTTCGAGAGCTTATCGCTCAGAAGCTCGGCGGCGCGGGTGAGAAAGCGATCCTTGAATCCGGCGTTCTGCATGAGCGGAACTGCAAGAGAGGACACCTGAATATGCTCCACCCCGTACCCGCTCATAAGATTTGCGTACATCGCACCGGGCGTGGCAAAGGTCGCGTCAAGATCGTAGAACATGAAATGCCATTTGCCGTCGGCCTGATCCGAACGGCAGTAGCGCAGGTTCCCGCTTGTAACGTCGGTGTTTGCGCAGAAGCCCTCCATTATCAGCCAGTCGATGAGACTGTCCATGTCGATCAGTGAAGCAAGGTGCTCGTAGTTCTCGTCAAGGCTCATGTCGTTCATATAGGCGAAGCGGATGACCTGATTATAAAACTCCGTGTCGTACCCGGCGGGAGCCTCGATGACCTCGACACTGTCGGGGTCGACCCCGGCGACGGCTGCATAGAGATATTTGTTCGCCTTTTCCTTGAGCGTGTATATGCCACCGTATTCACCGTTTACGTACAGCACGCAGAAGATGCTGCGCTGGTTGATAACGTCCATGTCCGCTTTCTCGCACAGGCTCTGGCTCAGCTCGTTGCGGATGATGGCCTGCTCCTGATCCTGCCCGGCGCGCAGCAGCAGATTCGTAAATTCAGTCGCTCCGCCGCCGAAGATGTCGTACTGCAAGGTTTCCTGCCCGTATGAGCCGCGGAAGCGCAGGGACATATTCTTCTTTGACAGGATAAGGCTCGTCTCTCCGTTGAGTGAGACGCCGCAGGGCGCAGTGAAGCCGCTGCCGTCGCGGTAAAGTGAGATGCTCGCCTGGAGCTCCACGCCCTTTGCCGGACCGTTATACATCTGTGAAAACTCGGTAGTATCCTCGGAGACGAGGCTGACAACGGGCAGGCTGTGCCCCTCGTTGATGATGTAGCTCAGCATGAGCGTGCGGCTGGGCAGCGCGTCCTCCTCGAAGCAGACAGCCTTGACGACGCCGGTGGAGCCGACGGTTATGGGCTTTGTATATTCGGGGCTCTCCTCGGTCGGGGTCGAGCCGTCGAGCGTATAGCGGACAGTGCCGGTGCCGGACAGCTCCACGGTCACGCTGTCCACACCTTCAAAAACTCCGTCGGGCGTGAGGTTCACCGGCTTTGCCGACACGCGGCGCGCGCCGTCGGAGTTGGTCTTGCCGGGGCTGGGCTCTGCAAAATAGAACCAGCCGTTCTCCCCGTCCATGCGGCCGAAGCTGCACTCATACGGGATATCGCGCAGGGCGGCGTAGTCGACGATCTCTCCGCCGCGGCTCAGATAGAGCTGTTCGCACGTGGAGTTGAGCGAGAATGATGCGAGGTTATATGCATCGCTGCCGTCGTCATCCGCGCCGCAGAGGATAATGATCGTCCCACCGGGGGCGAGAACGGAATCCGGCAGCGCGTACTTGCCAAGATCCTTGAGACTGTCGGACAGGCAGTATCCCGAGAGCGAAAGGTCGGAATCGGAAATGTTTTTAAGCTCGACCCAGTCGCAGTAGCCGGGAGCGCCGGCATAATAGGTCTTGGTATTCTCTACCATGACCTCGCTTATAACGAGCGCATCGGCAGGGGAGAGCGTCTCCTGCAGCGCGTCATAACCGGCTGCACTGTTTTCATATCCGGGCGTCGGATACAGCGACTGCGCCCATTCGCCGTCATCGCCGAGCGCCATGGAGACGTCGGCCTCCGTCCCGCCGCACGCAGCCTGATCGGCGACGCTGCCGGCGGGGGAGAGCAGATAGACTGTCTCATCCCCGGAGAGTGAGAAATCCGTGTGAAGCTTGCTGCCGGACTTGTCCTTACCGGAGGCAAAGACGAGCAGGTATTCCCCCGGCTCTATCGTGACCTCGGGGAAAGCCCAGCCCGGCTCTCCAGACTTGTCTGATATGCGCCAGCCGCCGAGGCTTACGGCCTTGTCCGAGACGTTATGCAGTTCTATCCAATCGGAGAAGTCCCCGTCCTCGTCACGCAGAACGGCGCGGTTCTTCTCCATAAGCTCGCTGATAATAACGCTGCCGCCGGTGCCTGCCTGCGCTGCGGAAGCGGATGCGGCGGGGCTGACCGACGCATTTTCCTCTGCGGGGGACTCGGGAGACATATATATGCACACGGCCGCGATGACCGCCGCCGCGACGATAAGCGCGATGATGAGGATTATCTTTCTTTCCCTGCTGCCCATTTGTTCCTCCATGGTCTGCTCTTCTATAGGGATAAAATATCAACATATTATACTTCCGAAACGGGCTCTGTGTCAATCTGAATAAAGCCACTTGCAAAGCATGAAAATTTGGGATAGAATACACGACATGTTTATACACGCATTTACTCATTCCGGCACGAAATTTTGAGCGGAGGGACATAATATGGAGCTTCTTGAACAGAGAATACTGACTGACGGAAAGGTGCTGCCCGGCGGAATACTCAAGGTGGACGGCTTCCTCAACCATCAAATAGACCCGCAGCTGCTGTATGAGATGGCGCTTGAGTTTAAGCGCCTATATGACGGCACCGGCATAAACAAGATCCTGACCATTGAGGCCTCAGGCATAGCCATGGCCGCGATGACGGGCTATGTGTTCTCCTGCCCGCTGGTTTTTGCAAAGAAGAGCAAGTCGAAGAATATATCGAACGATGTCTACTCCGTCGAGGTCGCGTCCTTCACGCACGGTAACACCAACACTGTCGTCGTCTCCAAGGAATATCTGTCAGCTAAGGACCGCGTGCTGATCGTTGACGATTTCCTCGCGACAGGTGCGGCGCTCGTCGGGCTCAAGGCGCTCGTCGAGCAGGCCGGCGGCGTCGTGGTCGGCGCGGGCATTGCGGTGGAGAAGGTCTTTCAGGGCGGCGGCGATATGCTGCGCTCGCAGGGGCTGCGCGTCGAGTCGCTCGCGAAGATCGCCTCGATGGACGATCACGGCCTCAAATTCTGCTGAGGATAAAAACGCCGCCCCGGCTTGACATAAAGCGGAGCGGAAGGTATAATAAGCATGAAAAGGGCGCTGCGACAAGCGGTTAGTCCGGTAAAGAAGATTTGATAGCTACGCTAAGAAACCGTCACTTGCCAGAGTGGCGGTTTCTGCTATGTACAATAAACTGAAACATCAGCTTACGCAGAGTTAAAGTTATCGTAAGTCGCATTGTCTCACCTCCTTTGCGGAGATGTGACCAACCGCCTGCCGTTGTGCAGCACCCCGGTACTGAATCGTACCATTATTAAAATACCATATTTCCCGGCCAATTACAAGATAATATGCCCTGAGCCGCACTTGTGCAGAATTGACAAATCAAGGCGTCGAAAAATGTCAAAATCGTAGAAAAACCATACTTGACTTTTTGGCGCGCGGCTGGTAGCATAAAGACACAAACCAATTGAATACCGCTTCGATATATAGCAAATGATATGGATTTGAAGTTTCTACCCGGACGCCGTAAATGACCGGACTATCGATGCTGAGCTTCGGCTCACCGCTTCTATAGCGGTGGGTTGATGTGTGCTTTGCATCGGCAGTGAAAACGGCCGGTGCTTTTTTCGTATCTTCACCGCAATGCGGTTTAGATAAATTATAAAAAATTATCGAGGAGACTGAACAAATGAAGAAGATTGTTGCTCTGCTCATGGCTCTGTGCATGGTATTTGCGCTGTGCGCCTGCGGCCAGTCCGCAGCACCCGCTGCAACCGAGGCCCCCGCGGCTGACGCTGCTGCAACCGAGGCACCCGCTGCCGACGCGACTGCCGCTTCCGATCTGAAGGTCGGTTTTATTTTCCTGCATGATGAGAACTCCACCTATGACCTTAACTTCATGAACGGTGCCAAGGAAGCCTGCGCAAACCTCGGCCTGAGCGATGACCAGGTCATCTTCCGCACCAACATTCCCGAAGGCCAGGAGTGCTACGACGCGGCTGCCGAGCTTGCAGATGCCGGCTGCAATGTCATCTTTGCCGACTCTTTCGGCCATGAGGACTTCATGATCCAGGCTGCAAAGGAATTCCCCGAGGTTCAGTTCTGCCACGCTACCGGTACCAAGGCTCACACCGAGGGCCTTGCAAACTACCACAATGCTTTCGCTTCCATCTATGAAGGCCGTTACCTCGCCGGTGTCGCTGCCGGTCTCAAGCTCAATGAAATGATCGCCAACGGTGAGTTCACCGAGGACGAGGCCAAGATCGGCTACGTCGGCGCATTCACCTACGCTGAAGTCGTTTCCGGTTACACCTCCTTCTTCCTCGGCGCACGCTCCGTCTGCCCCACCGCTACCATGGAAGTGACCTTCACCGGTTCCTGGTACGATGAGACCGCAGAGAAGGAAGCTGCAAACAAGCTCATCGGCAACGGCTGCAAGCTCATCAGCCAGCACGCTGACTCCATGGGCGCTCCCACCGCATGCGAGACCGCCGGTGTCCCCAACGTTTCCTACAACGGCTCCACCGAGGCTGCCTGCCCCAACACCTTCATCGTTTCTTCCCGCATCAACTGGGCTCCCTACTATGAGTACGCTATCACCGCTGTTATGAACGGCGAGACCATCGACGCTGACTGGACCGGTACCCTTGCCACCGGCTCCGTCGTCCTCACCGACATCAACACTGCCGTCGCTGCCGAGGGCACTGCCGAGGCAATTGCCGACGCCACCGCAAAGCTCGAGTCCGGCGAACTCCAGGTCTTCGACTGCTCCGTCTTCACCGTCTCCGGTGACAACGTGACTGCTTCCATGACCGTTGACGCTGACGGCCACGTCACCTCCTACCTCGCAGACGTCAACACCGATGCTGCCTACACCGGCGACACCGAGGCTGTTCAGGACGGCGCTTTCAAGGAGTCCACTTTCCGTGCCGCTCCTTACTTCGATCTCAAGATCGACGGCATCACCCTTCTTGACACCGCATTCTAATTGAACCGCATCTGACTGTTACTGCAGGCGGGCAGCGCAATGACAATTTAATTGCGCTGCCCGTTTTTACCTTTGACCACCGCATAAGAAAGCACATGATAAACGCATATGCTTTCTTATGCGGTATTGGACTTTACTACATACATTAAGGAGTGACCGTATTGGACAATAAGATCGCGGCAGTCAAAATGCGCAATATCACGAAGACTTTCGGCTCCGTCGTCGCAAACGACAGAGTCTGGCTCGATATATACAGGGGCGAGATACTTGCGCTCCTCGGCGAGAACGGCAGCGGCAAGACGACGCTTATGAACATGCTCGCCGGCATCTACTTCCCTGACGAGGGCGAGATAAGCATCGACGGCAAGCCTGTCGTCATAAGCTCCCCTAAGGACGCCTTCGACCTCGGCATCGGCATGATCCACCAGCACTTCAAGCTTGTCGACGTGCTGACCGCCGCGGAGAACATCGTCCTCGGCCTGCCCGGAAAGCTCGATCTGAAGGACGCCTCCGCCAAGATAAAGCAGATCTGCGACGCTTACGGCTTCGAAGTCGACCCCAACCAGAAGATATACGACATGTCCGTTTCCCAGAAGCAGACGGTCGAGATAATCAAGGTGCTCTACCGCGGCGCGGATATCCTGATCCTCGATGAGCCGACCGCCGTCCTCACCCCGCAGGAGACGGACAAGCTCTTTGCCGTCCTGCGCAATATGCGCGATGACGGCAAGGCTGTCGTCATCATCACGCACAAGATGCACGAGGTTGAGGAGCTGTCCGACCGCGTCGCTGTCCTGCGCCACGGCCAGTTCATCGGCGATATGCGTACCAAGGACACGAACGCTCAGGAAATGACCAACATGATGGTCGGCCACGCGGTCACTCTTAATATCGACAGACCCGACCCTGTCGATCCCAAGCCCCGCATCGAGGTCAAGAACCTCACCGTGCGCAGCATTGACGGCATCGTGAAGCTCGACGATGTGAGCTTTACCGCAAACTCCGGCGAGATCCTCGGCATCGCGGGCATTTCCGGCTGCGGCCAGAAGGAGCTGCTCGAAGCCATAGCCGGGCTCCAGCCGGTCGAATCCGGCAGTATCAGCTACGTTGAGGACGACGGCAAGGCCGATGAGCTCATCGGCAAGGATCCCCTCGCGATAGCGGACATGGGCGTCGCGCTCTCATTCGTGCCTGAGGACAGGCTCGGCATGGGCCTTGTCGGCAACATGGACCTTGCGGACAACATGATGCTCCGATCCTTCCGCCGCGGCCACGGCCTGTTTACCGACCGCAAGTCCCCGCGCAAGCTTGCGCAGGAGGTCGTTGACGACCTCGAAGTCAGCACCCCCGGCATCTCCACTCCGGTGCGCCGCCTGTCCGGCGGCAATGTGCAGAAGGTGCTCGTCGGACGCGAGATCGCGTCTGCACCCACTGTGCTGCTCACGGCCTACGCCGTGCGCGGACTGGATATCAACTCTTCCTATACTATATATGACCTCATAAACCGGCAGAAGAAAAAGGGCGTCGCCGTCATATACGTCGGCGAGGATCTGGATGTGCTGCTGGAGCTGGCCGATAGGATACTCGTCCTCTGCGGCGGCAAGGTCAGCGGCATCGTTGAGGGACGCAAGACCTCGAAGCGCGAGGTCGGCATGATGATGACAAAGCTCGGAGGTGACAAAGCCGATGAATAAGCAGAAGCAGGAGCCGCTGGCTCACATTTCCAAGCGCGGCGCTATGCCGTGGTATAAGGCCTGGGCTATCCGCCTCGGCGCGATAGTTGCGGCGCTGCTCGTGTGCGCGCTCGTCACCACCGTCACGACCGGTGAAAACCCGATCGCCGTTTACGGCGCGATGATAAGCGGCGCTTTCGGCACCGCGCGCCGAAGCTGGATAACCTTCCAAGGCATGGCAGTTCTGCTGTGCATCTCCCTTGCCGTGACCCCCGCGTTCAAGATGCGCTTCTGGAACATCGGCGCCGAGGGTCAGACCCTTGCCGGCTGCCTTGCGACGACGGCTGTGATGATCTGCCTGAGCGATAAGATGTCAAACGGCATGCTGATCCTCACCATGACCGTCGCGGCTATCGCGGCGGGCGCACTGTGGGGCTTCATCCCGGCTTTCTTCAAGGCCAAGTGG
>ERZ825137.2647-NODE-2647-length-20338-cov-4.184243_pt1 | contig 20338 bp, 13 predicted proteins | sample MGYA00519873_ERZ825137 | MGnify/ENA primary metagenome ERZ825137 (study PRJEB31778, sample SAMEA3449190) | human gut metagenome | biome: human gut; feature: human-associated habitat; material: faeces | place: United Kingdom | collected 2010/2012 ...
TTTCTATGTTACCCACAGTTACTTTATTAAAACTATTAATATGATTTTCTTTCAATGCTTTATTTACATTTATCATAGCAATTTTCATAATATCTGCTGCTGTTCCCTGGATCGGAGAGTTCATTGCCACTCTCTCGCCAAAAGCCCGCTGCATAAAATTACTGGATTTCAGTTCCGGTACCGGGCGGCGGCGTCCGAGCATGGTGGACACATAGCCTTTTTCTTTGCCCGTCGCAACGAGTTCATCCAGAAATCCCTTGATCTTTGGATAAGTCTCAAAATATTTCTCGATATAGGCAGCCGCCTCTTTACGGGTGATGCTTAAGTCCTGACTGAGTCCGAAGGAGCTGATCCCATATACGATACCAAAGTTGACCGCCTTGGCGTTTCTTCGCTGCAGTGGTGTCACTTCGTCAAACGGAACGTGGAATACCTGAGATGCTGTCAGGCGGTGGATATCCTGTGCCTCTCTGTATGCCTGGATCAGTTTCTCGTCCCCGGACATATGCGCGAGTACTCGAAGTTCGATCTGCGAGTAGTCTGCATCCAGAAATACAAAACCATCTTCCGGCACAAAAACTTTGCGGATCAGCCGTCCGAGTTCCATTCTGACCGGAATGTTCTGAAGGTTCGGTTCCGTACTGCTGATACGTCCCGTCGCTGTGATCGTCTGGTTAAAGGTAGAATGGATCCTTCCATCCGGTTCGATCACGGCACTCAGTCCGTCTGCATAAGTGGATTTGAGTTTCGCAAGCTGGCGGTATTCCAGGATATTTTTGATGATTTCATGTTCCGGTGCAAGTTTCTCAAGGATATCTGCGGCTGTAGAATAACCTGTTTTTGTCTTCTTGCCGCCCGGGATCCCCATTTTTTCGAACAGGATCACACCGAGCTGTTTCGGGGAGTTGATGTTGAATTCTTCTCCTGCCTGCTCCCAGATCATTTTTTCCAGTTCCTGGATGCGGACGCTTAATTTTTCTCCGTAGCTCTTTAATTCTTCGCCCTTGACACGGATTCCCCACTCTTCCATGGAATTCAGGGTAAATACCAGCGGAAGCTCGATCTCTGTGTAGACTTTCCACATTTCCGTCTCGTGGAGGGCTTTTTCGATCGGTCCTCTGGACGCCAAAGCTGTATATGCCACATAGCAGGCGTAGGTCCCCAGTCCTTCGGAGGATTTTTCCCAGGCTTTTTGAATGCTGTCCTTGCCAAGAAGGTCCTCACGGGTCGGAAGGAGTTTCCCATCGAGATATTCCTTTGCCACGTCGTCGAAAGTGTAGGAAGATTTCAGCGGATTCAGAAGATATACACCGATTCCTGTATCAAACACATGGGAAGTTTCTGTAAGTTTCACATGTTTCAGAACGCTCTTGACATCCATGCAGCAGAGGACCGTCGTGTCGGCAAGTTCTTTTAATTTACCGCAGAGATAGTCGCCTGTCATAAGCCCCTGCGCCGGAATATGATAAACTTCCTCTTCCTCCAGTGCAATCCCGACTCCGTAAACGTCTTCCCTGTCACAGAGAAGTTCTACGCCGACATAAGGCTTCGCTGCTGCCTTCTGGAAAAGTGCCTCTGCCCCAGAAAGGTCTTCGCAGGTAAAAAAGTCATCTGTCATCGTCTGCTGTGACACACTTGCCGCATCAAAACGGCTCAAAAGGTTCTTGAATTCCAGACGTTTGCAAAGTTCGTAAGCTTCCGGCGTATAAAGATCCTGAAGCCTTGCCTCCTCGTAGGCAAATTCCAGCGGGCTGTCCGTGTTGATCGTTGCCAGAGTCTTGCTTAAGACTGCCAGATCGTAGTGCTCCCTGAGAGATTCCTTCGCCTTGTTTGGCTTCACTTCCTCGAGATGCTCGTGTGCATTCTCAATGGAGCCATACTGTACGATCAGTTTGGTCGCTGTTTTCTCTCCGACACCCGGGATCCCCGGGATATTGTCGGCGGAGTCTCCCATCAGGGCCTTGAGCTCAATGATCTGCGGCGGTGTTACCTGATATTTCTCCAGAACCTGCTCTGCATGGAAATTCTCGATCGTTGTCTTTCCCCGGGATGTCTTTGGCAGACGGATCATAATCTTGTCTGTCGCAAGCTGGAGAAGGTCACGGTCTCCGGAAAGGATTGTGACATCCATCCCCTGTTTCTCACTTCGGAACGCCAGTGTGCCAAGAAGGTCATCTGCCTCATATCCTGCCATGGATACGGTCTTGACTCCCATGGACGTGAGTACTTCCCGGATCAGAGGTACCTGCTCACGCAGTTCTGACGGCATCGGCTTTCTCGTGCCTTTGTATGCCTCGTACATCTTATGGCGGAACGTCGGCTCATGAAGGTCAAACGCAACAGTCAGATAATCTGGTTTTTCCTCCTCAAGAATGCGGAAAAGGATATTCAAAAATCCATAAACCGCGCCTGTATGTTTCCCCTCTGAATTGGTCAGATCCGGAAGCCCATAAAAAGCGCGGTTCAGTATGCTGTGTCCATCTATCAATAATATTTTTTCACTCAAGTTCCTGTCCTCCTGTTACATTTTGGCTCACATACGATGCTCTGTTTGTACTGTTCACAGTACTTCTATTTCCCTAATATAGCAAAATCACGAATACGCACAAGGCCACAGCGGCTGCCACGCAGATAAGCCCCACAGTAAAACGGATTCCTCTTGTCTGATGAATGAAACGTCTGGATCTCCGGATCTCCTGCTCCAGAAGTTCCTTAAAGTCAAGGACTGTCCCGTCCTCCTTCTCATCAAGCTGCTGCATTGCCTCATGTACGATAAAATAAGTCTCCAGTTCATCATAGCAGGAGGGACAGGTCTCTATATGATCCAGAAATTCCTCCAGTTCATTCACAGACAGACTGTGATCGATAAAACGTGTGACCATACTCTCTGCTGTTCTGCAATCCATTCCCGACACCGACTGCACCTCCCTTATTTCTGTCTGGCTGCCCATTCCGACCGGGCAGTATTCATTCTTCTTCGTAGTATAGCATAAAAAAAGACAGTTCTCAACGAATTTCGCCGGAACTGTCTTCTGTTCTTCTGCCGCACGCTCAAAATAGCGGTGTCTTTTATTCTTTTGTAAGGCTTACACCCGGGATCTCTGACGGACCCTCAAGGATCTTCATGAATTCTTCGCCGGTGATCGTCTCATGCTCATAGAGATACTTCGCCAGCTCATGAAGCTTGCCGATGTTATCCTGGAGGATCTTGAGTGCCTTCTCATGCTGGGTGCGGACAAGATCGACAACCTTCTTGTCCAGAAGTGTCTGTGTCTCAAAGGAGCATGCAAGGCTGGAATCGCCGCCAAGGTATTGGTTGCTGACTGTTTCCATCGCAACCATATCAAAATCATCACTCATACCATAGCGTGAGATCATCGCTCTTGCAATCTTGGTCGCCTGCTCGATATCGTTGGATGCTCCGGTCGTAATGGAGTGGAAGATCAGTTCCTCCGCCGCACGTCCACCGGTGAACGTAGCGATCTTGTTTTCCAGTTCTTCTTTAGTCATGAGGTAGTGTTCCTGTTCATCAACCTGCATGGTGTATCCAAGCGCACCGGAAGTACGAGGGATGATCGTGATCTTGTGGACCGGTGCGGACTCTGTCTGCTTCGCAGCGACCAGTGCATGTCCGATCTCGTGGTAGGACACGATCAGTTTCTCCTTGTTGGAAAGCACACGGTTCTTCTTCTGATATCCGGCAATGACAACCTCGATACTCTCCTCGAAGTCTGCCTGTGTTGCGAACTTACGTCCGTCGCGGACAGCACGGAGAGCAGCTTCATTGACGATGTTGGCAAGTTCTGCACCAGAAGCACCCGCTGCTGCCTTGGCGATCTCGTCGAATCTGACGGTGTCTGCGATCTTGATCTTCTTCGCATGGACTTTGAGGATCTCTTCACGTCCCTGAATATCAGGAAGCTCTACCGGGATCCTTCGGTCAAAACGTCCCGGACGGAGAAGTGCCGGATCCAGGGAATCCGGACGGTTGGTTGCGGCAAGGATCACAACACCCTTGGAGCCGTCAAAACCATCCATTTCTGTCAGAAGCTGGTTCAGTGTCTGCTCACGCTCATCGTTACCACCTGTGAATCCGGCACCGTCGCGCTTCTTACCAATGGTATCGATCTCATCGATGAAGACAATACAAGGTGCTTTCTCATTCGCCTGTTTAAAAAGGTCACGGACCTTGGCAGCACCCATACCTACAAACATCTCTACAAACTCAGAACCTGAGATAGAGAAAAACGGTACTTCCGCTTCACCCGCAACAGCCTTGGCAAGAAGCGTCTTACCTGTTCCTGGAGGGCCTACAAGAAGGGCACCTTTCGGCATGGAAGCTCCAATCTCGGTGTATTTGTGCGGATTGTGGAGATAATCAACGATCTCTGTTAGAAGTTCCTTCGCCTCGTCCTCTCCTGCCACATCAGAAAACTTGATCCCTGTGGATGATTTGACGTAGACTTTGGCATTGCTCTTTCCAAATGACATCGCTCCTCCAGGACCGCCGCCCATGGATGCCATCATCTTCTTGCTGAGCCAGCGTCCGATAAAGATAAAGATCACGATCGGCACTACATAGCTCAAAAGAAGTGTCATAAAGATAGACGGGCTCTCAGGAAGCACTTCGTCCATAGTCACATCTGCATCCAGCAGACGGTTTACAAGATCCGGGTCGTCCATCTTGACGGTCTTGCAGAGAACGGCATCGCCCGAATCCTCGGAGCCGATCTCATAGTAAATATAATTTTCTTCTACTGTGGCCTTGGTGACTTCACCCTTCTCCACGCTCTGTATGAAAGTAGAATAATCTGTCTTCTGCACGCTTCGTTCCTGCACTGCCGGAACTACGAGCATGTTCAGAAGAATGATAATGATACCGGCAATGATGTAATAGACATACATTGGTATCTTTTCTGGTTTCTTGTTACCAAATTTCATTTATCTTCTGTCCTCCATCTCTTCGAAATCATTCGGTATATTCAGCATTCCCGTATTCTTTCGAAATCATTTATGTCATGTACCATACCATTTTTTTCATGGTTATTCAATGTTCATTGTATGAATTTTTATAAACTTTTCATAAAGCGTTTTTCGACTGGAAGTTATTTAAGGGCAGAAAAAAAGCTCTCTGAACCATTCAGAGAGCTTCTGTAAGTGCCGCTGGCCGGACTCGAACCGGATTCTTTGAAAATCCGCAAACACCAATAAATACAAGAAATTCTCCGAAAGCCCTGTAAAATCAATACTTTTATTATGTTCCGCGTTACAAGATAATGTACAATAAAACATAGAAACTGCACACTGGTTCTCACGAAAGTTCACACGAAAATGATGATACAATATGCTCCCGGCAGAGAGTACCTGCCGGGATTTTTTATACCCTGGTAATGTAACGAGCTGCCACAAATCCGTAGTACTTATTTACAATACGGACATAATACCAAGTACTGCCATCAGCAGCCTTGATTGTATCGCACACATCAATAAGATTATGCTGTGCAAGATACGGGTATTTCTTGATGGTTGGATTCTCTTTGCCTGGCCAGGAACGGACGTTGAGCTCGGCGGTATTGACCATGCCCACCCATTTCGGAACTTTGCTAAGCTGCACTGCAGTCTCTGTGGATTTCTGGTCTTCTGTTGTACCGTAATCGATCCATACGTAGCCATCAATCGCAGAATCTGTGAGTTTATATTTCTTATTGCGGCACGCTCCGCCGTTTGCCACAACACCTGGTGCGCTGGATGTATTGCCTTCATTGGTGTAGACGTAGGTTGTGTCATACGAGTTTACGGATCCAATGTGTGAGCCATTCCGGAAGATGATCAGCGCACCTTTCTTTGGTGTGCTGTGCCAGGTTCCTTTCTGTTTGGCATGACGGGTGACACTCTGGCAGTTGTAGAAGCCGCCGCCCATGATCTGCAGAGCCTTCGTCAATCCGAACACTTTTACCAGTTTCCAGAACTGATAAACTGCACACCACGGCTGGCCCTGGCATCCTGGCTGATTCCAGTTATTTACATCGCGGGCAAACTTGGTGTAGTTCTTGTCACCAGCGTTCTTGGTAAAATCATCCAGATAAGCATTACTTTTTTTCTCCAGATATGGTTTTGTGCCGCCATTGTTGGCGTAATAATCTCCAAGCTTGGTATGTTCCTGTAATTTGTTCACAGTTGTTTCCTCCTTCTTCTCTGTTTCTTCGGAGTAATCCTTATAAAATACGTTGCGATCTACAGTTCCGCTGATGCCTGGAATCTTGGCTTTTGAGCTATACTGCCAGCCCACGCCAAAATCTGGCCGTAGTCGTTCCTGGAGCCATCCATCATCGTTAGCCGGATAGCGGGCAATCCAAAAGTCATACTTTTTCAGATGACTGCAGATCACGTTCTCATACCAGTCCACATTGCAGTAGATAGCAAATTTATATCCCGCCGCCTCTACGCTCTCGCGGAAGGCATCTGCCATCTTGTGTACGCTCTCGGATCCAAGAGATCTCTGATTGTTGTATTCCAGATCCAGGAATACCGGAAACTGGATCCTGCGTCCATTTAATGTACTTACTACCTTACGGGCTTCTCTCTGGATCTCTGCAATCGTCATTGCATAGGAGTATTTGTAAACACCGACAGGGATGTTGTATTTGTTGCATCCGGCCAAATTGTTTTCAAACTGCGAATCAACAACATTGCCAGCTTCTGTGATCCGGAGAATTGCAAATCCCATTCCATAATCTGCGACTGTTTTCCAGTCAATCTTGCCCTGCCAGGCTGATACATCAATACCTTTAATTTCCATGTTTACCTCCTGCTTTATAATAAGAAAGGGGATGATCGCTCATCCCCAAGTTACTCGTCTTTGTGTGTCTGTTTGATCAGCTGGTTCACGTATGTAGAGAGACCAGCTACCAGGATTCCCTGTACAATAGCCGTGAAGATTGCCATCACAATATCCTGTGGTGTCCCCAGCGTAGTTGTAGCAAATACATACATTGCACAAATCACAACGCTGATCCCGCCAAGGATAAGCGGGATGTACTTATCTTTTACTGCCTGTGCCTGCTTAAGTGCCATTCCCACAAAATACAGGGCAATGGCTACTACGATGAGTTCTGGTTTTACATAATTTACAATCTGTTCCATAATCATTCTCCTTTTCTTTTAATATGGAGTTCTTCGATTTCCTGTTTCATTTTGGTCACCATGCCGTTTCCGCCTAGTTCGTGATATGCTGCATACATCTCGCAGTAGTTCTGGTAAGCATATGACGGGATAGTTCCAAGTGCTGTATACTTTGCGTGATACTCTATGAGTTGGACGCGAAGCAGAAGCATCGTTCCTTTGCTGTTAGCGTCTCTGTCTTTTTTCTGATTTTTCAGGAGCCAGACGATGTAGCCTAAGAGTACCGGTAATACAATAGTATATGTCTGGATAAGTATTTCTTTCACTATTCCACTCTTTCTCCGGTTGCGCCGGCGCAATTAAAAATAAACATAAAAATATATCAAAGCAAGGCAGTTATTTAATATTTTTTTGCTAAGAACTGCATTGATATAACTTTAAGGTAAAACAAAAGAGCCTTACGGCTCTGCTCTGATCTTCTTCATACATTTTTCTTTAATATTCATATGTATAATCATCCCCATCACCGTTGGCAATCAAGTGCAGTTTCCTGTACTTGCGGTTGATGACGATATAGTAGCTGGTAGAAATATAGTTATATGACGGATGACCATATACCGCTCTGGTTGCGATGTAATGGATGCCGTCTTCTTGTTTATGACCATATACATGAGTATGACCACATATACTGGCAATTATGGTATTCGATTGATTTTGCGTAAAATCATAATCCACAGATATTTCAAAATTCGCTATCACATTTTTTACAGTACCCTTTTCCTTGTTCTTAAAAGCTGTAATTAGGTCGAGCATTGCCTGACCGCCGTGCGTTGCTGTTACGCCGCTACACGAATAGCCAGATGCTTCTGCATCTCCATTCACGAATGTTTTCAAAGGATGATGACTGAAAAATATTACCTGCCAGCCACTTTCATCAAAAAGAAGGTGATCCGCTACAAACTGTATCTGTTTCTGACTGAATCCTGAGTTGTTTTGCCCGCCGTACAGGAGCTTGTTATCTGATGTCACCGAAGTCGGAACATCATCACTGTTAAGCATGAACACCCGGACTTTTTTATTGGATATGTCATAATAACCATATGATCGCTCAAGGAATTCTGCGTCCCTCTTTGACTTTCTCGAATCTTTCCCAGTAACCAGCTTATACAGATTCTGAGAATCTACATAGCCATTCTTATAGTCCGTATACATGGTGTTGTCATCATGGTTCCCTTTGCCCACGATTGCTGGCACTGCTTTATCGGTCTTATCCATTAAAAACCTGACTGCCTTATGTGCGTTCAGGGCAGTTTCTTTATTGGTCTGAGAGGAATTATTCAGATAATCACCGCCATAGGCACACAGATCGAAGTCAAACTCTTGTGCAAGCAAGTTATAACAAGCAATATGTCTTCGAATCTTAGTCGCTCCCTCTGCCAATTCTTCCGGTGTCTTTCCTGCTGTGCATACAATATGAAGATCTGTCAGGAATGGGATAATAATACAGTTCACATCGCACACTGACTGCAAAGACGCTTTTGTAACATTCAACTCCAGTTTATCCGCTGACGACAGTGCTTCCTCTCCCAGCAATTCAGAGGATCTCTGATTTTCCATAAGCTGATTCAGAATATCTGTAACTGCTGACCCTGCCAGAATAACGTCAATAGCATCTATGCTCAATGTCCCACTGCTATGCATGACACATCTCACATACCAGCCAACCTGTGAATTTGTAATCTTGTATGCATCATTCTTAGTCATCCACTGAGTAGCACCCTGAAACTTCTGATTCTCATCGTAGAAATACCAGGCGTACTGGTATCCTGTTGGTGCATTCACGATTAGGACAGAGTTCTGTGTTTGGATTTTCTGAAGCCCCACGCTCCTGATATATCCCGCTGTATCTGCATCAGTTCCCGTCTTATCATCAATATAGCCTGCCTCAAATGTATCTATGAAATGATCTTTGTATTGCAACAGAACATTTGTCTGTGCCTTTTGTAGATTCGAAACAGCGTCTTTGACACCGTCCACTTCTAACGATGTTTTACTGAGGTCAGAAGACATTTTCTTTAAGTCCACACCCTCGGCCAGAGTAATTCCATTTTTATCAAGATAATCTGTAATGGCTCGGTTAACCTGTGCATCGGTTGCCACAAATTGAAGCAGTTTTGCAATGACATTACCCTGTTTATCTTTGAATACTTTTCCCATAACTGCCTCTCTCCTTACGCACTTTCAATTGTCACCGTCTTAGCAAATGCCGCAATATCGTCGCTTGTCCATTTGCCATAGTTGTTTTTACGGATTTTAATCGCAAAGCCTGAAAATTCTTCTGCCGCAATTTCAATTGTACCCTCGCATTTTATCCACGATGAAAAAGAATCCAGCTTATCATTTTTATACTTGTACAGTTGGTAAAAAAAGCCGCCTCCTGCTGCCAACGCAACAGTCGTATCTACAGGTGTCTTTACATAGTCAGATGCAATTCTTGATTCCTGACTGTCTGCTGTTCTGGAATATGCCGCTCCAACAGTTTCCAGTACCTGACCTATCTGGAAATTAAACTCAGAATATACATATGCTGTAATCACGATCTTGCACTCTGCCCTGTAATTTCCACAAATCGCATAAATAGTGACCTCACCCTTTTTACCTGTTGTTATCACGGTTCCGTCGCTCACCGTCGCAAGATCTGCGTCCGTGGTAAACCATCTTATTTTCTGAGTACAATCCTGTGGGGTCGCGGTTGCGATCACTTCAATCGTGGCCTTTCCGTAAGCTGTGGTATTGGATGGATCCAGTGTAATACCTGTACAAATGATCTCGGATGCCTTAAATTCTTCCAGCCTTACACTACTAATCAGTTTCGTACCGATGTACAAGCCAAGCGTCTGATCGTCCACAGCCTTTAAGTCCAGCTTGTCCAGAATTTCCCCCATGATTGCGTCCGCGTCCATAATATCATCATCGGATTCTTCGACCAGTACAATGTTATCTGGAAGGAAGTTCTCTGGATTCTCTTTCAAATATTCGCCAACTATCTTCTTGACCTCAGACGGGCTTGTGGTTCCTGTGCCGCCTTTTGACAGCTCGCCGATCTGCTGTTCAAGTTTTCCCATGTTCGCGGTGTTTTCTGCAAATTTATTTCCAACAGCTTTTGCATCTGCTGCCTTTCCGTCTTGTGTAAATGTTGCGTCTACATCAGTACCGCCAATTCCTTTCTTCAAATTTTTTAACGTAATTCGTCTATTTACACCTCTTTTTGCATCAAGCAGCATTACCTCATCAGAATCACTAACTGTTTGATTTTCTGTATAATCTTTCCATCGTGCCATCTGTTTTTAGGCTCCTTTCAATCGTTTCTTGAGTTTCTCAATCTCCAGACGTTGTTTTTTCAGCATGACGAACATTGCCGGGATTACCACACGATAATTCCAGTCCTCGATCTTTCCATCTTTGTTATATACTGCCGCCTCCGGCATATGCTTTTCTACGTCTTCCGCCAGAAACATCGGCATATCTTTTCCATTAAAAGCATCATCTTCAGTAAGATAACCATCTTTGTATTTCGCCCAAACCGGCTGGATATTGTACCACTGCTCCATGCACTGTAGATCTTCCTGAACATCTTTATAACGTTCTGATGATGACGACAGATAAGCCAGTGTTGCTCCGTCGTTTGCAAACACCAGATGTCCGCCTGTAGTGACATGCTTACAGTTCAATATTTTAGGAGGTTTTTGAAATTCTGTCGCATTAACAATCTCAGCTACATCCAATTGATATAGTTCCAATTTATTCAAATTTCCATTCAGAACATCTGATCCACCATCTGATGTATATGTGAAACCCTGCGTATCACCTTCAATTGAAATATCAACGTCACCATACGTATAATCATAATCAAGTATTTTGATGCCATATTCTTTCCGATTTCCTTCTGTAAAATCACTCATATCCCCAATCACAATACCCTTATAGTGGGTATGTTTCTTATCTTCCTGGTATTCTTTGAAATACGCCATCCCGCCTTGTGACATCCTGGCTTTCGGAGTACCGTTTTCATTGTACAGCGTAACGCCCTTTGCATCTGCCGTGACAATTACGTTCCCAGCTCCATCACAAATCTTCTGAATTCCGTTTTCGTTATTTTCTCCCCCCAACAACAACGTCCCTCCTCTTGCAGCATCAAATGAAAAGTACAAATGTCCATCCAGATAACGAATTCCTTTCCACTCACCATTATTAGTCAGAATATTCAAAACCTGTTCCTGAGTCAGGGCTTCTGCATCCAGGACAACTTCTACCGTCTGATAATCTATCACTGTCACCCCATCCAGAGCGTATAAAGTGCAACGTACTGCTGAAATTTCTTTTGGGCTTCCAGAAGACATCATGGACCAGGTTATGGAATTCTCACCGCCTGCCGGACTGTTGTAAACTGTCATCCAGGTTTTTCCATCGGAAGTTTCTTCAACCTTGAATCTGCCTTTATATTCCGTTCTTTCAACAGAATCACCCTCTCTGTAAAATCCCGAAAATGTAAGATTCTCCGGGGACATCGTTCCGTCTGCCATTCTTTTTACGATTGCAGCCGGGCAGTCCAGATAATACACTCTTCCATCATCACCCTTCATCCTGCTCCACTGATATTTTGCCGGATCTGTACTGTCGTCTTCCAAATAATCTGTATACTGCCCAATATAGAGCTTATCTGAACTGTCAGATACAGAAAATCCTGTTTTTCCATCCGCACTATTTGCATATGCTATATGAAGGTAAGAAGTTTTTCCATCAATTCCGTTTGTACCAGGGATTCCTTTTGCCCCATCCCTCCCTTCAAATTTGCTCCAGGTATATTTCGTTGGGTCAGTACTGTCTTTCTCTGTAAAATCCACATAAGTGCCTATATAAGTGTCCGGTATCTCCGACATCTGAGAAGCAGAAGTTGGATTTGCAACTGCACTGTATTTAATGTGAAAATAAGAAGTTCTTCCATCTGCACCGTCTTTCCCGTCCGCTCCATCTTTACCGGGAATACCATCTGTTCCATCTTCACCCTGCAGCCCCTGAAGTCCTCTCTGACCGGCATACAATTTTGCAACTGTGAATTTTCTCGTAAGATTCAGTTTGTTCAAATAAGTTGCCCGGATGCTCACCCAGCCACTGTTCGCTGACAGGGACTTTACCGTATATGTATGTGTAGAGTTATTCCAGGAGCCAGTTATGCTGTCAGATGTAGTTATGGTAAAAGAACAGTCATTTGTAATATCTGTTGAATTATACAATACCGTTGCTGTTGTAGTAACTGTCGGAAAAGCTCCTATAATACTTCCATCGTTATACACAGAAATGCTCTGATAATCATTGTCCAGCTGCATAGTCATATTGCGGGAGGATGCAATGGAGTTGTCTATTTCACTGAATTTCTCCTGTAAATTTTTCTTTCCCAGTATAAAACTGTTTGGGTCTATTTCTACTTCTCCCGTATCTGCATTTATCCGGAATGTAACCTTCCCATCATTGTCTTCTGCAGTAAGCCCCCTGGTATTAATCCATTTTGCCTGAATCCCAATCGCATATAAGATATTCAGGACCGCATCACCGTTGCTGTCGAATCCGGAAGTCCACTTTCCTGCCGCTGTGGTTGCTTCATCTGTCCCCTGATAATCAGAGGTCACAAAGAAACCGTCAGCTGCAGTCTTATATACGATCTTTGATTCTGCAAGACGCAGTTTGTTGTGCCTGTATGCAATCACAGATCCGTCCGGCTGCACAATCTCTGTATAATAAAATCCCAGTGCATTTGCTGCCAGATCATTCATCTGCTTTAATTTTGTATCATATGCAGATATCTTTTCTTCTACCTTCCCAAGCACCTGTTCCACCTGTGCTCTCATGCCACTGGGATACTCTAATCCTTGTGTTTCCAGGCTCTTTGCTTTGCAGGAGAACTCTGTACCGTCTGCGAAATTAAACTCTATGTCTGTAGCGTAGGATCTGTGCAGATTGCCCCTGCCGTCTTTAAACTGTATGGCATCACCAAAAGTCGCGTAACCTACCGGGATGCTGCTCAGGGAAAATGGAAGAAGTTCGAAGCCCTCCAGAATCTGTCCGATGCGGCTCACGCCCTCTTCCTCATTTCCTGCCAGAAGCTGATTATCACTAATGTCAATAACATACCCTTCCGTTCCATACAAATATTCCTCGTCACCGTCTGTATACTTCACGCCAGTCACTATAATCGGATCTACGTCATTTTCTGCATCACCAACTACTGGCAGTTCATGTTCTGCTACAACTTTTTCGTATACAGTAATAATTTCTTCGTCTTCTGTGTCCAGAATTGGCTGACCACTGACATCCGGCCATGGAATTTCTTCCATCAGAACCACATTGTCTTCCTTGTCAAATGTGACGATTCTCAGCAGATCATTTTCATCTATCCTTGCGTTGCCACCGGCCAGTGCCGCAGTCATGCCAATCACCGCACGACAGGTCGTACCTTCCGGTGCTTTCTGTACCTGAAAGTCAGAATTCTTGAAATCCGCATCCCCCATCACAAGCCCGCACTGCCGGCAGGCATCCCGCAGGACTTCACCTGCAGTACATGGAAAGCTAAGATTCGTTTTATATGTACGGTCTGCTTTGCTCATGTAATCCAATAATGTCAGGTTAATCTCACCGTCAATTGCCGGTTTCCTGCATACGATAAAACTACCTCTTTTAAAGGTTTCCAGACGATCCGATAACTGCAAATTCATAAAAATCGTAAACACTGCTCCATTAAAGCTATATGCATCAAACTGTCCTTTGTCATTAACAAGGGAGAGTGTGGCTGTTTTTTCTATTGCCACTCCGATTGGAAAATCACTGCTGTCAGCTGCATCAATAATCCCGTTCCCGTCCAGATAGAAGTCTTTCTTTTCCGGTGAAAGTTTTGTCCCGTCTGCCAGAGTCACATTTGCTGTCACATAATAATTATGGTTCTTTTTTGATTCTTCTTTTAATTGTTCTGAAACGTTGATCAAATCTTTTCTATCCTCCTTATATTGATGGCCAGATCCGTCCAGCTTTCTTCGTTTTCTTCCAGATTCTGGGCTGTCATATTGTAGTTCGACGCATAGAACGTCCGGTCAATCCATTTACCTGGGATTGTAGGATCCTTATGGTGGAAAGTGAATTCTGATTTGTTGATCATTCCGTTCAGGATTACTGCAATTTCCTCCCAGCTCAAAACATCCCAGGTCAGATCGTATCCTCCGATCGTGCCCATCGGACTGTTATGCATGGACAGCTCCTGATCTCTTTTGGAGCTCTTGGTACTTGTAGTTGCAAATACCGGCTTATATGTAGACGGAGCTGCGATTGCAACCCCATCTACCGTAAAACTTTCTTCCTTTTTCAGGCCGGACATCTTACCACTCCTCTCCCAGTTTAAATGGATTCTTTCCTCCATTTCTGCTTCTCTGAAGTTCTCCCTCTTCCAAAATAATATTCAACAATTTTCTTCCGGAAGCTGTCACAGATACATTATAGGTATTTCCGTCCTGTTTCTGCGGGCTTTCTTCCCGAACAATCTTTCTCAGAAGTCCCTCCGGAGCTTCGATGTTATTTCCGGTTTTCTGGTCACCCAGGACTGCCAGAAATTCAGATCTTGGTGGAATAACAGCTCCACTTGCAAGATACGGAACAGAACTTACTCTCGGCAGATTCATCCAATAATTCCCCCATCTGTGCACTCCTGTCGGACCTACAACATCATAGGAAAATGTGAATGCATGCTCCACGCCTGATATTGCATTATTGATATTTCCTATCGTCCTGTTCACTTCTGAAATCATATTATTGAGTACTCTTGTGATTCCTGTTGTGCCGTTAGCAATCCCCTGTGCCAGTCCGTTTCCCATCCTGGTTCCTGCGTACTCCATAGAAGAAGACAGACTGTTCATTTTTCGATTTATCATTCCGATCATATCTGCTATGATCTGGCTGATTCGTTCGCTGGCTTTTTGCCATTTGAATGTCATTGTATTGTACTGGCCGCTAAAATGGGAATTTACTGTTTTCTGCATTTCTCCAAGCTTCAGGTTAGCCGTCTGTTTCATGCGATCCAGATTTTTGGAGACCTCTTCTGCAGAATTTCCCCAATTAGTAACCGTCGCTGTATTTACACCACCAGTAGCATCTTCTGCTGCCTTTTGAACATCTGCGAGATTCGCCTCTGCATCTGTCTTCATCTTGCCTGTAGCAGTACTTACTGTTTCCTGTGCCCCGACAATATTTTTGCTTACACTATTTCTCACAGCAACAGTAGCACTTGGAAATCTCTCTGCAAGTGCCTGGTTCAGTTCATCCAGAGGTACACCTGCATCTTTCAGCGAATTGTATACCATATCAAACGCTTCCTGCGCTGTTGCTGCTGAACCACTTGTATTATTAAAGCTGCTCAAGATGCCCTGGTAAGTACCGGCATAATCACTTGAAGTCATACTCAGATCATACAGAACATCCCGAACTCCTTTAATCGCGTCCTTCACTGTGATAGAAGAAGTATCGATCTTGCCTGTCGTTTCGGAAAATCCAGTTCCCAGAGCTTCCACTTTTGCAGTCATGTCTTCCACGAATTCTGTAGAAACTCCTGCCTGTGCTCCGTACTGTTCCAGGATTCCTCTTGCCTTGTCCGCAGATACGCCATATTCTGCGAGTTTCTGGATCATGTCGTCATACATCTCATTGTTTGCTTTTCCGGCAGATTCGTCTGCCTCTATCAATTTCCAGAGATCTTCTGCCTGGTCCTGCGTGATCGCATGTGCCTCACTCATTGCGCCTGTATAATCGTGAAGATAGCCTCCTGTCTGTGAAAGAATGCCATTTCCACCCTGCGCTGTTTCTACCAGTTCCGCGATCTTCTTTGTCAGAGTCACAGTTCCTGCTGTTGCTACGGCAATCAGCCCTGCCGTGCCGACAACCGGAAGAGCAGAAGAAACAAGATTGCCAAGTGCTCCTGTTACACCGCTCAGACCACTGCTCACAAGACCTGAAATGCTTCCTGATAAGGCTGAAACAGATTCTGTAGCAAGTAATTTCGCGCCCAATTTTGCGACAAGACTGCCTGCAAAAGAAGCGATGCCCGTCTTGCTAAACTCTACTGCAAGAAAAGCTGCTGCTATCACAGCTGCGATTTTCCCCGGTAAGCCTTCACTTTCCCACATTCCTTCTAATGCTCCGGCGATTCCAAGAATTATCATTTTTCCTGCTGTTTTAAGGATCTGGATCCATGGTAACTGTCCAAGAAACTCTCCGATTCCTTTGCCCAAGTCATAAAAAGTTTCCGGTGTCAAGGCATCTGTAAGTGCTGTGCACAGATGGGAAAGGAAATCTCCAAGTGCTTCTCCATTTTCTTTCCATTTGAAATCCTTTATGAAAGTCGCGATTCCGTTGCCGATATTTTCCGCTACTTCGTCCCAGTCAAAATCTTCTGTGAACTGTGCCAGGCTCTCAAATACTCCATTAATCCCTGTTGCCAGGGAATCTGCGATATCAGAGAAGTCTACCTTGTCAGACATGCCCTTCATGGCTTCTGCCACTGCATTTCCAAGTTCCTGCCAGCCTGTGATCCCGGCATCGTTTTTTCTGGCCATATCCTGTACAAAGCCATCAAACATCCGCCATGCGATCATAAATTTGTTTCCGAGAGCATTTCCAAACTCTCTCCAAGGAATCTCATTGATCATTCCTCGTAATCCCTGGGAGATTCCGCTTCCAAGCCTCTCGAAGTTGATGCCTGTGCCTGGATCGGTAAGACGGTTGAACGTCTTGATCAGCGTTGTGATTCCTGCACCGACGGTACGCCCCAAGAGGTCCCAGTCTATATTGTCAGTCAGACTGTTAAAAGTTCCAGTGAATGCATCACAGAACTCTGTGATCTTCGGCCCGACCTTTTTCCAGCTGATTGCATCATAGACGTGTTTCAGCCCCTTGTTGATGCACTGGGCCATAAATTTTCCAAGTCCCTCCCAGTTCTCCTGTTTTATAAGCTTCCGAATTTTATCGGCAATTCCCCGGATGGAGTTCTTAATCGGAACCTCTTCAAACATCTGATCCGGTGTCAGGCCTGTATAACCGCCGCCGGTTCCATCTGTCGAGGAACTGTCACTGCCATCATCATAATTATTGATCTCATCAATCGGACTCAGATACCCTTCCAGAGCTTTCGCCGCTTTCTTGGCACTGTCCGCCGTCTTGTCAAGGCTTGCTGCATAATCCTGCTGAACAGCCACCGCCTTCGTAAAGGTCTTCTGTCCGGTCAGAGCTCCGAAAAACATTCCAACATAGGTAAATGCCTGAGAAAGCAGGTTGATAAATTTCGTCAGTGCCGGTGCTGCTGCTGTCAGAATTGGATTGAATGCAGTCGCAAGGGCATTTTTCAGCTGTGTAAGAGCCGACATCAACATAGAAATGCTATTGTTAGTTGTACCACTGTACTGCGCGAGATTTTTAAATCCATCGGCCACTGCACTTCGCAGCTTATTCATCAGCACATAGAAACTACGGATTCCAATTGTGTATTTCAGCAATGTCCGTATCGCCTTGGTCATTGTGCCAAGTGATGAGGTACTCTTGTTTGCCGACTTATGGATGCTGAAGATACCTGAAGATATCTTCCTGATGCCGCCTGCAATGGAACTTGCCGACAGTTTCAGGAGTTTCATACTCAGCTTCTCCACTGTACGGATCAGGCTCTTCATACTAGATTTAAGCTGTTTCATACCGTTTTGTGCCAGTTTCGGTGAAAGCTTTTCCAATGCATTCTGCAGTTTCTGTAATGCAGGTGCCTTGTTTCCGACTTCATCGACAACGCCTCCGCATTCACGCACTTTTTCCTTTACGGATGCAAAAGACGTTACCAGACGATTATTCATATCATCTAACCGCATTTCTTCCGTTGTGAGCCTGGACGCTGTATTCTGGTACTCAGAAAGACCTTCCGGGGCAACATAAGCTGTACCGGATTTTCTCATTTCCTTCTGTTTTCCTTCGAGGCTTTCTATTGTTTCAAGCATTTTCTGGAGTTCTTTTTCTTTCTCCCTGAAACCGCCTGAATCATCTGAGAATCCAAGCTTACTCCACTCTCTCAATTCACTTTCGAGTTTCGCGGTTTTTTCGTAAATATTGTCAATCTCTTTACCGAGACGTTTATACTCATCTGTTTCTACTTTCTGCCCGGAAATGTCCTTTAACTTCTGTTTTAAAGAATCTACTTTCTTCTCCTGCTGCACATATTGATTATTCAATTTTGAAATTGAGTCCACCTGCTTCTGGATAGCAATCCTGGTTTTTTCACTGGCGTTTCCAACAGTAGATGCCATGCGTTTCGCAGAAGCTTCAATATCCTTTACTCCAACTTCGATGCCTTTTTCATTTACTGCTGTATCAATTGTTATTATTCCATCTGCCACGCAACCACCTCGCTACTTCTTGATTCCAAACAGTTCATTCAGAGCTGCCTCTTCCTCTGCTGACCTTTTCTTCACTGTCTGTTTCAAATCAATCAATTCCTTATTGTTTCGGTAGAATTCCATCTCCCATTTTTCCAGTTTCTTTCCTTTGGCTTTTTTCTGCCGGATATAGAGCACCTGGCTGAACAGCCCGTCCGCAATCTCCATATAAGCCCCAAGAAACGTCCACCAGTGCATGTATTCCAGAGAACGGATGTCTTTTCCGATATTTTTGTTGACTGCTGGTGCAATGATGGGTGAATCCTGCTCCCAATCCATTAACTGAACTTTGCTTTTGCCTTCGCCGGTAATTCCGCAGTCAATGAATTCTTTCCCTTTTTCAAGGGCTTCATTTAAATATTCAATTGGAATTTCTTCCGGATCCCAGTACAGGATTTCAAGCATCACCTGCGACTTTTCCTGATCTGACAGTTCCGGATCTGCCATTGCCTTTAAAATATCCAGGATCGCCCTGAAATCTGTCCGGATGTCATATTCTTCGCCGCCTAACTCAATAGTTTCTGGAAGTCTCCACTGATCATCCATGACGGCGTTTCTTTTTCGTGCATCTTCTTCTGGAAGAATGGTACTTCGCTGTGTATTTGTTTACGCGGCTTTTTGCTTTCTCCAGACGTACATCAAATTCTTTACTGATGACGCTGCATACCGTATCAAGACACGTTTCGCAGAACAAAGAACCATCCGGCATCGGTGAAAATGGTCCCATGATACTGAAGAATGTGTTTCCTGTGTCTGCATCTGTCAGATAATCCAGCTGTTCAATTACTTTCTGCTGGCATTCTACAATGTCATCCTCATCCTGAAGCTTAAACTCATTAAAGAATTTTCTGACATCCTCGTATCTGGCAAGGATGTTGGTATCTGCCGGGCGGAAACAAAACTCTGCCAGTTTCTTTCCCTGCCGATTCTTAATCTCATAAGTTTTACTACCATCCTCGATGATAATCTCATTTATTTTTTCTTCTAATGAAGCCATTCTATTCCTCCTTGCATTTTGCTATAAAAAACACGGGATGCCATATCCGGCATCCCTATAATCTTTTGCTTCTTACACTGAATCAATAGAACCTTCTGTAAATACCGGAGCATCTGTTTTCAGCGATTCAGAAGTAACATATCCTTCGATTCTTGTCCCGTCTTCCAGTACATTGAACGGAAAATTCACTCCTTCTGTACCTCCACCATAAGACTGTGGTTTTACCATGACCTCCTGAACATATGCAAGATGTTTGGCAGCACTTGTATCTTCCACGATAACCTCCAGCATCAGGGTCTTGCATTTATCGCCCTTCAGCCGTTTCATTGCAATCTCCCTGAGCTTCGGATAAATCTTCTTTGATGGATCTGCATAGTATGGATCCGCGCTCATCGATGGATCATATCCCTTGTCATTCACCTTGGACTTCCCAAGAATATTTCTTTTCTGTTCAGTATCCGGATTCAGTTCCATGGACATCTCCTCGATGTCATCCCCCAGGACTTCCCATGTTGCTGTTTTCGCTTCTCCCTTGAAGCTATAATCCAGATAGTGACGTAACGCTTCTCTTTCTAATTTCATGCTTTCGTCTTCCTTTCTGTGTAGATAACCCTTGCCTGTATCATATAACGTGCCAGCCCCTGTTCATAATTTACCCCTGGCAGGTTCGGCATGTTCTGAAGATTTTCCATTTTTTCCACCGTACAGTTTC
>ERZ825137.2652-NODE-2652-length-20322-cov-4.713179_pt1 | contig 20322 bp, 19 predicted proteins | sample MGYA00519873_ERZ825137 | MGnify/ENA primary metagenome ERZ825137 (study PRJEB31778, sample SAMEA3449190) | human gut metagenome | biome: human gut; feature: human-associated habitat; material: faeces | place: United Kingdom | collected 2010/2012 ...
CCCCGGCCCCATGCTCCCAAAGCACGTGCGCTACCAGACTGCGCTACACCCCGTCCTGTAGCGTGCCCACACAGGCGACGATGGATATTGTACTCAAAACCCGTTCCTTTGTCAATAACTTTTTTCAAAAAATTTCAACTTTTTTCTGTCAACCGCTTTAAGGCGTTGAAAATCAATGATTTTTTGAAATAGAAAGCCGATGTTCTGCCGTCGCTGCCGCGGAATTTTCCAAAATTTCAGTCCAACGTAATTTTCAGTACCTCGCAGGGATTGCCCCACCGGGGCATTCCGCAGGGGTTCCCCGCGCCTGCAGAGATCACCAGCCGCCCGTCTACGATGCCCTTGGTGTATTTCGGAAAGAAATGCTGCCCGGGCGCGTACAATCCTTGAGAACCAATGCGAATTTGTCCGCCGTGGGCGTGCCCCGCCACCACCAGCTCCACATCCCGACCGCGCAGAAACTTGATATAGTGCTCCGGCTTATGGCACAGCAGCACCCGGCAGCCCGGCAGACGTTCAAATTCGTCCATGCAGTCCGGCTGACGCACGATCTCCGGGTCGTACCAGCCGCCGATCCAGCATTCGCCGAAGGGCACGTAGCGGTTGACCAGGATCTCCGCGCCGGTACCGTTCAGCGCCTGCATCAGGGTCTGAAACTGCCTGGTTTTCGTTTCATGATTGCCCAGTGAGAAAAAGGTGGGCATCCGCCGGGCCGCTTCCTGCAGAAAAGCGATTCCCCGGGCGGAAGTCTGGGTGTATCGGTTGACCACATCGCCCGGCACCAGCAGCGCGTCGCAGCCCGCCAGAAGGGGCCAGAGATCGTCGTAGGGCTCGTCGTGAAGGTCGCTGACTACGCCGAAAACCACCGGCTTTGTCAGCTTGCCGGTGTGCAGTTCATAGGAAGTCAAGTTGCGCAAGGCAGCGGCTCCTTTCAAAAAAATTGGGGAAGCAGCCTAGGAAAGCCGCTCCAGAAGGCGGGCCCAAAGACCGGTTTTCCACAGCGCCGTGCCGCCCGCCGCCAGCAAGAGCGCCGTTCCTGCCGCGATCCACGGCCATTTCCGCCGGGGACGGCTTTCAGAGAACAGCGAAACCGGCACTGAAGCCGGTTCGGGAATCTGATCGTCGGGCAGCGCGTCCTCCCCGTCCTCCGGCCAATCCTCCGGGTCTTCCAGCAATCCCATGATGTCCGGGTTGCTTTGCAGCAGGTCGGAAAACAGCGCGTCGTCCAGCGGAGAAGCACCCAGCGCCCGTTCAGGTTCGGCGGGCGGTGTTTCCTGAGGGGGCGTGACCGGTACGGGCGCGGATACTTCCTCCAATGCCGTTCCTTCGGGTTGATCGTAATCGGCGCGTTCTTCTGTCAGGCGGGCAGCTGTGGGAGACGACGCTTTCTCCGGCTCCCGGCGAATGAGACGGCGCGGCCGTTCCAGCTGCCAATCTTCCTCGGTCAGCGGCGTCTGTCTGGGAACCGGCTGCACCGGGGCGGGCGCGGCGGTCTTCATCGCCTTGGCCGGGGTCAGGGGGGAACGCAGCGCGGCCGGCGATGGACGGGCGCTGCTATTGGTCAGGCCCTCCCGAAGGTCGTTGGAGGGATAGTGCGGCTCCTTCGATTGGGACAAAGCAGGCGAAGACACGGTCTTTTCCCGACGGGCCAGATTGCCTGTCGGACGCAGAAAGCTCTGATTCGCTCCCATGGCTTCGCCCTCCCTCTTTTGTATTCATGGATTTCGCCCATTAGTATAGCATCTTTTCCGAGGATGAAACAGATCTATCTCCGGCGAAGGGACGAATAGCTGCGGCGAAGAATGCCGCGGGGCTCCATCCTTCGGGCGGGCCGGCGATGACGGCGGGAGACCCGCACGGGATATTCGTTCCAGACTGCGACAGCCTTGACCTTTCCTTCCGCATAGCTGCGCCGGGGCAGTTGGCCGGATTGGGTAGTCCAGATAAAGGGACGCAGCTTGTCCAGCCCGTTTTCCACGATCCACGCATAGGCTCCCGGCTGCTTTTCCCGCATGATGTGGTGCGGCGGCTCACCCAGCTCGGCAATGGCGCTGAGGATGCGCCGCAGAGGAATCTCACGGAACAGCACCCGAAATTCGCCGATCAGCGTATGAATTTTTCGTGTGGGCAGGGAAGCCTGCATCAGATCCTCATAGCCCTCCCGAATGCGCTGAAGGGCCCAATCCAGCCCGTCAGAGGCCTTTTCGCCCGCAAAGGACAGCGCCCGGCCAATCCAGCTCAACAAGCGCTGCTGCTCCAGCCGTTTGCCCGGTTCACTCTCCTCCATATGCTCCCGAAGCGCCGCCAGAAAGGCATACAGGATGGTCAGCACACTGCCGGTGTCCTGCATGGCGTCCCGGTAGGGGGCCAGCCGAAGGTACGCTTCCTCGTTGATGCCCAGAGAATCCAGCCCGTAGGCCGCCGTCCGCAGTGCGTCGTCCGCAGGGTATTCCATGCACAGGCCCAGATGCAGCAGTCCGCCCATCCGGGGCACCAGATCGTCGGAATTGAGCAGGTGGTACAGGGGATAACTGGCCGGGTCGTACAGCAGCCGCCCGGTGGCCACCGTAGGCGAAGCAAAGCCGTAGCCCACAATATTCTGAGGCTGCACGCCCCAGTGCTGAATGAGCCGGTTGGTGAAGATCTGCATCACCGCGCCGCCCTGACTGTGTCCCGCCATCCAGAGCCGGTAGGGGCTGCGCAGGGAGCGCATATCCGAAAGGATATCGCCCAGCGTCAGCTTTTCCAGCCCCTGACGGGCCGCCGTCGCCGGGAAAACGATCTGCTCCACGCTTTCCTCAAAGAAGGTGCACAGCTGATAAAAGCCCCGGTGGAAGCCTTCCTCCGTGGAAAAGCGCAGGTTGGAGATCCAGTCGTACATCCGCTTGCCGGTGCCCATGAAGCCGATGGCGATGACGGTCTGCCCGTTTTCGCCGGGATGAGCCATGCAGACGGCCTTGATGGTGTCGCTGCGTTCCCGCTGGCGCAGAGTGCTCAGCACCTGTGAAACCGGGTTTTGGGCGTTCAGCGCCGCCTTGGCGGTTCCCAGCTTCCACGCGTCCACGATGCGCCGCATGGCCTCGCCGCTGGCCGCGTCGGAATGGCTGATGCCGCTTTTGAGCGAATTGTCGATCTGGATGGAAAAATCGTTCCAGCCCGCCTGTTCCCACGGCTCCAGCTCCAGCGTATAGGTCATCTGAGCCAGTTCCATCGACAGCTCCGCCGCCTCTTTGGTGAAAGGCGGACGCAGCCGGAAAAAGGGATCGCTCTCAAAGGGAAGGGTCAGGCTGGAAAGGCTGGCAAGGTCGCAATGGGTGATGGGGCCGCGGCCCTTTTCCGGGGCGGGCAGTTTTTCGCTCCGGGCGTTCTCGTCCTCCGGCTGATGAGCCGTCTCCACAGCCTTTTCGGGCTGGGACGGCGCTTTTTTCCCGTTCCCCCGCCGAAGAAAACGGGGAAAAGAAAACCATTTCAAAGTGACGGTTCCTCCTTTGGAAAGGCTCCTGAATCATGAGCGCAATGCCTACCGTCACAGTATACCACAAACCCCCGTGCGGAACGCAACTCCCATCTTGCCATTTATCCCGAAAAGCGGTACAATAGAGTCAATTCAAACTGCTATTCAGCAAATTTTGTTGATAAAGCCAAGGGAGGAAACCGAATGTATCAGCAGGTGATTGACAACGCCACGGAAAAAATGAAGAAGACCACCTCCGTTTTTCAGACGGAACTGCGGTCCATCCGCGCCGGACGCGCCAATCCGCAGCTTTTGGATCGCGTAATGGTGGATTATTACGGTGTGCAGACCCCCCTGAACCAGATGGGCAACGTGTCCTCGCCCGAACCCCGGATGCTGGTCATCAACGTGTGGGATCAGAAGGCCCTGCCGCTGGTGGAAAAAGCCATCCTGAAGAGCGACCTGGGGCTGAACCCCTCCAATGACGGCAAGCTGATCCGGCTGGTGATCCCCGAACTGAACGAGGAGCGCCGCAAGGAGCTGACCAAAATGGTCCGCAAGAGCGCAGAGGACGCGAAGGTGGCCATTCGCTCCATCCGCCGGGACGCCATGGAGCAGGTGAAGAAGCTGGAAAAGGACAGCCAGATCACCGAGGACGACCGGGCCAAGGCCGAAAAGAAAATTCAGGAAAAGACCGACGAGGCCATCAAGGGCGTCGATACCATCTGCGCTCAGAAGGAAAAGGAGATCATGGAGATCTGATGCGCCTGACCTTTGAACATTTGCTGGGGCTGCCCGCAGAGGCGGCTCTGGCCGTCCTCCACGCCAGCGGCATCATGGATGTGGAGGTGGTTCCCACCGCCGCACCGCCGCGCCGCCACCCCGTGCCGGAGGATCAGTACCGCACGGAGGAGGGCGAAGCCGCCGGATATGCCTCCACCCGCGTGGTCGCCGTGGAGGAGGACGGCCGACGGCTGATCGTTTCCCGCTTTTTGACGGGTCTGCGATCGGAAACAGCCAACGAAAACCCGCAGGAGGAATGATCCTCCTGCGGATTTTGCCTTTTACGGTTCTTTTTCCCGGTTTTTCTCATCCTGCCAGACCAACTGCTCCAAATATTCCCCGCTGGTCAGGCGGCGCGACGCGGCCCGTTCCAGCGCGTGGCGATACGCCTCCCGATCCATCTGTACGCAGACGCTCACCTTGTCCGGCGCGCACAGGCCGAAGGGTTCATCCAGTCCTTGGGGGTCGGTAAAAAGTCTGCTCTTCATGGGCGCTCCCTCCGCTGCATCCTATGCCGCAGACGGCGGCGGGTTCCATGGGGCAGTATTCCCCGGCGAAGGCTGTATCATACGGAAAAAGTCAAAACAGGCCTGCTTCTTTTGGGAGAAGCGGGCCTGTTTGCTATGATCGTTTTTAATTCCGGGCAGTGACCAGATGCAGCAGCACCTTGACGCATTTTTCCATTTCGGGCACGGAGACGTACTCCATCAGGCCGTGGCCGTTGTAGCCGCCGGTGGGCAGGTTGGGACAGGGCAGGCCCTCCCAGGAAAGCCGCGCGCCGTCGGTGCCGCCCCGGATAGCGACGATCTGTGGTTCATCTCCGGCGGAGCGGATGGCGTCCAGCGCCCGCTGCGTCACTTCGGGGTAACGGTCGATGACCTCCCGCATGTTGCGGTAGCTGTCCTTCAGGGTGACGCGCACGGTGCCCGCGCCGTACTTCTGGTTCAGGTAAGCTTCGGCGGCCAGCATCATGGCCTCCTTGGTCTCCAGTTTGGCCGCGTCATGATCCCGCAGAATGTATTGCAGCACAGCGCCGCTTTCGTCGCCCTGCATCCCGCACAGGTGATAGAAACCCTCCCGGCCTTCCGTGTGCTCCGGGCACTCAGCGGCGGGCAGCATGGCATTGAACTCCATGGCGATCTTGCTGGCGTTCTTCATCTTGTCCTTGGCGCTGCCGGGGTGGATATTGAAGCCCTTGACCTCCACCAGCGCAGAGGAGGCGTTGAAGTTTTCGCATTCATATTCGCCCACGCCGCCGCCGTCCACCGTGTAGGCAAAGTCCGCACCAAAGCCCTTGACGTCAAAGTCGTCCGCGCCCTCGCCGATCTCCTCGTCGGGGGTGAAACCCACGCAGATTTTGCCGTGCTTCAGGTCGGGGTTGGTCATAAGGAGCTCGCACAGGGTCATGATCTCGGCGATGCCCGCCTTGTCGTCGCCGCCCAGCAGGGTGGTGCCGTCGGTGACGATCAGCTCGTGGCCCACGTGACGCTTCAGGCATTCAAACTCTTCCGGCTTCATGACCACGCCGTTGCCCACGTCCAGCTCGCCGCCGGCATACACCAGGCAGCGGGGATGCACCGGGCCGGTGGGCACGGCGGGGGCGGTGTCCATATGGGCGATCAGGCCGATGGCGGGCTGATCGGGCACGTTGGCGGGGATCTCCGCGTAGACGTAGCAGGTGGGGCTGACACGAACATTCTCCGCGCCCATTTCCTTCAGTTCCGTTTCCAGCAGTCGGGCCATATCCCACTGTTTTTCGGTGGAGGGGTGTGTTCCGGTGGTTTCGCTGGAGCCGGAGTCGATGACCACATAGTTGAGAAACCGTTCTTTCACATTCATGGGACAGTACCTCCTTGAAAAAATCAAATTTACCGCAGTTGGGTCAGGACGATGGCGCTTTCCCGGGCCAGCAGGGCATGCTTCGGCGCGGCGGGGAAGGCTTCGACGCTGCCGCCGGAGTGGCAGAGAAGCATCATTTCCGCGAAGTCCATCCCGGCGGCCATGGAGAAGCCCAAGCCGCCGGAAAAGCGGGGGTTGACCTCCAGAAAGAAGAATTCGTCCCCGTGACGGATGAACTCCATGTTGACCACGCCCACCAGCCCGATCGCCTCCGCAATGGCGGCACAGACGGCTTCCAGCGGATGGCCGGGCAGCACCTCCACGGTCATGCCCAAGCCGCTTTTGTTGCGCAGAAGCTCCTGCCGGGCGGCGGCGCGCACCTGACCGGCGCTATCCCGGGCCACGTCTACGCAGAATACCGCTCCTTCCAGAAAGGGCTGGACGATGCAGTCCTCCCGGCCCGCCAGCGCCGTCTGATAATTTTTTTCATCGGCGGCTACGGCCTGTCCCATGCTGGAACGACCCGACCGGGGCTTGATTATGACCGGGAAGGGGAAGGGGCAGGGCTGTCCCGGCACGGCGCTTTCCGTGGGAATCAGACGGCAGACCTGCTTTTCCGCCAGAAAGCGATTCATCCGGTCCTTGCGGCGGCACAGGGCGGCGACCCGCTCCTCCGGCACGCAGACCGTACAGCCCAGCGCCCGGAATTCGGCTTTTCGAGGGGCCAGCGCGTCCACCTCCGGGTCGGTCAGGGGAATGAGAAAATCCAGCCTGTCCCGGCGGACGGCCTCCCTCAGCTGCTCCACGTATGGCTCGCCCTCCGTGGCCAGCCGGGCCTGAAAGAAATCCAGCTCTCCGGCCAGCGGCGTCCATGCCCGGGGATAAATATCGCATCCGAATACGGTGTGTCCCAGCGCCTGATAGCGCCGCGCGGCAGGGCCCGCCGCCATGGAGCCCACCGCGGTCAGCAGAATGCGGCTCATGCTTGCGTTCCTCCTTTGGACGTTCCGGCGGCCTTGCGGCGCAGGGCCGCCGCCATCTGCACAAGGCAGCGGAAGCTCTCCGGCTTGAACAGCAGGCTCATGCCGCCGTAGAGTACCACGCCCGCCGCCACCTGAACCAGCAGCAGAGGCAGATTGCCGAGGGGCAGACGGCCCAGCGCGCTGACGGCCAGAAACATCGTCAGACTCATAACGATGGGCGGCAGAATATCCCGAATCTGCTCCCAATAGCCGTAGTGAATCAGCTTTTTGTTGGGGAAGGCGTTCACAAACGACGAGATCACCGTGGAAACCACCGCGCCCCATACGATGGGCAGCACACCCTCAAAGCAGAACACGGTGACGCACAGAATGGCGATACCGTAGCTTTTTTTGATGATCTCCAGCTTCAGGAACACGTCGCTGCGGCCCATGGCGTTGATGGCCTGCAGGTTGGCGGTGTGGATGGGGTAAAAGGCGAAGTCGATGCAGCAGATCTGCAGGAAGGGTACGCAGGGCAGCCATTTGTCCGTCAGAAGCAGGCTCACCAGCGGACGGGCCGCCGCCGCCAGCCCCGCCATCAGCGGCAGCACCAGAAAGCTGGAGGCCATAATGGAGCGGCGCATGGTCTGCTTCATCCGCTCCAGATCGTCCTGCTGCTCGGACAGGACCGGCAGCATCACGCTCTGGATGGAGCCGTTCACCGCGTTCATCAGAAGCTCCGGGAACTGCTTGCCCCGATTGAAATAGCCCAGCGCCTCCGAGGAAAACTTCTTGCCGATGACAAAGGAACGCAGGTGCTGGTAGCCCGTATCCATCAGGCTGGACAACAGCAGCTTCCAGCCGAAGGAGAACAGGCTCCGCACCCGGCGGAGGGAAAAGCAGAAATGAGGCCGCCAGCGCACCAGAACAAGCAGAAGGACGCACAGGCTGAACTGATTGGTCAGCTGCTGCCCCACCAGCGCCCATACGCCCAGCCCCTTCAGGGCCATGGTGATGCCTACGCCGCCGGACAGCACCGTGGCGGCCAGACTGGCCGTCATCAGCTTGCGGAAGGACATTTCTCGGGCAATAACTGCGTTCTGTACGCTGGTCAGCGCCCCGGGGAACAGGATCAGCGCCAGCACCCGCAGGTAACTTGCCAGCCCGACCATAGCGAAATAGCGCTCGATGGCGGGCGCGGCGAAGAACAGCGCCGCATAGAGCAGCGCCGCAATGGCGAGCCCCAGAAAAAACACGGAGCTTCGGTCGGTCTCGTCGATCTCGGCCCGCTGGATGAGGGCGGTGTTCAGGCCGCTTTGCACAAACACCTGCGCAAGGGCCGTGAAGATCAGCAAAAGGGACAGAACGCCATAATCGTCCGGGCTCAGCAGACGGCCCAGCACCAGACTGACCACGAAGGAAATGCCCTGATTGCCGAAGCTTTCCAGCAGCTTGAACACAAAGGAAGAAGCCGCGGACTGGCTGCGTTTTTCGCTCATAGGGTCACGCCTTCCCGAGAATCAGGCCGCAGATCCGCTCCACGTCGCTGTCCTTTAGCTCCGGGTACAGGGGCAGCGTCACCACCTGCCGGGAGGCGCGAAGCGCGATGGGCGTCCGGGCTGAGTCAAAGCCCGGGCGGTTCCGGTAGCAGGCGAAATCCGTAATCAGCGGATAGAAATACTTCCGGGCGTGGATATCCTCCGCCGCCAGCCGGGCGCAGATCTCCTCCCGGCTTCCGGCCTCGCCGGTGAAACGCACGGGATAGTAGGCATAGTTGGAAACCACGTCCACCTGCTTCTTCGGGCAGACCACGCCCTCATGGCCGGACAGCAGCCGGTCGTACAGCTCCACCACATGGCGGCGTTTGGCGATGTTTTCCTCTAAATAGCGCAGGTTGCACAGCCCCATGGCCGCGTGGAATTCGCTCATTTTCGCGTTGCCGCCGGGGTAGAGCACCGTCTCCTCGTCCTCGATGCCGAAGTTCCGTTCCCATTCCAGCCGCCGGTTCAGCTCCGGGTCGGCGGTGGTCACGCAGCCTCCCTCCACGGTGTGGAACACCTTGGTGGCATGGAAGGAGAACATGGCCGCGTCCCCCATCCGGGCGGCGGATACCCCGTCCCGGCTGACGTGAAAGGCGTGAGCCGCGTCGTAGATCAGCTTCAGCCCGTGCTTTTTCGCAATGGCGGACAGGGCTCCGTCGTCGCAGAGGTTGCCGTACACATGCACCGGCAGGATGGCGCAGGTGCGCGGGGTAATGAGCGCCTCCACCTTCGCGGGATCCATGGTGTAGTCGTCCTCCCGGATGTCGCAGAACACCGGGGTCAGCCCGGCCCGGACGATGGCGTGAGTGGTGGACGCAAAGGTGAAGGGCGTAGTGATGACCTCGCCCTTCAGCCCCAGCGCCTTCAAAAGCGCCTCCAGCGCCAGGTGGCCGTTGGTGAACAGCGCCGCGTAGGGCACGTCCAGCCGCTCCTTCAGCGCTGCTTCCAGCTTTTTCAGTTTTTCGCCGTTATTGGTCAGCCAGTGGCTGTCCCACAGACTGCGGATTTCTTCTACATATTCTTCCATCGGAGGCATGGAAGAACGGGTCACATTAATACGCATAGCCATAGCGCCTTTCTTTCTGCGGCCCGTCAAAAGGGGCGCGGCCGCCGGAAATTCCGCTGATAGTATATCATGGCGGCGAAGGATTGGCAAATTAGGAAGCAAAAAGAGACGCTCAGCTTAGAAGGTGCTCCATAGGGATTTTTAATCCCGGAAAGAAGTGCGGCATAGTCGGTAGAAATATCGGCTATGCCGCTTCTTTTTCATTGGGAATTTCTACTGCGCCAATAGCGTTGTAGATAATCTGAAGACGTTCATGGACTTCTGCTTCGCACCGTCCATCAGGATTTGCAGCTCAGCCACCCGCTTTTCCAAAGTCTGTTGCTCGGCTTCACAGGTCGCTGACATTCTGGCATAGCGTTCGTCGCTGAGCCTGCCGGTCACATTATCTTATGCTTTGGGTACGAGGGTGCTTCTCCGATTTTAAATGACTTTTCACTCAAAGTGAATGCAGGCGAAAAATGTATGATTACCGGACAGAGCGGCTCCGGCAAGTCAACAAGCATGAATCTGTTGCTTGGATATTACGAACCCCAGAGCGGAGAGATACTCATAAACGATTCAAACGCCTTTTGCGTGAAGCAACTGAACGAAAAGATCGCAATTATGCGGCAGGAGCCCGTTCTGTTCAACGATACGCTGCGTAACAACCTCACAATGTATCGTGACATGTGCGGTGATGAGCTGATCGCACTGCTGCAAAAACTTAATTTGCATATGTACACTTGCGAAATCCAGCGTGGCACGACCGGGATTTCCTTGCAGAATAGCAAGCAAATCCAGTGAGTACCCACACCGGAGCTTGCCATTCCGGCAAGCAATGCACGGCGGTACCCACTTCTCATTACCTGCCAACTGCGAAACGCACTTGGCAAGCAATGCTCGTGTTTATACACCCGTGCAATCTTGTTGGGGAAATGCCCCAAACCCCTGAACGATTTCAGAGAAATCGGCTGCGCTCCTACGGAGCTGAACTATCAATTGAAGATGCAAATTAACCACGGAGAAAATCGGTAATCATATCTTGCGAGGCATCATAGTCAATACCAGAATCAAAATCTTCTACTATGGCTTCTAACACTCTTCCTTCATATTGAGTTACACCACGAGAATTCCGCCCCGCCCAATGTTTAATAATTCTTGTGCCGGACAAGAGTTGTCGATTGAACATTGAACACAGCCGGGTTTGAATTGTCCTGTCTTCATCAATAGCAACGACAAAAACTAAGTACACGCTTTTCTCTTCGGAGAGAAACGAGAGCAATTTATCAATATTATAGCCTTTCGGGTTACTGGATAAGAACAAAACTTTTGTCTTAATATCCGTTTCCGTAAGATAATGCTCAAACTCTCGTTCATAGTCGCCCAATTCATCGGCTGTAAAAATTTCTGGGAGAGGTTGTCTTGTATGCAGACAGTTCATTAGGGTTGCTTTCAGATCATCTTCAGCAGTAATCAAGTATTCGATGATTCTTCCCCGCAAATTAACGTTGTCAATAAAAGCTGCGATTGCGATTTCTGATTCTACTGCGCGAACACGGTCATTTAAGTCATCGTTCAAAACCCCGTATTCTGCGGAATTCAAAAATGAAATTGCTCGGTCAACGGATTCTCTGATGCATTCAACCTGTAATTCAGTAGGCACAAATCTTTTTCCGGTGGGAGCAATATTATTTGTTGCTTCTACCAAACGGTCAAGATTTTCTTCAAAGGTATAGTTTTCGTGAGAATTATACAGAAACTCAAAGTTTTCAGGAATATTTTCAATGCCTTCAAACTCCCGCATGATGTCACTTCCGTTGAAACTGCCCTTGATGTTATCTCGGCGCAACTCCTGTGAAGAATGACTAATCTTCCTAAGGAACGTGGTGTTTGCCAACATCAAATAGTTGCGTGTCGGTGTTACTAAGCAAACTATAAATGGAATACCGTCGTATCTATGGAGCGCAGATAATGCCAAAACGGTATTGCCAAAACTTCTTGATGCTGCTTTGCAGAATCTAATTGCAAACCAATCGCAGTAATATACGCTTCTATCTTTCACAAGGCCAAACGCTTCTTGCACTTCGTTCTGCAAACGGCTCTTGTCTGTTCTTCCATCCTTGCTTGAAATGAAGTCGACTAACTGTCCAATAATTTCTCTATTGTACATATTGCACCTCTCAAAAATCAAACAATGTTTTCTGCATATTATCTGGCTCGATCATAGATGGAGGCTCTTCTGCTTTACGCCTGCATCCTTTTGGAGATTTTGTGTTCTTTGCTCTGCTTGAAGACGCATTTTGTTCAGATAAAGAGTTGCGCTCCCAAAAAACGCCATCAACATATCCTTGAATATCTGGATTACTCTCTGCCATCTCAAGTCGTTGCTCTGCCCACACACAATATTGAGCTTCTATCTCAATTCCAATATAATGGCGATTGAGTTTTTTTGCTACAACGCTCGTTGTACCGGAACCTAAGAATGGATCAAATACAACATCACCCTTTGAGGAACTTGCAAGCATAATTTTGGCGATCAGCTTTTCTGACTTTTGTGTGGGGTGTGCTGTGTTTTCCGCCATAGACCAAAAAGGAATCGTAATATCATCCCAGAAATTCGAAGGGCAAGTATCGCGGTAGTTACCGTTTTTAGTTTCAGCCCAATCCTTCGGTTTTCCATCTATGCGGTAAGGAGCAATAACCTTTTTTCTGATTTTGACAGCATCAAGATTGAATCTATAATTATTGCTATTTGTAGCAAACCAAATATCTTCCATCCCATTTTTCCAATTTGCTTTTGCGCCACGTCCTTTCTCGCGCTGCCATGTAATGCGGTTTCTGACATAGAAAAACTCACTTAATACTTTACCAACAATTAGGCTTGTTTCCCAATCACAGCAGACATAAATAGATGCATCGTCTTTTAACAACGGTTTAATTGCACTTAGCCATTGGCGTGTGTATTCTTCATAGTCGGCTTCTTTTTTCTTTGTAAATGTTGTTCCGTTAAAAGATTTTGTGAGATTATACGGTGGGTCTGCAATTATCAAATCTATACTCTTGGGAGGTAGCAACGAACATACATCCAGCATATCGCCAATAACAGTTTTGTCCAAGACTCCACCAAGGTCTACCTGCCTTTGTGTAACTGCGATACAACGATCAAGATAAATCTGTCCTTCGCTTAATGGGGTATCAATAGTTTTATTTCTGCCAGCTTTTACGGTTGCCATCTTCTTCTCCTTCACTTATCCCTGTTTTTTCACAATGACAAAGCCACCGATGAATCAGCATTTCTGCTTTCCAATCGGTGGTTTTGTTTTGCCGTTCGGGAAACGTCTTAAAAGCTCAATTTCTTGAAATCCCTAAGTTGACGTTTCTTTGGAGCGTCTCTTTTTCAAAAACAGTCTCGCTTACAGCACGTTGGAAGAAGTGCACTCCACCAGCACGCTGCCGTCCTTACGGCGGCTCAGCTTGGCCTTGTTGCCGCTGCCGTCGTCCAGGGTCATCTTTTCCATTTCGTTCAGGGTCATGAAGTTCACCGCGTCGCTTTCCACAAAGGCCACCCAGTTTTTGCGGTCGCGGACGGGCTTCTCGGTATCAGCGGTCATTTCTTCGATGGATTTGCGTTCGTTGCTCATCGGAAAGTTCCTCCTTGAAAAATCGTTCCTGAAAATGATACCGCAGTCTTTTCAAAAATGCAAGCGGACGGCCCTCAGGTGTAATCCACGTCGAACTGAACGACGAGCCGGTAGCGGCTGTCCAGCGAGCGGGCGTAGGCGTTCAGGCTGCGGATCAGCTCCTGACGGGCGGTATAGTCCGCCGGCACCACCACGTCGAAAATCAGATTGATGCGATCCTGCCCCATCACCATGCGGAAGTCGTGCATACTCAGTGCCGGGTCGATCTCCCGGAGAAAATCGTTCATCTGCTGGCGCACCCGGTTGGTGGTCTCGTCCTCGGTGGCGATGGGATCCATGTGGATGCAGATGGGCATGTGCAGCTCCCGGCCGATCTCCCGTTCCGCATTGTCGATGATCTCGTGAATGGCTACGATATTGCACTGGTCGCTGACCTCCGCATGGACGGAGGCGAAGCAGCGGCCCGGGCCGTAGTCGTGGATGACCAGATCGTGAATGCCCAGAATGCCCTCGTAATTCAGAAGCAGTTCCCGCAGGCGGCGGCTTTTTTCCGGGTCGGGCTTGCCGCCCAGCAGCCGGTCCACCGTGTCCCGGCAGACCTCATAGCCCGCCTTGAGCACGATCAGCGCCACCACCAGACCGATATAGCCATCGATGCGCCAGCCGAACAGGGCGCACAGCCCGGTGGAGATCAGCACCGCGCCGGTAGCCAGCACGTCGCTCAGGCTGTCCTTGGAGGCGGCCAGCAGGGTGCCGTTGTCGGTAGCCCGGCCCAGACGGCGATAGAAGAAATACAGCCATGCCTTCACCGCAATGGAAACACCCAGCACCGTCAGTACCGGCCACGATACGCTCAGCGCCGCGGGCGTGAGGATGGCCTCCATGCCCTCCTTCAAGAGGGTAAAGGCCATCACGAGGATCAGCAGTCCCACGCCCAGCGAGCCCAGATACTCCATCCGGCCGTGGCCGAAGGGATGCTCCGCATCCACGGGCTTACGGGCCACGCGGGTGGAGACCAGCGCCACAATGCTGCCCGCCGCGTCGGACAGGTTGTTGGCCGCGTCCGCCAGAATGGCCACCGAGCCGCTGAGAAGCCCGATCAGAAATTTGCCGGCAGACAGAAGCAGGTTGACCAGAATGCCCACGCAGGAGCCCAGCGTGCCGTAGGCGGCGCGGACTTCTCCGTTTTCCGTATTTTCATAATCCTTCACAAAACGGCGGATCAGCCATGCCGTCATTTTTCATTCCTCCACTGCGCGCCGAAAGACGCGGAACTCTTTTCATTATAACATTCTTTTCCCGAACAGTATATGCTTTGGCCGAAAAAAGTTCGAATGCCGAAACTTGTTTTTTCTTCTTACGATGACTTTTTCGTATATCCGTTATGCAGATTTTCATTTTGAAAAATGCAAATTTCAGTTCAAAAATAAAAAGAGCCGTTTCCGCACTTTACTTATTTTGCGTCATATGCTATACTATGTCCTGCTACGGCAACGGCTGCCGCTCCTCCTGCCCCAATGGTGCATTTTGCAGGATGGAATCAAAAAACTTTCATTTGTTCAGGCCGAGCCTGATAAGGGAGGTTCCGTTATGCCCCGCACGATTTCCGAAAAAGCCCGGCGGATCGCTCCGTCCGCTACCCTTGCCATGGATGCGAAGGCCAAGGCCCTGAAAGCGCAGGGCGTCAGCGTCGTCAGCTTTGCCGCCGGCGAGCCGGATTTTGACACGCCCCTGCCCATCCGCAACGCCATGAAGGACGCAATGGATCAGAACATGACCCGCTATACGCCCGTAGGCGGCACGGCCGAACTGAAGGAAGCCATCATCCATCGTTTTGAAGAGGATCACGGCCTGCACTATGACCCGCAGGAGATCATTGTCTCCAACGGCGCGAAGCATTCGCTCTATACCCTGTTCCAGACCATTCTCGACCCCGGCGACGAAGTCATCATCCCCACGCCCTGCTGGGTCAGCTACCCGGAAATGGTGCGCATGGCAGGAGGAACGCCCGTTTTTGTCGAAATGAAAAAGGAGCACGGTTTCGTGCCCACCAACGGGGAAATTCTGGCCGCCATCACGCCTCGTACCAAGGCGTTCCTGCTGACATCCCCCAACAACCCCACCGGCTGCGTCTGGAATCGGAAGCAGATGGAAAACGTGATGCAGTTGGCCGTCGAGCACGATTTCTTCATCGTCTCCGACGAAATTTACGAGAAGCTGCTCTACACCGGCGAAAAGCCCTGCTCTATCGCCTCCCTCAGCGAGGAGGCCAAGGCTCATACACTGGTGGTGAACGGCGTCAGCAAGTCCTACGCCATGACCGGGTTCCGCATCGGCTATACCGCCGGCCCCCGGGACGTTATCAAGGCCATGACCAACTACCAGAGTCAGGCCACCTCCGCGCCTAACAGCGCCGCCCAGCACGCCGCCGCCGTGGCGCTCAGCGGCGATCAGGCCTGTGTGGAGACCATGCGTCAGGCCTTCCAGCAGCGCCGGGACCGCATCGTGGAGCGGATCAACGCCATTCCCGGCCTGAGCTGCAATAAGCCCGACGGCGCGTTTTATGTGATGATGGACGTGCGGCCCCTGCTGGGCAAAAAGATCGACGGTCAGGTGATCGCCACCAGCAGCGATTTTGCCAACGCCCTGCTGGAAAAGCAGCACGCCGTGGTGGTGCCCGGCGAGTCCTTCATGGCGGACGGTTTCTGCCGTCTGAGCTACGCCACCAGCATGGAGGCCATCGAGGAGGGTATGAAGCGGCTGGCCAATTTTGTAAAGGAGCTGAACTAAATGCTCGAATTCAGCAAAAAAACCAACCAGTTGATGCAGTCCAAGTATAAGTATCAGCTGCAGGAAGTGGAGGAACCCAACCTCTACCGGGAAATTTTCGATTACGAAGCCATCCCGAAGATCGCCTTCAACAACCGTCTGGTGCCTATCTGCGTGCCGGATGAGATCTGGATGACGGATACCACCTTCCGGGACGGTCAGCAGAGCGTCAGCCCCTTTACGCCCCAGCAGATCGTGAAGCTGTTCCAGCTGGAATCCCGGCTGGGCGGCCCCAAGGGTCTGATCCGGCAGAGCGAGTTTTTCCTCTACACCCCCAAGGATCGGGAAGCGCTGGAGATGTGTCAGGATCTGGGGCTGGAGTTCCCGGAGATCACCACGTGGATCCGGGCCAACGAAAAGGACTTCGAGCTGGTGAAGGCGGCGGGCGTGAAGGAGACCGGCGTGTTGGTTTCCTGCAGCGACTACCACATCTTCAAAAAGATGCACCTGAACCGCTCTCAGGCGCTGGAAAAATATCTGGCCATCGTCAAGGCGGCGCTGGATCGCGGCATTGTGCCCCGCTGCCACTTCGAGGACATTACTCGGGCGGACTTCTACGGCTTCGTGCTGCCCTTTGCGGAGCAGCTGATGGATCTGAGCGCCGAAAGCGGTATTCCCATCAAGATCCGTGCCTGCGACACCATGGGCTACGGCGTCAGCTATCCCGGCGCGGCCCTGCCCCGCAGCGTGCCCGGCATCGTCTACGGTCTGCACCATTACGCGCAGGTTCCGTCCTCCCAGCTGGAATGGCACGGGCATAACGACTTCTACAAGGTGGTCAGCAACGCGGGCACGGCGTGGCTGTACGGCTGCTCCAGCGTGAACTGCTCGCTGCTGGGCATTGGCGAACGTACAGGCAACTGCCCGCTGGAAGCTATGGCCATCGAATACGAGGCCCTGCGCGGCACCACAGACGGCATGGATCTGACCGCCGTGACCGAGATCGCCGAGTTCATGGAGCGGGAGATCGGATTGGAGATCAGCCCCCGTCAGCCCTTCGTGGGCCGCCATTTCAACGTGACCCGAGCCGGCATCCACGCCGACGGCCTGCTGAAAGACGAGGAAATCTACAACATTTTCGATACCGCCGCCATCCTGAACCGTCCCGCCACCGTGGCCGTGGACGCGCACAGCGGTCTGGCCGGCATCGCCCACTGGATGAACTCCTACTTCCGCCTTAAGGGCAAGCATCAGGTGGATAAGCAGGACGCGCTGGTAGTGGCCGTGAAGGAAATGGTGGACGACCTTTATGAGAGCGGCCGCAACACCGTCATGGGCGACGAAGAATTGGAGATCATGGTTCGGGACGCCGATCCCGAACGCTACGAGCGGCTTCTGTTCCACAAGAGCCGGTAAAAATCCTATCCGAAAAAACCCCGTTTTTCTATTTTGGCGAAAGACGGGGCTTTTTTTGGAAAACAGGAGCCGAATCGAATAATCCCCCGCCGCCCGTCTCATCCTACCAGAGAGGGACGGCGTTTTTCGCCGCCGGAACGGAGGGGGAAGATGAAACAGACCGTGGCCGTTATGGCGATCATCGTGGCGCTGCTGTTGATGGTTTCGGGCTACATCGTGGCCCAGCACGCGGAGACCAGCGCCGAGCTGCGGCGGGTGCAGGTGCAGCTGGGAGAAAAGCAGGTGGAAGTACAAAAGGCAAAGCGGGAAAAGCAGCTGTTTGAGAACCGGGCAGAGGAACTGACCACCCAGAAAGAAACGCTGGAAAAAGAATTGGCTGACGCAAAGGCTTCCATCGACGAAGCCAACGCCGCCGTGGCCCAGACAGTGGACGAACGCGCCCAGTCCGAAGCGGCTTTTGCAGGGCAGAATCAGCTGCTGGAATCCCAAGTGGAGGACTGGGAAACCCGCTATCAGGAATTGATGGGGATCAACAACAGCCTGACAGTGGAGCGGGATGCGGCTTTGCAGCAGGCCGAAGGCGTCCAAGCGGAGCTTCATTCCCTGCAAGGGGAGTATGGTTCCCTTTTAGAAGAGAAAAACAGTCTGCAAGCGTCACTAGAAGATACTAAAAATCGAAATTTAGAGTTGGAAAGTGGAGCACAATCCCAAAATTTGGAAATAGCGACGCTGCAGGAGCAGAAAGAAGCGCTGGAAACCGAGCTTACCGCTCTGCGGGAAGAACTGGCGCGGGCCTGCCGGGTCAGCCGTCCCATCCCTATGGAGCAATAGAAGACCGCCCGCCGGACATTCGGCGGGCGGTTTGCATTCATTCAGCGGTTTCCGTGTTCAGCACATCCGCGTAAAGGGCTTCGAGGGTCTTTTTGGCGGCGATACCGTCGGCTTTCAGACCCTGATCCTTCTGATAGGCCTTGACCGCGTCGGCGGTGCCGCTCCAGTATTCGCCGGTGACGGCACCCTGATAGTACCCCAGATCCGCTAGCTTCCGCTGAAGCCAGTACACATCCTCACCCTTGGAGCCCTTTTTCAGGGTGCGGAAGGGCTGGGGCGGCGTGCCGTCGCTGGTGTAGGCAGGCTCAGCGGTGGGTTCCGGCGTGGTCTTGGGCAGCATATATTTTTTATCCAGATCAGGAGGCAGTAGAGACTTGGTCAGCTCCTCATCCAGCGGCAAGTCCTCCGTAATATGAACGGTGGTGCCCTTCTTGATATTATCGTACATCCACTTGGCGTCGCTGACCAGCATTCGGATGCAGCCGTGGGAAGCCCGGCGGCCCAGCTTGTTATAGGACTTAACGTTCAGCTTCCGAGTGTCGGGTTCGGAATAAGTCACGCTGTGGAAGGCGATATTCTCATTGATGCGCGTCCAGTACTGCGCGTGGCCGCCCCACTTGGAGAAATAGCACCAGCGGGCCCGGCGGCCGTTAGTGACCCAGTCGCCCAGATCGCTGTCCCAGCCCTTCACGCCGGTAGAGCAGATCATCTGCCGCTCCAGCACGGTATACTCATTATTTTCATCCAGCGAGTACACCTTCGTGACCTGATTGGTCACATCCACCACCACATAATAGGGCGGCAGCGTAGGCTCGGGGCTGGGCCGGGGCGTGGCGTTCACGTCCACCACGTCGCCCGCATTGAAGAGCTGGTTCCAGGTCTCCTCGTCCATATCCGCGTCGATGGGCAGGCCGTTATACTCCTGAAATTTCTTCACGGCGGCGATGGTCTGATCCATATAATAGCCGCTGATGGGGCCGTCGAAGAAGCCCAGTTCTTTCAATCGGGTCTGGACTTTCTTGACGTTTTCGCTCTGGGTGCCCCGGGTCATGCGCCGGGCAAAGGGAACGTTTTCCCGGCTGTCCTCGGTGCTTTCGCCGTCGCCCACGATGACCACGTCGTTAATATCGCCCGCGTCGGTCATGGGGTCGGGGGTCGGCGTAGGGGAAACGCCCTTGGCCAGCGCCGATTCGCCGAACAGGCGCTGCTGGGTATCCAGATCGGCGACGCCGGTCACTTCCAGCCCGTTCTGTTTCTGAAAGTTTTTCACCGCGCCCTCGGTAGCGGAGCGGAATTTACCCGTGGCCTTCGCGTCCAGATAGCCCAGATCGATCAGCCTTTGCTGCAGGCGGGCGACCTCGTCGCCGTCGTCGCCATTTTTCAGCACCCGGTATTGAGCCGTCAGGAGCAGCTGCCAGGTCTCCTCATCCAGTTTGCCGGTGATCTCCAGCCCGTAATCCTTTTGCAGGCGTTTAAGGCAATTTCGGGTTCCTTCCAGAAAATTGCCGGAAATTTTTCCGTCATAATACCCCAGCTCGGACAGGCGCTGCTGAACGTAGCTGACCAGTTCGCCTGACGCGCCGTATTCCAGCGGCTCGAACGCCGGGACGGCGGTATCTGACTCGCTCAGGGCGGGGAGCATCTGCCAGCCGATCACAGCAATGAGCAAAAGTGCGCACAGGCAGAGCAGAGGGTACGGGATACAGGCATGTTTTTTCATGAAGAGGGGAGCCTCCTTGCTATGAGAAAATCCACTCCGTGGGGTTGGGGGTGCAGGATTGGGGGCTTGCAGCCAAATGAGCCGGCGTTTCGTTGGCAGACAAACGCCCGACGGAGCGCCGCGCCGATTGTTTGCCCCTAGGAAAGCAATATGCAAGCAGCGCTGAAAACCAACTTTACTGTAAGAGCTTTCCCTCCGGGGGATTGATGCGCCGACTACGGTGCGGACGTTGAACTGCCGTTCCATGGTTTTCTCGCCAACTTCGGTGCCCGAAGGTTTCCAAAGGGGAACGAAGGGAAGCGGGTATCCAGTGGATACAAC
>ERZ825137.2673-NODE-2673-length-20194-cov-4.817419_pt1 | contig 20194 bp, 25 predicted proteins | sample MGYA00519873_ERZ825137 | MGnify/ENA primary metagenome ERZ825137 (study PRJEB31778, sample SAMEA3449190) | human gut metagenome | biome: human gut; feature: human-associated habitat; material: faeces | place: United Kingdom | collected 2010/2012 ...
AACTGTAATCTATTCTTCTATTCCGTATACTTCTTTTACCACTTTAACAAAGCGCTCTGCACTTTTTGATATCTGATAATTCTTATTATACACCAGATTCAAATCTCTGGCGCTACTTCCATCAGACGAAAGCGGAAAGCAAAGCACTGCTCCGGATTCAATATCCTCCTGTGCTGCAAGTTTTGAAATCACAGTCACTCCCATTCCGCTTTTCACTGAACGTTTAATCGTTTCTGAATTTTCGATACTCGCAACAACATTCAAATCTTCCAACGCAATTCCCATACTCTTCAAAAGACGTTCCGTCTCTTTTCTGGTTCCCGAACCTTCTTCCCTCATAATAATACCTTCCGTCTGAAGCCAATCCAGATTATCCTGCGTCTCTTTCAGCTCTCTGAATCTTTCGTTATTCGGTGTAATCAGAACCAGTTCATCATTATAGAACGGAATATATTTACAATGTTTCTTCTCTAGCACTGTACCGGTAAACCCAAGGTCTGCCATATGACTGACCACCATTTCTACCACTTTCGCACTGTCCGTCTCCATGATTTTAAACTGCTCTCTTGGATATTTCTCATTAAATTTCGCCAAAATATCCGGAAGTAAATACTGCGCAGGAATGGTCGACGACGCAATCGTAATGCATTTCACACCTTTCCGCGCATCAGCCGAAAACATCTCCTCTATCTTCTTCTCCAGTTCTACCATCTGATACGCATATTGATAAAGTTCTTTTCCATCCTCCGACAGACTTACTTCCTTGGTATTTCTGACAAACAGCCGTACATTCAGTTCTTTCTCCAACGAAGAAATATGTGCGCTTATTGTCGGCTGTGTCAGATATAATGCTTTGGCTGCCTTTGAAAAGCTTCCGCCTTCCGCCACTTTCACAAAAGCTTCCAATTGTTTTAGATTCATAAATACGCTACCCTTTCACTTTCTCCTCCGGTCTTCTTTGTAACCTTAATACTGTCCATATATTCAAGAATCGGTTTAGCGCTCTTACGGCTGGTAGAAAACATATCTCTTACCTGTGCAATCGTAATGATATCTTCTGACTGTAAATGTTTTAAAATCTTTTGTTTTGCTTCATCCATTAAAGTTGCCAGTGTAAACATCTCATCATTAATTCTCACACACTGTCCCTCATCCATCATCATAAGCATAACATCCTCAGCCGTTTCTCTCGGTATTTTTCCAAGGTCGATTTCTGAGAATCTTACAAAATCATAACCTGCTCTTTCAAAGGTTGTCCGAAGCAGTTTCTCTACAGACTGATAGTTTGCGTCTTTCGGCACTTCATAACCCGGAAGTTGTAAATACTCTTCTTTTCTTCCCAGTTTATTTTCTTCTACCATTCGTTCAATATAAGCATCAAATACGATTGGTTTAACCCTCTTCAAATAGGTATTATGAATTTCCGCCTTTTTCATACCATAACGATATGGATGCTTCTCATGATAAGCTTTTAATGTCGCAAGAATCTTCTCACGTACTTCAAATTCACTGTCCTGATGCCATAAATAAACATCCTTCTTCATTGGGAACACCAGAATACGTCCCTCAGTCTGCAGTTCGTCAAGATATTCCTGTAATTCGTCTACCGAATGAGCGGTAACCTTGGCAAGTTCTGCAAGCGTAATCATGGTATCTGCATAATCTTTAATCTGCAGTTCCATAACATCTCCCAAGGAACCAGATTCTTTTCTCCTCAGTTCTTCTATCGTCTTTTCGTCAAATCGTCTCTTTCGAACCGGATTCGGCTCCAATATTACACCACCGCCTATGGTTTCCATAGGAGAATAAAATCTGACCACAAAACGGTCCCCACGCTTTACCGCTATTTCTTCTTCCAGACGGAATTGTACCAGACCACTCTCACCTGGTCCGATTTCTTCTTTATCAAGCAAGACCGCTCTACACAAAATTTCACTTGTTCCTGTATATAAATGCAGTCTTTCATGATTTTTCAGAATCCGCATAGAACTCGGCAGAATGGAAATCTTCGCATCTAGAAGTTCTGTATTTTTCATGTTATTCTTCGGGGCAATAACGCACCCTCGGCGAATTTCGCTCTTTTTGATATTAGACAGATTGATTGCTACACGCTGACCTGCATAACATCTCTCCTGGTCCACACCGTGAACTTGAATATTTCTAATCTTACACTCCTTGCCGATGGGATACATTTCAAGAACATCATCTTTGGAAATACTTCCGGAAATAAGTGTTCCTGTAATAACAGTCCCAAAGCCGGACAATGAAAATGCTCTGTCAATAGGAAGTCTTGGGATTGTATGGATATCTTTTTCCTTTACTTCATCCTTCATCACATGTTCAATTGTATCAATCAGCTCATCCAGTCCCTGCCCTGTTGCTGCGGAAACTCGTACTACAGGAGCATTTTCTAAGAAGGTACCTTTCAACTCCTCTTGCAGCTCTTCTTCCACCAGCTCAATCCAGTCTTCCTCTACCAAATCGCACTTGTTTAATACAATGATACTCTTTTCCATGCCAAGAAGACCTAGAATATCAATATGTTCCCGTGTCTGCGGCATAATGCCTTCGTCTGCAGCCACAACCAGTAAAACAAGGTCCATTCCGACAACCCCGGCTACCATGTTGTTGATAAACTTCTCATGCCCCGGAACATCAATGATTCCGACACGGTCACCATTCTTCAAATCGAAATAGGTAAATCCCAAATCAATGGTAATACCACGTCGTTTTTCTTCTTCCCATCGGTCGGTATTCCGTCCGGTAAGAGCCTTGATTAATGTTGTTTTTCCATGGTCAATATGCCCCGCTGTTCCGATGATAATGTTCTTCATTAAATCAATTCTCCCATCATTTGTACAATCTGCTTGAACCAGCGTGATTCAATAGTTCTTACATCCAGATAAATTGTATCGTTCGCAGTTCTTGGAATAATCGGTACTTCAAGATGGCGCATCTCTTCTTCCAGCTTCGGTACACTGATATGATGAGGCTTCACAGTAACTGCCATACTTGGAATCCGTTCCAGCGGAAGTGAACCTCCGCCAATCTGGGACTCACACTCTTCCAGTCCAAAATCTGCATCCAGTCCTGCGCGGTTCAGCATATTCTTTAAACTACGTGCACGGGCTGTCACTTCTTCTTTTGTCTCATGAATCATGCGAAGTACCGGAATATTCTGAATTGCCTTTTCTTCTGATAAGTATTCCTGTAATACCAGTTCCAGTGCAGTCGCTGTAAATTTATCGATGCGAAGCGCACGAGTTAACTGATTCTTTTTCATCATATCAATATACTTCTTCTTGCCGATGATAATTCCTGCCTGCGGTCCTCCCAAAAGCTTATCGCCACTGAAACAGACCACATCTGCTCCACTTTTAATAGAGTCTTGAACTGTTGGTTCATAGGTCAGACCATATTTGCTTAAATCAACCAGCACACCGCTTCCCAAATCTTCGATTAACGGAAGCTCCCGTTCTTTCGCAAGAGGTGCTAAATCTGCTATGGTAACTGTATCCGTAAATCCTACAATACGATAATTACTGGTGTGCACTTTCAAAAGTGCCTTTGTATCTTCCGTAATCGCATCTTCATAATCAGAGTAATGGGTCTTATTGGTTGTCCCTACTTCAACAAGTGTGGCTCCACTCTGTTCCATTACATCCGGAATACGGAACTTCCCGCCGATTTCTACCAGTTCCCCACGGGAAACAACCACTTCTCCGTCCTTTGCCATAGAACTCAAAATCAACATAACGGCTGCTGCATTATTATTTACAGCCATAGCAGCTTCTGCACCTGTAAGTCTGCACAGCAGTTCTTCAAAGTGAGAATATCTTTCTCCGCGCTTTCCTGCTTCCAGATTATACTCAAGATTAGAATACCCTGTAACTATATTTGACAACTTTACCATATGCTCCTGACTGATTGGTGCCCTGCCAAGATTCGTATGCAGAATCGTTCCCGTACCATTGATTACCATACGCATATTTGGTGTACTAACTTTCTTGACATAACGTAAAATCTGTTCAGTCAGTGATTCAATTTTATCCAAAGCGGCTTTCTCGTCTTCACAAGTACCAATATATGCTCGCAGTCCTTCCATTTCCTCACGGATTGCTTCCATCACAATCTCACGTCCGTATTCTTCGACTGCATTCTGGATTTCCTCTTTCTCCAAAAGAATGTCTACTTTCGGAATACTGCGGTATAATAAGTTTTTATTCATGTCTGTCCTCTTCTAAAAATGTTTTTTCACACAAACTGTCAAATCCGCCTTCTAATGAAGACGGATTAATTTGTCACTCTTCTCAGTTACCGTACCGATAATGGATACCTTCGTGTCTAAGTGCTTCTTCTCAAACTCTTCCATTACCGCTTCCACGTACTGCGGTTCTACACTAAGCAAAAGGCCGCCAGATGTTTGTGGATCATAAAGTAAATCAATAAAGTGTTCTTCTACTTTCTTTGTCTCAACCTTGTCGATTGAATATCCACGGTTCTTATATGCTCCGGCAGGAACCAGTCCCATCTTCGCATATGCCTCCGCCTCATCAAAATAAGCAATATCGTGAACATTCAGCTCGAAAGTCACGTCACTGGCTTCTGCCATCTCTACACAATGTCCTAAAAGTCCGAATCCTGTAATGTCAGTACATGCATTTACCGGATATCCGTCTACAACTTCCTTCGCTTTCTTGTTCAAAGACGCCATAACGGTCTCTACTTCCTTGATTGCCTTATTTGATGCCATCTCTGCCTTAATTGCTGTATTAATAATACCGCTGCCGACCTGCTTGGTTAAAATCAAAACATCACCCGGCTTACAGCCATAGTTTTTATAAATCTTGTCCGGATGGACAAATCCGGCTACACATAAACCATACTTTGGTTCATCGTCCTGAACAGAATGTCCGCCTACAAGAACAGCTCCCGCTTCTTTTACCTTATCTGCTCCACCGGCGAGAATGTCGCCGAGGATTTCCGGGTCTAAGCAGTTCGGGAATCCGACAATATTAAGTGCAATCTTTGGAACGCCTCCCATTGCATATACATCGCTCAGGGAATTTGCTGCCGCTATTTGACCAAACATATAGGGATCGTCAACTATCGGAGTGAAGAAGTCAACTGTATGAATCATTGCGATATCATCCGTTACCTTATAGATTGCTGCATCGTCTGATGTTTCAATTCCAACTAAAAGATTATCATCGTGAAACCGAGGTAACTTACCCAGAACCTGGGCAAGGGTCTCCGGACCAATCTTAGCCGCTCACCCTGATGTTTTTGCCAACTGTGTCAATCTAACGTCTTTCTTGCTTATCATTTCACAAAACCTCTCCCATTTATCTTATGGGGTAATGATCTTTCCTGCCTCAGCCATAGCTTCTACAATGCTGTACATATTCGTAACAGATCCTACCGCCAATTTGTCTTTCACTTCATAATAATCTAAGCAAGTACCACATGTCAAGATTTCCACACCCTGAGCTTCCAAAGATTTTAAATCTTCCAGCACTTCTGAACCTTCAATTGTAAGTGTTGCACCGCCATTGTAGAACAACATCTTCTTTGGAAGGGTATCAAGCTGTGTAACTGCATAAATAAATCCTTTAATTAAAACTTTTCCTAATGCATCATTTCCGCACCCCATACGGTCTGATCTTACAACAACAATTGTATTATTTCTCATATCCGGTGTACACTCCTCACAAACTTCATTTGCAGCAACCGGTGCGCCCTGCATTTTAATTACTACTTTATATTCTTTTTCAGCAATCTTCTCAGAGCTTACTTCTCCGCCCTGATCTTTTGCCATCTTTGTAACATTCTGAACCGCGATTTCATTATCAACCAGAACTTCAACTGTCTCAGGTCCTGTAAGAGCCTGCATTGCTTTCTTAGTCTTAATAACCGGAATCGGGCAGTTATCACCCATTGCATTTACTGTAACCATAATTGATTACCTACCTTTCTTTTTTAGTAGTCCCCTACTTCTTCATTTATAGAAACATTCTATCACTGTTTGTGTATAAGGTAAACCATTTAATTTATAAATTTTAATTTGCATTAATAGATATTATCTATAATCAATCCTGCAAATAGATTTTTCCCTTGTCCTGTATAGATTTTTTCTGTATACTGATTGATAGACAACATAGTCAGGGGGCTTGCCTCTACATTATTTTATAAAACAATGGATAAAAATCAGGATAAAGGAAGGACTATATCTATGTGGATAGCAGATGGATGGAAGGATTATGAAGTAATTGATACTTCAAAAGGCGAGAAATTAGAGCGTTGGGGACAATATTTGCTGGTTCGCCCGGACCCGCAGGTCATTTGGGATACTCCCAAGACAAACCGTGGCTGGAAAAACAGAAATGCACACTATCACCGCAGTCAGAAAGGTGGCGGTGAATGGGAGTTCATTGATTTACCGGAGCAGTGGCAAATTCACTACAAGGATTTAACATTTAACTTAAAGCCATTTAGTTTCAAGCACACCGGATTATTCCCAGAGCAGGCAACCAACTGGGACTGGTTTTCTGAAAAAATCAAGAAAGCAGAACGGCCTGTCAAGGTATTGAACTTATTTGCGTACACCGGAGGTGCGACCCTGGCAGCAGCCGCCGCAGGAGCACAGGTTACTCACGTAGATGCCTCGAAGGGAATGGTCGCATGGGCAAAAGAAAATGCAGCTTCTTCCGGACTTCAGGATGCTCCTATCCGCTGGCTCGTAGATGACTGCGTGAAATTCGTCGAACGTGAAATCCGCCGTGGCAACCATTATGATGCTATCATCATGGACCCTCCATCCTATGGTCGTGGTCCAAAGGGTGAAATCTGGAAAATTGAAGATGCCATTCATCCACTGATTAAACTTTGTACACAAATTCTGTCGGATGATCCGCTTTTCTTCCTGATTAACTCTTACACCACAGGTCTGGCACCTGCTGTTCTGACTTATATGCTTTCTACCGAATTGAAGCCATGGCATGGGCACGTAGATTCCCAGGAAATCGGTCTTCCTGTTTCTTCGAATGGTCTGATTCTCCCTTGCGGTGCAAGCGGAAGATGGGAACGGTAGGAGCGGAGCGTTTTATTAATCAAAGATTAACAGGCACTCGCCCTATCTCTCCATAACTCTCCATAAGTGATACCCGTATTACCTTTTTGGGATTTCTACTTTCCCTAACTCGGTCTATCACACCATATCACGCCGTAAGTTTAGTATTACGATAGTATAAAGAAAAGCCTTGACTGGTTGTTGTTCCTGTCAAGGCTCTCTTTGTTTTCTCCACTTATTTTAATGTAAAGATTTCTGATGGGAAGTATCGTCCACCTGCTTCATTTTCTTTTATGCTGTCTTTGTCACATACGACCTTGCCAACATCTCCAAAATCAACTGTTATCGTGTTCCATTGACTGTCGTAATCAGTAAGTTCAAGTATAGCGTCTGTGATTGAACTTGTACGAGAGATTGCCAAGTCCTCTATTGTAAGAGGGCTGGGGTCAGCTTTACTCAAATCAACTGTTACACACAAATCTTTGTCTTTCAACGCAACATCTGTGATTGCTTCATTGTCACTGTCAATAGCACCAGAAATAGCGGTTTTCACATCTTCAACGAATTTGTCAGATGTTGCTTGCTGTTCTGTTGAACTGATAGCGTCTTTTGCTCCGTCCTCAACACCGTTCTTTGCTCCTGTGTTTCCAAAGATAGCGGCCAGAATAACAACAATAATTACCCAAAACCACCACTTCTTGAAAATCGGTTTCTTGACATTGCTTTTGGTTGCTTTATCTTTCATAATGCCATACCTCCAAGTTTGGTTGATATTAGCATTATAGCAGAGTGTAACACAAAAGTACAGTATAATTTTAACTCACTATTGTGTCATAGTTTTGCACCTCTTGTCAATACTATAATGTAATCAAAACCAATGGAGGAATTGCATTATGGAGAAATTTATCGTAACACCCAAAGAAGATAAATCTGTCACCATGACGATACGCATAGATAGAGCCTTGCAAGAGGAATATAACGATTTAGCAGCTAAAACGAATCGTTCTCGTAATGAACTAATCAGCATGGCTTTACAATATGCCCTTGACCACATGGAATTGAAAGATGAATGATGACTAAATGAGAGCCTTTGGATTTTTTCCTCTGGCTCTCAATTATTTATGCGTTCAATCGTAAGAACTCATTTACCTTTGTTGCTACTTCCTCTTGCTGTTCCTCAAAGCTATGAGCATAGATGTTCATTGTAGTGGAACAGGTTGAATGGCCTAATGTCTTTGATATTTCAATGATGTTGACTTCCAGATAATTGAGCAGGGTAGCACATGAATGTCTCAACCCATGAAGCGGAATAATCGGTAATTCCTCTAATCCCTCGGCCTTTGCTTTGTCTGGATTATTCTGCACCCATTCATTATAGCGGTGTAAATGCTTTGTGAAATACTGATAAGGTGTTGTATGCCCCATAAGTTTTCCGTCTGCTTGAATGAACAGATTACCGCCATTGCTCAAATCGCCTTGCCATGCAGTACCATGACTAAATCGTGTCTGTATGTACTCAAAGTGATACTGCTTCAAAAGTGGGATTACATCATCTGGAATAGATACCTTTCTGACAGATTTCTTTGTCTTAGGCTCTTTATAATCAAATCCGTTTTCCGTCATACCCACAGACTTTGAAATAGAGATTTTCTTTTCCTTAAAGTCAATGTCGTTCCAGTGCAAAGCAAGTGTTTCGCCTTTTCTGAATCCACAGAACAATGAGAGAGTAAAGAACACTTTATATTGTGTCGGCACAGTATAGGATTCTGTGTACTCATTCACATAATACGGTTTACCTGTATCGTCAATACGCTGATGGCCTTTATAGGTTACCTCGTATGACATATTCAGAGATTTCATAAACATCAATGCTTGCTTTGGTGTAAAGAACTTTAATCCCTCGTCCTCGTCTTTTCTCTTTGGCTTTTGTGCGTCTTGGCAAGGATTGTTCTCAATCATGCTGTAACGCTTGGCTGTCTTAAAAATCAGATTCAATACATTAGCAAATCTCTTTATGGTACCTGTTGCGTAGTCATCAACCAGAGTTCTGTAAAATGCTTCAATGTGTGGTGTTTTTATATGAGCTACTTTATATCCCTTAAAGTAGGGAATGATTCGGCTTTCTAATGCCTGTTTATATCCTGCATAAGTACCATAAGCAATGTTATCTTTAACACTCTCAAGCCATTTGTATGCAAAATCTTCAAATGACATTTTTTCTGCATTGAAGTCATAGCCATATTTTAATTTATCTTCCATATCCATGGCATACTTCTTCGCTTCTCGTTCTTGTTGTTTGGGTGTTGCTGACTGATTGACCGAATATGTAAGATTCTTAACCAGTTTCTTACCCTTATTATCGTAACCCATACAGATTACTATACGATAGACAACTCTACCGCTTTTATATTCAACTCTGTTGACTGATGCCATATTTAACACCCTTTCTCAATTTGATTTTTGTAACGATAGAAGGTAGGCTTCGTCATGCCTAATTCACGCATAAGCTCAAATGGTTTCTTTTTCCCTTGCTGTACTAAGCGATAGTGGGTAGCAAATTCTTCAAGGTCCATAACTCTTGGTCTGCCATAATCGTCCCATTCTCCACGAGCCTTTTTCTGTTCAATGCCTTCTCGCTGTCTTTTCTCTTTTTTCTCAATTTCAGCTTGTGCCATGCTTGCATACAACTCAATCATCATATTATTGATAGTCTCTAACATCATACGAGCCATTGAGTTTTCCATAGCTGACAGGTCAATCAATGTTGTGGGCAATTCTAACACCATAACACGAATACCGTTGTCCTTAAAGAATCGTAATTCCTTTAGTGTGGCTTCTTTGTTTCGTCCTAATCGGTCAAGCTCTGTGACGATCAGCACATCACCACTTTCAAGAATTTCATCTTTCAGCATTGTGTAGCGTGGTCGGTTGAAGTTCTTTCCTGTCTGTTGGTCTGTGTAGACCTTGCCCTTATACAGAGAAATTGCATTATCAGCACAATACTTGGTGAGTTCTGCAATTCCTCTGTCTAAGTGCTGGTCCTTTGTGCTTGTCCTGTGATAAGCTACATATTTCATTCAGACACCCCCTTATCGTATAAATCACAGTTTCCACCATCAATAACGGTAGAGGGCTTTTCTTCGTACATCTCACATTTAGAAACATTGCATGGCATATTCGTATCGTCATATTTGTATAGGCAATCCGTACACACCAAATCAGCGTTTCTGATAAGCTCAAACTTTAGCTTGTCATTCTTAAACTTATCGTTCATCTGAACACCTCATTTCTTTGTCGAACACCTGTTCGTTTCTGATTTAATCATATCAGGCAAGTCTCAAAAAGTACACACTTTTTATGAGAATAATCAAAAGTTTTTACGCATACTTTCTGATACTTATTTAAGATTTCATTTGCATGGTTTCAAAAAGTATAAATTCTGATACCACATCAACAAGCGGCCATTGCACGCTGTTTCGCTCTGTATCTTTTCATGGATTTACTGATTCGTGCGTTACGAGTGCCATAGCTGCAATTTTCCTTATTTGTCATAAGTTCCAGATTGTCAATGCAATTATTCGTTTTGTTTTCGTCCTTATGATTGATTTGCATACCCTCTGGAATTGCACCTTTATGTGCCATGTAAACAAGCCTATGCACTCTCATGTGCTTTTTGATTCCCTCATCACTAAACACATCGACCTGTTTATATCCTCGTTCTGTAATACCTTGCGGTAAAAGCCTGTCACTTTTTAAGCTGTAAACCTGTCCGTCAGTAGAAATAAGATATTTTGAAAATCCCTCTGCCTGTTCCCATTCAACAGGGGTATTGCTTTTATGCTGTGTTGCTCTCTCCGTCATTGCTCTCAACCTCCGTTTCGCCGGTATTGAGAAACTCAATGAATTTATCCACATTCACAAGAAACTTATTACCGGACTTAATATGCACGATTTTGTTCTGTTTGCACATCTGCCAAAGTGCTTTATATGAAATACCAGATTCATCTGCAAGAGTCTGTAAAGGCACCATACGAGGAATGCGTACATCTGATACAATAAAGTTAAACTCCTGCTCTGGTAAAGTGTTCGTATTATTTGCATTATTTTTCTTTGCCATTTTTGTATTCTCCCTTTCGATTAGGGACACGAATACAAATTCATCTGAACTATTGTATTGTTGTCCATGTTTTTGTGTTTGCTCCGTCTGGACAACTGGACTATTCTTTAGTGACCGATTTATTTTATTCTCAATTTTATGTTTATCCCCAGAGGTTCTCTGTTGACTTCTGGTGAACTTTTATCCTATACCATAGGAATACATTACCTTATGACTTCTGATTCAATCTGGATTATCCTGTGTTATTCTGGGATTATCCTTTATGCTGTCTGTTCGTCTGGATTCCATGCGGAAGGCTTCTTAAACGCATTGACCTGTTTTTCAACGTTTCTAAGGTGGAATCCCTGCATATACACAGAAGCAAGCCCCTGTTCAGCTTCTTTCAGTTCAGATTCTTTCAATCTGTCAAAAGCCTGTTCAGCAGAAGATTTACTACCCTCAAAAGCACGCTCCCTAATCTTTGCAGATACCATATCAGCATAAGCAGGATATTTAAGCAGTTCCAGAACGGCCTTGCTACCGATAACACCAGAATTGATAGAATCTGTCAAAACCTTAGTAATACGGTTCGCATGATTGCTGTTCATTACCTTAGGCATCTGAGACATAAGCTGAAGTGCTTTGCTCTGTACTGCCTGTGTATCGTCCTTTTCATTTGCATAGTCATAAGCACGATTGCGGATTTCCTCAACCCTGTTATTCATACGGTCATACACAAAAGCATTTTCAGCAACCATATCCTGTAATTTGCTCTGGAGTTTGCCATAGATTTCATTTACCATGTTCTTATCAACACGCTTATACACAGAAATAAAATCTCTGACACTTGCAACCAGAATACGCACATCATCAATGGTCTTTGTTTTTCTGAACTGTTCAAGCAGTTTATTGTAGTTCTCAACGATAGTCAGCCCGTTGTTTGCAATAGTATTGACTTTAGCCATTTTCTTCTTCCTCCCATTCGATATTTTCGTTTTCGTCTGACACAATCACAAATCCTTGTTCCTTGTAGAATGTATCATACGCACCTTGCGTTACCTCTGTGGTAACTGTTCCGTTTGTAATCTTAACCATTATTCATCTACCTCGTTTTCATCTGGGGCATTGTTCCATTCTTCTTCCCAGTCATCTTCGTTCCAGTCCTCGTTTTCTTTACCGTATGGAACAATCCTAATCACAGTAGGAGCAGTATCTTCTGTACCGTCTAAAAGAAAAGCAGTATTTGCACCATAAGCCTTGTCAATGATGTACTTACAAGCATTGAATCGGTCCTTGTTGTATCTGTCATTGGCAATCTGGATTATGCTTTGCAGAGCTTCAACGGTAGAAGATTTAAGCAACCTCTGAAATTGCTCCTTTTGTGATTTCTGCTCTGCGGTTTGCTTAGGTCTGCCTTTTGGATTACCGCTTTGTCCTTTAGCATAAGGCATAGAAAATCACTCCTTCCTACATATCATAGATGTTCACGCTCCTTGTTGTAGGATTCCAGTTCTCTATGAATTTCTGTTTTACTTTATTTTGTGTGAGATGAGATAAAATCTCTTGTTTTTCCTGTATCTCTGCTTTGAGAGATTCGATCAGCATATTGTAAGCCTGTGTTCCCGTTTTGGGTTTATGCTTCAATGTAATGTCTGCTGATATGCGTTCTACCTGCATTAGTGAACACCCCCTTATTGTTAATGTACTGTTATCTGTTTGTGTATCTGTCTACTTTATAGACACTTTTTGAAATTCTTAATTTGCTCAAACACATCAAATAATGGCTTTTATACACTCATAAATGCTGTTTTACACATAGATTTTGAGTTTTGCACTTTCTTGATTTTGGGGTCGCAGGGTACCAATTATTAGTACCTTAGAAGCCCTCTTTTATAATGAATTGTGCATTTGCTTTACGGTTCGTATTACATCTTCTGGCATACCAAAATTGTTTTCACGATAATATGCAATGACCTGTTTTGACCTGTCGCCCTGTTTCTTAAACGCATACCATTTTTTCAATGCCTTGCGTAGCACCTCAACATCAACAATACATTCCTTGCATTTGTATAAAGTTTCACTAATTTCTTTACCAGAGTTAGAGGTCGTCAAACATTCAAACACCTCTTGCACACAACCATTCAGCATAGGTTTAATGTTCTTTTCGCATATATCAGTAAATGTTTCTTGGTATTGGTCAATTAGCTTTCGTAAAGACTTTCTTGTGAGAATATCCTCTAATGACATTCTATCGGCATACATACTATCGAGCATTCGTTCTAAGAATACAAACTCAACACGAATAAGGTTGCTTTCCACTAACGGATTTCCTTTATCATTTTGTTCCTTAGACTTGTTGTAAACTTTCAAACGGTAATAATGGTCTTTTCTGTATATAATGCTGTCTTGGTCCTTACGAAAGGTTTTCTTTTTGTCCCTTGCTTCCTGCGCAATAAAAGTTTTGTCAACTGATTTCTCAAACAGATTGATTACATCTTTCGGTTTGCATTTGCCCACACATTTAATAGTAATGTTGCACTCCATGCTTGACACATTCAACTGCTTTAATATCTCGTTGGAGTAATTACCTTTCATGTGCTTTTTTAAGTATGCTTTCATGTATTCGATAACCTTATCACTAATCAAATCTATCTGAATGCAATCAGATAATTGAAATGGTTGAATGTTGTTTGGCCTTACTGCGTGTGGCAGATTCACATAAGCAGAAACTTTACCGCCTAAGCACTCAATCCATGCAATATCTTTGCCAGATTCATTTGTTAGAGTTTCCTTTGGAAATGTTACGGTTTCCAAGCCTTTTATTGTAAGTTGCATTTGGAAGTTGATTCCGTCTGCACCTTGTAGTTTTTTCTTTCCCATTTTCACACCTCGCCCATTGCTTTCTTTATGTCTTTGATTATTGAAGCTGTTTCCTTGATAATTGCTTCGATTAAAGCAATGTAGCTTTCAGCATAGTAATTTCTTTCGTCAGTCTTTGCTCCGTTCATATTCAATACCTCACATTCTTTGCTCACATATATTCATCAATGCAATTCACATCAATGCTGTTCAAGATTTCCCTTAACTTGATAAGCTCTTCCTTAGAGAAAGTGATACCACGCAAAGGATATTGCAATCCGTCTCTGTCAGATACTCGCCATGCTCTAATATCAAACACAGGCTTCTTGTCGTTCCACTTTACAATCGACACTTCCTTTGAGAATCCACGAAAGCCCACCATGATAGTGTCAATATGTTCCTTAACTTCGTACTCGGTAATCTTACCAGCATTACACGCAAATTCATGCTTATTTGTTTTGTTATCCATTTTCCTTGTTCCTTTCCTTTTGATTTTAGGCAACAAAAAAGAGAAGCCAGTTAAACCTCGTCTAAAGGTAACTTTGCTTCTCTAAGCATTCAAAATATTAAATTAACTGGTCTTTTCCGACCTGTATATATTATACCACATTGTTTTCTGAAAGTACATAGGCAAAATAAACTTTTTTCCTTATTTTTCCGACTATTTTCTTGAGGTCCTTTTTATATATAATCCTCAGATTAACCAGATTGACCCCAGATTGATTTTAATGGATTAACCTATATTTTATATATCCTATTCCTAAAAGTCAATTCTGGATTATCTGGGAACTTCTGATGATATCTCTTAAATAAACAGTAATAGAATAGTATAAAGTTGTTTTGATTATCTGTAAAATACAAAGAAATTTAAGGGCAAATAAACCGAAACTCATTTGTTCAGTTTTGCATTGTGCAGTATGAGAGATAATTGTCATAAAAGCCTTTAACTGCAATACTTTGTTAACCTTTTCTACCTTGCAAAAAGTGAAACTCAATGCTGTGTTTTTGCTATGTTGCTTGTGATGTCAGTATTACGCTTGCTGAACAAACAAGCACAATCAATCAAAAAAGAATTTTCCTAATAAAAACCACGTTGTGTGTCGGCACAACGTGGTTTTTGTTTTTCATCATTAAATTTCTCTTGTATATTTCTTCAGGAATTCTACTTCTTCTTCATTCAAATATGGAGATACTTTTTCAAATACTTCTTTATGATAGTTATTCAGATATTTCTTATCCTCGACTGTCATCATTTCCGGATTCAATGCATCCAAATCCATTGGCACATAAGTGATGGTATCGAAATACATAAACTGACCATATTCATTTGCTTCTCCTTGGCGGACAAGAAGTTCATTTTCCAGACGGATACCATGGGAGCCTTCAATATAAATACCTGGTTCATCCGTAATTATCATGCCTTCCTGCAGCACATCTGTTTCTCCCTCACGATATTGGAAACGGAATCCTGCAGGACCTTCGTGAATATTAAGCAGATATCCAACACCATGTCCGGTTCCATGATTGAAGTTCAATCCTCTCTCCCAGAATGGTTGTCTGGCAAGTACATCCAGATTCATACCTGTACAGCCCTTTAAGAATTTCGCATTGGCAAGTCTTAGGTTGCTCATGGCAACTAAAGTGAAATGATCTTTCATAAACTGCGGTACTTCTCCAAGTGCATAGGTACGTGTAATATCTGTAGAGCCTTCATAGAAACCTGCTCCTGTATCCGTAAGAAATAGTTCCCCTTCCTTTAATTCTACATTTGTCTCTGGTGTAGAAGAATAATGACACATTGCACTATGTGCACCATAAGACGAAATCGGGGCAAAACTTGGTCGGATAAAATTACCCATTTCCACGCGGAATTCATCCAGTTTGTCTGAAGCACTCATCTCAGTAATTGTCATTTTCCCGACATTTTCCTTCAGCCACTTCATAAAACGGATGTGCGCTACACTATCCTTAATCTGTGCCTTACGAATGTTTTCAATTTCCACTTTATTTTTCAGACACTTAAATAGAATTTCCGGATTTCTTGCTTCTACCTTCTTCACATTTTCCGGAATGTTATTATAAAGTGCATAATTCAGTCTTACCGGGTCAATCAAGAGAGAAGCTTCTGCATTTACCCTCTTAATATCTTCATAAATCGCATTGTATGGATGGAATACAACTCCGTCGTTTTCCAGTTTTCCTCTTAGTTCTGCAGAAAACTTATTTTCATCCACATACAAATCTGCTTTATCCATCGTAATTACCATGTAAGAAAGCAGCAATGGGAAGAAGTCAATGTCATTTCCACGGATATTCAGTGTCCAACAGATATCATCCAAGGTGGTAAGTACATGTTCTGTTGTCCCTGCCTTCTTCATTTCTTCACGAATACGCGCAAACTTGCTTTCTACGGATTCGCCTGTATATTTTTCTTCCAGACCAAATACAGGTTCTGTGGAAAGTGCCGGTCTGTCTTCCCAGATGGCATCAATCAAATCATAATCATAAATAATTTTGCCATGCTTTTTATCCACAATTTCTTTATAGGCTTTTCCATCACCCATGGAAACTACACGGCCATCAAACCCGAGAACTCCATTTTCAGGAAATTCATTTTCCAGATACTCTAATAATTTAGGAACACCCGGTTCGCCCATTTTCATCAGTTTCACGGTGCTACCCTTTAACTGGTCTGCTGCCTGTACAAAATATCTTCCATCCGTCCATAAACGTGCTTCTTTGGCTGTAATGATCGCAGTTCCTGCCGAACCGGTAAATCCGGTAATAAACGCACGTGCTTTAAAATGTTCTCCTACATATTCACTCTGATGAAAATCTGCTGTCGGCACAATATAAAAATCAATGCCATGCTCCTCCATCTTTTCACGTAATTTTGAAATTCTCTCTGCAACACGCATTTTCTTTTCCTCCATTTATTTTTTATGATATCAGATTCCAAAGGGTTAAATTCAAACCCTTAGACCTTCCCTCAATATGAACCGGTTTCTACCTGAGTCTTCGGTTTCGTTTTTCATTATCATTCCAGTTTCCAATTACTTCATTCACACTGGAAACTGTGATAAATGCATTCGGATCAATCTGATGTACATACTGAATCAATTTCGCGTACTCATATTTTTCCAGCACGCTGACCACTTCCATACGTTTCTCACTGCTCATTCCGCCAAATGCTTCATACATAGTAGCACCTCGGTTCAAATCATAGACTATGTATCGCGCCAGTTCCTGATATTCCTTCGAAATAACACACACACGTTTTCTGCTATGGAAACCATTGATAAAGTTGTCCAAAAGCACACCACCTATGTAAGTTCCTATCAAACTGACAATTAAAGTCTTGGTATCTGAAACTAAAATAGAAGTCACAGCAGTTACATAGCCTGCAAGTGCACAGGCTTTTCCGATTTCCATATATAAAAACTTGTTAAGCAATTTTGCCACAATATCAAGTCCACCTGAAGAAGCGTTGATATTGAAAAGCATAGCCTGTCCTAAGCTCATAAGTAATACATACCCGCAAGCATCCAAAAACTGGTCTCCCGTAAGCGATTGCATATTCGGAGTAACAATTTCAAATATGCGAAGATAAACCGGTAATAAAATTGCAGAAATAACGGTCTTTGCGCCAAATTCTCTGCCGATAAATATAAATCCTATTGCCAGCAAAACTCCATTGGCTATAAAAGTCAATGCAGACATCGGAAGCGGCACAAAATTCGAAAGTACCACCAGAAATCCTGACATACTACCAATCGCCAGTTTCCCAGGCATCAGAAAATAATAAACCGCAATCGACACAATAAACATCCCTACTACTAACACGTAGAGGTCTTTCCATGTAATTTTCTCTTTCATCGTTCTTCTCCCATTCCTAGTCTCGAGGAAATACACTCTGTCTATATAGTAACACTTTTCTCTGAAAAGTCTAATATTTATTTTTTGATACCAAGATATGAACATTTTTTTACAAATTATTTTTTAAATAGCGCAGAAGCCCCTCGCAGCCTTCTAGCACATCTTTGTAAGTTTCATCAAAATTACCCGTATACCAAGGGTCAGCTATGGACTCCCCTTTTCGTTCCGTAAAGTCCAGCAATTTATATACCTTATGTTCCGGGTCTTGTCCGATAATCCGCATCAGATTCCGCACATTGTTCGAATCCATTACAATCAGATAATCATAGTTGTCATAATCTTTCTTTGTCACTTGAACTGCACGATGATCTTCACATGGAATGTTAACCTCTGCAAGTTTCTTTCGGGTGCCATAATGGACACCATTGCCGAGCTCCTCTCGGCTGGTTGCAGCAGATGAAATATAGAATTCAGAAGCAATGCCACGTTCGCGGACCATATGCTTCAAAACCATTTCAGCCATAGTGGAACGGCAAATATTGCCGAGGCAGATGAATAAAACTCTAATCATAAATTTCTCCTGTTCTGAAATGCTCTGTAATGCCGAGTTTTGCAAGGTTTTATCGGCTTTTCCGGGCATCGTATTTTTCTTGTTTATAACTACACTTTTTGCAAAACACTTCAAAATGGTGCAATTCAATGCAACGTGTAGTAGTCAAATCGTAGTCAGTTAAGGGGGGTCAGACTACTGACGGGGGTGTGCATTATTTAACGAAAGGTAGTTCTGAGATAATTCGCATACCCTTTTATTATCTTCTATAACAGTACAAACCTTATCTTCTAATTCATAAAATCTATATATTTCAATTTACTATAAATTATAAATTTTACTTTTCTAAATCAAACCATTCATTATAAACTTTCACAGTGGCTTTATATGGTGTAGACTGAGTATCATACTTTGGCTTAAAATTCTCATTTTTTACAATACTTTGTATCTCTGTGAAATAAGATTTCTTAAATCGTTCTTTATCTACTTTCTTATCAAGATATTTTTGACAAGCCTCATCATAAGCATTGAGAAATTCTTCCTTAGTAGATTCATACACAAATTTAATCAATTCATCATTGAGTTCATCCTTATGATTAACAATCAAATCTTCGTACTTATTCCCCTCCTAAATTGCAGCGAATATTTCCAGCCGCATTCTATACATTAGTATAGCAGAATAAATCTGGTGCCTCAATTAGAAATACTCGAAATCTTCCCATATTGCATGCTCTTCATACTTACAATTATTATAATTCTTCTTGTTTTCAGACAAGCTATCCCTTATACTTATTAAATAAAGAAATATAGTTCTTATTTCATAGGGGGACATTACAAAATGAAACATTCTAAAAGTAAAAAAAGTGGTTTTACTTTAGTAGAACTGATTGTTGTATTAACAATTTTAGCAATTCTTGCCGCACTACTAATTCCGGCATTAACAGGCTATATCGAAAAAGCGAAAAAAGATAAAGTCATCGCAGAAACTCGAATGCTGCACGAAGCAGTACAAACTGTAACCTCTGAATTATATGCAGGTTCAACGCAATGGAAAGCCTCTAGTGGAGCGATAACACTTGCCAGTTCTTCTGGAAATCCTGGCCCAGCCAGTAATGGGCTTGCTGGTGTTAACCTGAAAGATTCCTACAATGAAACGGTAAAATTATCCGAAGTACCAAGTTTGCAGGACGGATCCGGTCATTTCTTAGCTGTCATCAATGGAAACGGAAAGGTCCATAGCCTCATTTATACTGCTAGAGGATACTTGGGATTGTACAGTTCCGATACCAAACAATATGAAGCATATAAAATCGGTGAAACAACAGATTATGGCACAGTAAGTGATTCCTCATATTCTAGTTACTATAGTTTGATTTATTATCTTGCTGCAATTGATGAAGGTAACTCAACCGATCTAAATGTTTCCTATGCATGGTCTTGCGCCGGTATTCGCGCTATTCTTGGAATCGGTAAATTTCAATAAAAGAAGAAGCTCTGCATCTTTTAATAAAACAACGCTCACACGCGGTTTTAAAGATGTAGAGCTTTTATTTTCTAATTAAAATCGTTCGAAATCTTCCTGCGTTGCAAGCTCTGCATACTTACAATCATCATTTCTACTCTCTGCATAAGTATCTTGATTGAAAGTTTCAATGTAAATATTTTTTTCAGTTTACACTGTAAAATTTTAAAAGATAGCTCCTGATCTTTACAAGGTAATTCTTCGAAGCTAATATTTTTTCCA
>ERZ825137.2674-NODE-2674-length-20189-cov-4.943230_pt1 | contig 20189 bp, 27 predicted proteins | sample MGYA00519873_ERZ825137 | MGnify/ENA primary metagenome ERZ825137 (study PRJEB31778, sample SAMEA3449190) | human gut metagenome | biome: human gut; feature: human-associated habitat; material: faeces | place: United Kingdom | collected 2010/2012 ...
TGATTTTTTTCAAACAATTCGGACGGCTACGGGGCACGTATGTAATACCAGCGAGGCGCTGGGGCCAAATCGCGCGCAAAATTCTCTGCATCTTTGAGTATTTCGTTCACGCGCTTACGTATCTTACAAGAACTAAAGCCAATCTCTCATAACTTCTTCTCCGCATTCAAACGAGCACTCGGAGGAAGGCGACAATTAAGCAGTTTTCACCCTTTGGGCCAATAAAAGAGCAGAGTTCTACACACGCGTAATTTACCGTGCATAAAACTCTGCTTTATTTAATTTAGGTGCAATGCCCCAATGCCTACATCGATTTTATGTAGAGATATTTTACTTTTCTACGTTAGGCAAAACTCAAACCCTCCTTTCCTGCGCTGCACCTGGGTTGGACAAATGTTACACACTTCTTGTTTTTTTGAACTTCCTCGTGACAAAATGTTAAATAACAACAAATAAAGATGAATTTTGGTGTATTTGCCTAAATTAATTTATTTACATTTAAATTTTAACCATTTTCTTCCAGATTCTACGTCGAGCTTTGGATGAGATTTATTGTAAAAACAAGCCTATTTAGGGCTGTTTCTATATTTTTAAACAAAAAAATATCACCGATGGGTGTTTTCCATCGATGAAAAAATAAAAAAACTGTTAACAAAATTTCGTTAACAGTTTTTCATAAAGTACAATTTTAGTTATAAGTTCATATGTGTAAATTTAATTTGCTTGAAGACTTTTTCTATGTAATTTCTATACTGCTGGAAGGATATCTTCCCCTCGTGCTTTTTGAACACCAGCATATCCACCAAATCCCAAAAGAGCTGCTCCAACACCAACAACCGGACCTAACCAAGTCCACATATTTGTTTTTTTGCCGTCAGGAAGCTTGTCATAACATGTTAAATTTATGTTGTAACCTTCTTCCGGTGTTGTGTCTAAACCATATCCCAATAGGCTAGTGCTACAATTCAATTCGGTATCATCATTATTTTCTATATATGCAGAAAATTCGCCTTCTGGAATATTGCCTATTCCAACTTCACCATCTTCAGACAAAACAGATAAAGAATAATTGTTTCCGGAAACAGTAATAGTATAATTACTGTTATTTCCACAATATGAACCTAAATATACAGCTGTTGAATCATAACTTTTTGAACGCATTTCACAGCAGGCTCTTATTAAAGCAGAAACATTTTCTTTAATAGGTACTATTACAGATCTCTTAAACAAAGGGACAAAATCAGCAACAGTTGATTTTGTTTCAACAATTCCCGTTGTATTATCATTTATGGTAAAATTATCACTAAAATTTACTTCAGTTTTTTCTATGCCATAATCAAAATCATCTGAAGCGAAACAAAAATTAGAATTACATGGTAAAATAAATATTAATAAACTTATTAAAAATTTTTTCATAAATTACCCCCAAAAAGCACTATTTATTGTGGCTCAAAACCATAGTAATGCCATATTCCAAATATGTCTCGCCAATAATGTACTTTCACGCCACAATGGTCATGAACGGTAGATGATTGCAGCCATTTTTCGCCATTTGTTATCATAGTTTTAAAAAATAGATTACCCAATGCTGTACCTGCTCCTGCTATGCCTCCACCTCCTATAATAGCTACTGCCGGTGATCCAACTCCTGAAGCTAGTAAAATAGCTGAAATCGTAGCTGGAACCGCGATTTGAGTAGCAGTTGCTATGTTATCTTTTCGTCTTTTTTCTTCATCTGCAAAAATTTGGGTTTGATCATGCTGATAGTAACAAGTTTTAAAATCTGTTCCTTTTTCGTTGCTCCAATAATCATCGCACTCGTTGCGCCTAGATTCTCTTGGACAAGTTGGATCCTTAGTTGCAATTACAACTTTAGCATTTACCGTAAAGCACATTGATAACGATAGAAACATTAATAGTATTTTTCTAAACATATTTTTCACCCCGTTATACCAATTTTAAAATCCACGAGAAGCTCCGCCGCCACCAAATGAACCTCCTCCACCTTGAGAAGTCCCTCCGGCAGAAGACTGCCCTCCACCAGCGTGCACAACGTTGTTACCTAACGTCAGGCACAATGACAGAAAAAGAAAAGTTGTTGCTTTTAATATTTTTCGTAGCATTATTACCACCTACAAATATAATTTCAGGCTAGCCAAGTTTATTATAGCACATAAATTTCCAAAATAAAGCATAATTTTACAAAAATCAAAAATTCTATGTTTTGAATCAATTTTGCATTACGCTATTGGAAAAATATGGTTACAAAAATAAACTTACCGTTACAATTTTCTTTAAAACAAAAATTGACTTAAACTTTCTATTGATAGGTTCAAGTCAATCTTTTATTTTTAACTCAGCTTTTTTTATTAAAAATTTTTTCGTAACTTCAAGTGCAGTAAAAAATGAAACTTCCAAGCATTCCCGACCTTCTCTATTTACATGCCTTCCATCACATAAAAGCTTGTTGTTCTTTTTAATTTTTCTCGTAAAGTCTGACAAAAATTCTTCTATTTCAATCAATTTGGGCTTAAATTTTTTGTCTATTCCCAACACATAATCAGTGCTAGTTTTTAATTCAATGCATAGTTTAAGAAAGGTTGGAAAGTCTGGCTCGCGCCGCTCCTGCTCATACATCCCGATTGTAGACACTGCTACACCTATGGATTTTGCAAGCTCCGCCTGTGATATGCCTTGCTTCAACCTTAATAGTTTTATTCTTGTTGAGAAAAATAATAAGTCTTTATCTGCTAAATTTTTGACCTTTATTTTTGGATGCTCTTCATCGGTGATAGAAATTAGAAAGTCAGATTTGTCGATTAACCAGTCAAATAAACTTAATTGCAAAACTTGCGGTGATATTTTTTCAAAATTCAAATGAATTATTTCGTCAAATAATTGCTCTGATTTGATTTTTTCTGAAAAGGCCGGCAATACTAAACACAACCGTACTCGCGGATACTCATTTTTTATTTCTTTAACGCATTCAGTGCACAGCGCATCAAAATCATTTTCTGCACATACATAAAACTCTGTAACATCGAAACTTGTCACTAATTTCTTGATTTCTTTTTTTAGCTTTTGCTTTAATTTCTCGACATTAATTTTCTTTTTAGACCAAGAAAAACAGCATACATTTTTACCCATTATATCACCTCTCAATTTATGGTTACACTTATAGTATCATAATTGGTTATATTTTGTAAACAATTGTAGTGCTAAAATTTACTACATAAATAGTAACTAAAGAGGTGACATGATGTTTGAAGTAGATAATGAATTTAAAAATGCCAATGTTCCCAGAACTATTCGCTTTACGGAACCTTTATTTGATGAATTAAGTAAAATTGCTTCAGAAAATGGCATCTCTTTTAACCTGCTTGTTCTTCAATGTTGTAAATATGCAATGGAAAATATGAAACCAAATAATAAGAAATAACAATTTTAAAATCTCATAATCAGGCCATCAAAATGCCATCATTAGTTATAGTTATCAAAATTAAAAGCCCAACATTATGTACCTATTAGTATTAAAACACTTTTTTCCATTTTGTTAATTTCTTAATATGTATAATGTTGAGCTCCCCAAATTTAATTTTTTAGCAACTCCTCGTTGCGTATAACCTAGACACTTGTGGATAAACTTCATGTTTTCTGCAAGTTCTTTTTTATATATACCATGAACACTAGTTTTCCACTTTTATTAATTACATTTTGCGAGGATTATATCCCCTTAATAATTATGATTATAACCCCCATAATATTAATTGTCAAGATTAAAGGTGGGGAATATATGGTTGTTTTTGATAAATTGTGGATACTGATGAAGAAAAAAGGAATTAGCACATATAAATTAAGAGAGTACTGTGGCATTGATAGTAAAACTATTCGTAGATTAAAAGCAAACGAAAACGTTGAAACAAAGACATTAGATAAATTGTGCACAGCTTTAAATTGTAAATTAGAAGACATCGCGGAGTTTATTGACGCGGAAAATAATTGATATTTTTTCAAAATAAGACAATTTTATATAATTTACTAGCTAAAAATTAGCACTCAATTGTCCTTCGGTAAGATATACCGGAAACAAAGAGTGCTGAGTTTTTCATTATATTTTTTGAAAATTTTATAGCTACACGTTCGGAGGTTAACTTATCTTTTAAAATATTTTTCAATATCTTCTTCGTAAGCAATTGGGTAAGTTGTTGTGTCGAACTTAATAGAAAAGCTCGGTTTGTCTAGAGAATTGTCCCAAGAAACAATTAATATATCTTTACCAATATATTCTTTCTTTATTATTTTTTGTTTTAAAATTTCAAGAATTCGGGCATAGATTTCTTGGTTAATTTCATTTGCTAAAATATTGTCGTCAGCATTTCCTAATAACAAGTCTGAAGTCTCACTAATTTTTCCTTTTTTATTTTCGGTAGACTCATTAGTTTTTGAAATAAATTTTTCTTTAAGAAAATAAAAAGTTTTAGGAAGCGCTTCAAAAATAAAAGAAGCCAAATTACGCAAAGGTTGTACAACATAAAATCCAAGACCTACTCCACCAATAGCCAATATATTTTTCCACGTCAAAATTAATTTTGCAGCAACAACTCCTAACGCAGTTAATCCACCAGCTTCAAGGTATCGTTTTACGTAAAAAGAGTTCTTCTCAGACTTTGTTATTTTTAACTTTTTTTCAAAAAAATCAATTAGTTCATTAACACTTTCAAATCTTAAAATATGTTTTTGGCAAGTTGGGATACTATTTAAGCAAGCACCCTTATACCATGTGGTGTCGAGTAATTTATCTTCTTCATAAGCGCTATGCGTTACATCGGTCAAGGCATTAGTGTTTACAGAAAAATTACATATAAAAAATATTGATATAACGATAGAGAAAAATCTTTTAATAATTCCCATATGTCTTTTTTTGCTCCTTCTCATACTCATCTATTTTTTCTTTCAAAGATTCTTCCAACAATCTAAATTTTTCATTAAAACTCTGTTTGTCTACATCGGTATATTGAACCCCACTTGAAACAAAACCAACTGATGAAGATGGAGAATTTTCATTTAAACTAGTTGTAATAATTAAAGCATCTTTGTCTTTCCAAAACTTATATTTTATATTTGACAAAATTTGCTTCAATGCATAAAATGTATTATCGTTACTGTTAAATAAACTTTCATAGTTTATATTATTAACTTTAGGAATAGAATCAGGTGTTTCTGAAAGCGCGTTTAAAGGAATCAGGGCAGACGAAATAGCAAAACCTTTGCTTATATAATCTGGAATTTTAGTTCCTACATCAAATGCGCCTATATTTGAACGAGTTACCTTATTATAAAAATTTACAAAAGAATTACCTAAATTATTCAGAGAGGCATGTATAAAATTCGTCATCGTTTCAACGCTAGTCAGCACAAAAACTGTCACACCTAAACAAATTACAGACTTTATTGTATAGCCTACCCAATCAAAAATTTTATTTTGTCGCTCCTCTTTTAAAACTTTATTATCATTATAAAATTTAATAAATTCCTCCGTATATGTATACGGTAGTTCTGTTATAACTTTTTCAATGTTATTGTAATCAAATGCATACACAGTGCTATCTGCGTTCAAGCCGACATCAGTTATTTTAACATAATGCTCACCATTTTTTATTTTGTTCAATGCTAATTCTTTTGCGCAATATTCATTCACAAATTGATTATGTGAGTTTTTTTGAAAACAATCGTTATTATCTGCTGCAAAAGTTAGCAAATTAAAATTGTTAAACAATAATAAAAGGTTTAATGTAAAATTTATGATAATTTTTAAAAACTTTTCCATTATTTTATCTCCTCATATGTATCAATAATATTTTGAAGTTGGTTTGTAAACAAATTAATAGCATTTTTTATTTTACTAGCTTCCATTGTCGTATAATTTATTTCACCATGCTTAAAGCCACAAATATTAATAAAAAAATCAGGTTTATCAAAATCAACCAGTCTCAAACATAACATATTTTTATCAGTAAATTTTGTAAAAGCAATATTTTTTAAAAGTATTTTAACTACACTTAATTTGTTGTTATATTCACAAATTAATCTTTCATAATCAATAGAGGGCTTCGTTAAATACGTATTTAAGAAAACAAACAAAAGAAAATACAAAGGCAAACTAACACAAATACCTTTAAAAAGAGAATATAAAAAACTTTTAAGTTTTGACGCTTTTAAAACACTTTCTTTATTCTGACGAATATCTGCATTACATTGTTCCTGTTTTGTTTTTTCGGCATTAATCTTGAAGAACGAAATCGCATATGTTAATATTCCAGTTATAAGTGCCACAAGTAAAGATATTTTATTTATCTTTATATTTTGTCGTTTTGTCTCACTTTTTTCAGTTTCATATATCTTTTCAAAATCTGAAATCATTATATTCGGAGTTAATAACTCAATTATTTTTTTTAATGACTCATCTTTTAAAACTGAAATAATAATAGTGTACTCTCTTCCACAAATCGTACGTAAATCTTTTATAAAATCAGTTTTACCGCTCTGTACGTCGTCTTCCAGAGATTCAAACGAATTAATTCTTTCTGCAAAACACATTCCCTCGTTATATTTTTCTAGACCAAAGCTAATTTGAGAAATCCTACAATTTATAGAAAAACAGAGTGTAATTGCAATCAATTTTTTTACAAATTTCAAAGAAGATCTCCTCTTTCCTTCATCTTATCATATTCATTTATTATCTTTTGCATATCAATTTTAGCACTTTCAAATTGTCTTTCAATTTCTTGTCTTTCTGTAGAACTATAGTTCAAACCAATGTTTTCAAAACTAACTGTTGCCCTAGCATAACTTGGTGCATTATTGAAAATTACTGACACAGAGTCCGCTGCTTTCCAAAAGCTCCATTTTAAGGCTGCTAATATCTGAGAGAATGCAGACACGGTATTTTCCAGCTTTGTGGTTTGAATCTCTTTTTCTTTCTCCTGTTTATCACGTATCTGTGTGGCTCGAAAATAACCTCCAAGTTCTCCACCACCAAGTCCACCTGTTACCGCACTAATAACAAGCTTTGTTGCTCTTGCAGCTTTAGCTGTAAATGCAACCGCCGCTCCCGCGGGACCACAAAAAAATGCAGCTGCTGTCGTGCCCACAGTCGCACCAACTACCCCTGCAACCGTAGCCCACAGCTTTACACTGCCGGTAAACTTGTTTTGGTCTTTCGTATAGTTTCCTTTCATTGGAATCGGAATAGTTTCACCAGTAAAATGTTTATACAATTCTGAAACAACAGTTTCTGCATCTTTAGTATCAAAACCACAAAGAAATTTTATTCTATTTACTGCAGATTCTAATATTTTATGGTTCAAGGCACGGTGTTTTGCGTCTCCAAACAATCTCGCCATGTCCTCAACAAATAGTGCCATTGCATTTAGTGTAAACATATGAACTTCGTGTTGTGCTTCCGGTCCGACACCCAAGCTTTTCTCCTGCATAGGTACTTCTTTTTTGTTTTCCAGCGCTTTTCTCAGCTCTCTTATTACAAATTTTTTGGCACAGAGCGGTTCTATATAATTTCCTATTTTATTCCTTTTATCAAAAGGACACGGGTCATCCATAAAATTTGGATTTGGCTCATCATAATTAACATTTGGCTTCGAGTTTCCATTCGCAGCGCTTGCTATAAAACCTATTACGTTAGAAAAAAATAAACTACTACACAAAAAAATACTCAATAAACATCTTAATACTTTCATAAAAAATCCACCTTTGCATGTTATCTCAATTATCTTATCAAAAATACTCCTTTCAAATCACACCTCTACTTTTATTTCATATAATGCTTGTAAGTTTTATAAACTCACCATTTTAATATGAATTTTAAAGTTGATAACTACCTAATCAAGTTTATAATATCTAATGTTTTTTCAAATTTCAATACATTTCAGGTAAAATTTCCCTTTGAAACAAAAAATACCATTAATCTAAAAACTTTATGTTTAAAAAACGATTAATAAATTATAAATATATAGAAAACACCTTAAATCGGCATTATTTTATTGTTAAAAGAAAACAAAAAACAGCTCAAAAGCTAGCTTACACTAACAATTGAGCTGTTCAGATTTTATGTTTTTAGTTTTAGTTACATCAAATATTCAATAGTTTTGTTATCAAATCAAAAATATAATTGCTCCCACGCGACAGCAAAATTCCTGTTAACACACAACCAACGTATGGAATCTGCGACGTTAAATTAAAGTGCGCCGGTAAATCTAGCCTATAAGCCACCGCAATAATTATGCCTAAAGTTATACTGAAAAGCATTTGCCAACAGAAATCTTCTTGCACAAAAAACTGATTGAAGTATGTAATGATGGCTTCAATCAGGATTGCAAACGAAGCTATTCCAAAACTTTTGTTTTCCATCTCTTTCACCTCCATGTTGTTTTGAACTCAGATAAAATCGCGAGCAAAATTTTTTGAAATTCGCAAAAGGCTATGTTCACGAATTGGTCTGCGCGACCACGCGCATGAATGCATCAGCGAAGCCGGCGTCTTCTGCTTTTTGAAGCTGTTTTTCTGCGTTTTCTTTGCTTGAATAAGCTCCAACCTGAACATAATATTTTGCTTTTTTGTCTGATTCTGATTGCGATATATTTTCTTTTATAGAAATTCCAAGTGTCCTTAAAATTCCCTTTGCATAAGTTACTCCAAAGTTTTTTTGCTCTTCAATTGTATCTGCGATTTTGACATCTGTATCGTTATCAACGAAAAATCCCTCGCAAATCACTGCGGGGCAAATCGTCTCGCGGATAAATGCGTAATAATCTTTTCCGCTCGAGTTCAATCTTGTCCTACAACCCCTTGAATTTTGGCCGATTTTTTTAACTTCGCTCTCTATATTTTCTGCTAAATCTTTGCTGAGGCCGCCTTTATAGTGATAAAATGCTTCAAATCCATCGCCGCGCCCGGAATTACTGTGCACATCTATTGCTAAATCCGGCTCAAATGCGTTACATTCATTGATTTCATCGGTTATCGGGTCGTTTTCGTCTACTGCCCGTGACATCAAAACCTCAACGCCGTGCATTTTTAAAAAATCTTTGCAAGCTAAAGCCTCAACCAAATTCACCTCTTTTTCCACCAAATGCCCGACCGCTCCTGAATCTGTGCCGCCGTAGCCAACTCCGATAAACACTTTCTTACTCATAATTGCTGAACTCCTTATATCAAAAAATTTCTTTAAAAACCGGGTTTAAAATCTGCTTTATTGCTCCTTGGCAACAAATTTCTCTTCTGTAATTTCTTCATACTGTTCAGCTGTTATTACTCCTTTTTCCATAGCTTTAGCCACCATTTGCTTGTTCCAAAGTTTACGGTCAAAGTTTTTCTTAATTTGTTCTAATGTCATTTTCATTACCTCCATTACATATTTGCTAGATTTTGATATTCAAGTGCTGCCTCAATTCTTTCTTCGGCAGTTGGATCGGGTTCTGGAATAGGGGCATTTCTTAATTCTTCAATTTTTGCAATAGCTTCATCTTCACTCAATGAAGAATCAATAGCCATCTGAGAACGAACAGCAGCTAAATTCTGAACAGCAAAGCAAACTTGTCCGGCCTCATCTGTTTCTATGATATGTACAAATGCTTCGACTGCCGGAAAATCATTTTTAATGGTATCTGGAGTTGCTAATGCTCCATTTGGGTACATATACGTTTTGTTACCTGTGTATTTTTCAATTTTAACCATAATTAATACTTCCTAAGAAATCGTTGTATTTTTGATTTTGATATAGCCTATAGCTGGTGTAGGAATTGATATACTTCCCATAGTTGAACTATATATCTGTTCAGAATCCATATTTTGGAACTTATATTTTGCGCCTTTATAAAGGTATACCGTTTTATTGTTTTCACTGTATCTGTAATAATCCAATGTGGAACAATAAGAAGAACCATCATATCCACCGCCAAACAGTGCATAACTTCCGACTGTTGTTGCGACCAAGTACCACCTTGCGACATTCAAAGCTGTTGGCGTGCTTCGGGTTAAACTGCTGTTATATGCGTCTACTGTAGAACAAGGGCCATAATATCCACCGCCAAAAAGTGCATAATTTTCAACCGTTGTTGCATTGAGAAAACACCTTGCTTCACTCAAAGATGTTGTGGTGCTTCTTGTTAAACTGCTGTTATAGACATCTACTATAGAATAATGATACTGAGTGCTGTTGCTGTAACTGAATCCTCCGCCAAACAACGCATAACTACTAACTGTTGTTGCGGCTGGGCTTTCCCTCGCTTCACTCAAAGATGTTGCAGTGCTTCTTGTTAAACTGCTGTTATAGGTGTCTACTGTAGAATAATAACTACCACTACTGCTTCCTCCACCAAAAAGTGCATAATTTCCAACCGTGGTTGCGGTTAAACGATATTTGGGTTCACTCAAAGATGTTAGTACACTTCTTGTCAAACTTCTGCTATAGGCATTCACGGTAGAAGAATAAGTACTACTACTGCTTCCCCCACCAAAAAATGCATAATTTCCAACCGTGCTTGTGGCCGCACCACGCATTACACACTGATAAAGATGTTGCAGTACCTTTTGATAAAGTCGGCCCAGTTCCATAATTTTCAAATTTAATAGTTGTATACCTACTACTACGCTGTGAAATAAGAGCCGTTCCCATTATCTCACCACCTTGATTTGAACTAGGATAGCTACCGTTGGCTTATCTTCTAAGCAAGTAACCGTAATTTGGTCTGCGCCAGTTTCTATTTTTGAAACGCAATTCCAGGCTTCCAGTTGACTTAATGCCATGCTTGTTGTTGAACTTAATACCACATCTACGATTGGAGTATCCATGTTAGTAAGTCCAGTTACGGTAATCGTTTGAGTATATGGTGCGCTGCTTCCTGTCCAATTTGTTGATATTGTTACAAAGTAGTCAGCTACTAATCCAACTTTTTCCCAATTACTCCACGCTCCATCTGATAACTCACGAAGATACATATCTGTTGTACCTTCTTTGATTGCTATTTGTTGCACATAATTTCCATTATCAGATTTATTCACTATCAAACTGTGATAAGTTCCAGAAGTTGGGGCGTTCGTAGAACTACTTCGCATGGTATAAAGGCCTGGCGTCGTCATTGAATTAAAATCAGTGCTGCTTTTTGTTTCATAATTAGCTTTCTCATTTAATTGTGTTTGAATATTACTAGTTACTCCGTCTACATAGTTAAGTTCTGTTGCTGTAATTCCTAAATTAGTTAACGCTCCACTTGCAGTAGTGGCTCCAGTTCCGCCTTTTGCTATAGGTGTCACTCGATTTTCTAAATTTTCTAATGTTTTAAACAACCTCGTTACTGATGTTATGCTTAGCCCGCTTATTGATACTCGGTACAACGCCATTTCATGAATAAGGCAGCCTTCATAAATGCTGCCAGTTGTAAGTCCTGAGTCAACTGCTAGTGCTGCTGGGACACCCTTAACAACCGCAAATTCGGCATTTTCAATATTGTTATCACTCTTTTTTGTGTACCTCATAACTATCAAATCATTGCGATTTTGCCCTTGTGTTCCGTTGTCAATTACCAAATCTGTGTAAGTTCCCCGTGTTTGACGTATATGACGGCCTTGCATCAATATTTCTCCGGATTTTATACGCACACAGTTATTGGTAATTATCTGATATGCAAACTTTTCTCCGACATCTAAAACTCGGTCTTCGCTCGAAATCGTACCATAAATTCTTGCTCCATCGTCTTCTGACTGAATGTCCTGTGCTTCTTTCAGGCCTGTTATCAATTTTACTGCCATACTAAATCCTCCTTCCTTTTCGCTACATAACAGTTCTGTTGCCCACTTCGTAAACAAATTTCGGCGCTTCATTATTCTGAATCTTTACGATTTTTTTCGTAATTTCGCCCGATATTTTAAGGCCAGTCACGACCTCCTCTCCTCCAACAATGTCGCCGACATCTTTTTCGGAATTTTCAATCGTAATCTCGATATTATCAAAGTTTTGATACTCCAAAAGCTTGTCTGTTCCTGATTTTAATAATTCATCATTACTTTCTACATTCGAATAATCATAAACTTCCGAAATTTCATTAAGCCCCACATAATGCGGATTTTGTGAAATTTTTCCGTTTTCATCTATATAAAGATCTATCACCGTACGCTCGGACAAGTTGCCTTGCCCCAGACAAATCAAATGGTTTACTGGTGCATCATTTTTCTCAATTATAAAATTTATTAAATCGCTCGAAAATTCTTCATTCGAGTAATCAATAATTGGCTCTACAGTCAGCATTACGCTTTTGTCTTTGAACATTGCTTTTAATTTTACATTTTTCGTTTTCAGCATTTTAACAAGCCCAAAATAGCAATCTATGTATCTATCAAATTTATAATTCAGAAAATTAAGTCCTGATTTTTCACTCGATGCAATAAACAATTCTTTCAGCCCCAATCTATCGATAAGCTCCGAGATAATCGCATTTGCATCGCCGCTCACTATGTAATAATCTTCGCCGGAATCTGGGCAAATTACTTTATCGCAGAGCATTCCATAGAACGTTCTGCCCCCATAATACAACCGGTTTTGCGTGGTATCAATCTTCAAAGTTGTAATTTTTCCACCATATTCCGTATTTTCAAAATAGAAATATCCTCCCATCGGAATCACGTTGTTTTCTGTACTTGTTGTAATTTGAAAGTTATTTTCCGAGCCAATCTCGAAATCAAGCTCGTAATCTTTCAAAATCCCAATATCAATCCGATTTTCGTCTGTATAAATTAAGTCCATCAAAGTTTCACCCTTTCAGTTCAGTCTTCATTAATTTATTCCAGCGCTGCCGCTGGACCGCACTGGGGAATAAATTCCCCAGACCTCAACGCGCACTCGCACAGGCGTGCTCATGCTGTGTTTTTTTGCTCCGCGCTGTACAACAATCTAAGCAGTTTTCACCGCAAAAATGCGATTAACTGGCGCTCCACTTTGGTTCACTGCGCTCGTCAAAAAGCGTTAAATCAAACCCAAAATCATTATTCCACGTTACCGCAACTACCCCTGATGGAATCTTTTGAAAAATATAATTTTCACGGTTTCTATAATTTATCACACTTGTTCGTTTGCCGTCGGATTGCACAGTTTCTATGATTTTCTCTCGGCAATTAATTTCCAAATATTCGTCGACTTCGACCGGAACATTCACTGCGTACATATGGCCACCGATGTACAACGCTGGATTTATTACTGGGCCATAAATTATTAATTTGAAATTGTACCCAATCAACGCGTCATTTAAAAAGCTTTTGAGTGCTCCTGAAGAGTACTGGTATGGATATCCATAAATATATCCGTGCCCGGAAACTGGCTGATTTTTCACAAAACTATATGTTTTCTCACAAACCCAATTATTCGTATCTGAAATTATTGTCAGTTCTAATGTCAGCAAATTTTGTGCGGCAAGAAAATCTTCCTTCACACTTGAAATCACGTAACAAGTATAATAATAGTCGCCAAGATAAAATTTCCCTGGCCTTTTTGCTAAAACATCCTTTTCAAATATTTCGAAAAAAGAATTAAAAAGCTCAAAACCTTTACTTTGACTTCTGGTATGAATCGAAACTGATAATGTTTTTGTTGACACATTTGACAAATTAAAGCTTTTAATTTTATTAAAATCGCTCTCATAATTCCAAGTGTAATCGCGCATTTTATATGAGTTTGAAAAATAATTTTTCCCATCAAACTTTATCGTCTCACCAAGATGATTCATATATTTTAAAACCAAAAAATTTTTCACCCCCGTCACGCATAACGCCTTACCAGCCTTGCTATTTCGTGGTCATTAAATCTCAAACTTACTCCATCTACGAGCGCTTTTACGATTTTTTCGCACAAGCTGCCATTAAGCTCATGTGTTTCATCCAGCAAACGTTCAAGCACTTCAGTTTCTTTCTGATAGATTACAGAAAACTCCGTGCTTAAGCCATTTAAAGGCTTATTTTTTAAACTATTGCTCTCAAAATTTGCACCCGAATTAACATAATTTATCGCCGCGTTCATATCAATTTCAAAGTCGGTTGGAATCGAATTTTGCATCTGCTTTGAGACGTTTTTCATTGAGTTTTCAAATCCTTTTCCAACGCCAAGCGCCAAGTTTTTGCCGATTTGCTCTTCAAACAATTTTGATGGCGATGCAATTCCGAAAAAGCTTTTGATGCCGTTTAAAATGGAGTTTCCAAAACCTTTAATTTTATCTAAAACCCAGCCCGTAACATTTGAAATTCCATTCCAAAGACCGCGAACCAAGTCGCCGCCGATATTCAACATTTTACCCGGCAACTCGCAAACCGTGTTCCAAATGCCTGACACTAAATTTTGCGCAGCGTTTATTCCGGCTGAAAGCAGTTGACCTCCCCAATTAACAACAGCTGAGACTGCCCCAACAATTCCATTCCAAATTTTATTTGGGAGTTCTTTTATAAAATTAATAACTGAACTCACAAACTCGCTGGCCTTAGAAATGCCAGTACTGATGAGGTTTGCAAAAAATATTCCAACTTTATTTGCCGCATCACAAAGCCAAGTCCAAATTTTGCCTGGCAGCTCTGAAAAAAAGGTTATCACTTGGCTGACAAATTTGGGCACTTCAGTTGAGGCAAAGTTCCACAAATCGGCGCCCCACTGAATAATTTGTTCAAGCGCGAGCTTTAGAACAGCATTAAGAAGTTTCGGCAATTTTCCAAACCAGTCGCCTATATTTGCAACAAAATTTGGAATTGTTTCGGTGAAAAATGCGACAAAAGAATTCCACGCTTCCGGAATCGTCGCAGTGAAGAAATTTAAAATTGCCTCCCAAGCCGCAGAAAATGCCGCCTGAACGTTTTCCCACAAGCCAAGCCAAAAGTTGCGAAAATCTTCAGAATTATTCCATAAAAGAATAAACGCGCCCACAAGCGCTCCTATCGCAGCGATAATCAGACCAATCGGATTTGCACTCATTGCAGCATTCATCAGCCATTGTGCCGCCGTAACTGCTCCCTGTGCGACCGACAAAGCCACTTCTTTAATTCGCATGAAATCAAGGTTTGATGCAACTTCTAGAATTTTACCTCCGAAATTTTTCATATGTGAGATTGCATCCCCGATTTCGCTTACAAAATTTACAGCTTTAATCGCAAGCATTGCAGCTACAATGCCACCTAGTGCAACTGATAACAGTCCCGAATTGTCAATCATCCAAGAAATCAGATCCATTAAAGGCGGCAATAGATTCACGACCATTTCACTGATTCCTTCAATTAGCGTCCCTGCGCTCCCTGATAACTTATCAAGAGCATCCTTTAAAGCACCGGATTCACTGGCCTTCTGAAAAAATTCAGTTAGCTTTGAAGCCGCATTTTGGAGCGGTTCCTGGACTTTATCGTAAAGTGTGAGACCCATTTCTGAAAATGTATTTTTAAGGATTTGCACTTTGCTCTCGGTGGTTGCATATCGCTGCTGAGCTTCGTTCGTGAGGGCTGTATTTTCACTCCAAGCCTCATTTGAAGTTTTTATTGCATTTGTGAATAAATCGTTTGCGTTTGAAGCTCTCAAAAGCGCGTCACGAAGCCGTGTTTCGCTGATTCCCATTTCATCAAGAAATTGTAGAGCGCTTTCATCCTGAAGGTTGCCAAGACCGGAAATAAAGGCAGTTAAAGCGCCTGTTGCATCTTCAGCAAAATATTTCTGAAACTCCGCCGTTGACATTCCCGCAGCTTTTGCAAAATATTCAAGCTCAGAGCTACCTGTTTCACAGGCGTTAGCCATCATTATTATCGCCCGAGAAATCGCCGTGCCGCCGCCCTGGGCCTCTAGTCCAAGTGAAGACAAAGCTGCTGCAACTCCCAAAATGTCAGCCTCAGTCATTCCAACTTGTGACCCTGCGGCTGAGATATTTAGAGCCATCTGCGTAACCTCAGACTCCGTAGTTGCAAAGTTGTTTCCAAGTGCAACTATTGAGGACCCCAGTCTATCAAAATTTTCCTGGTTCATTCCAGTGATATTTGCAAGCCGAGCAAGAGCAGTTGCGGCCTCATCTGAGCTCATGTTTGTGGCAACACCGAGATTCGCCATAGTTTCTGTAAAAGAGAGAAGATTTTCGTTTTTGATACCAAGTTGCCCTGCGGCTTCAGTAATTGCTGAAAGTTCCGATGCTGTTATTGGCATCTGTGTTGACATAGAGCGCAATCCTGATTCAAATTGCTCAAATTCCTCATCCGTTGCGTTGACGGTCTTACGAACACCTGCAAATGCGCTTTCAAATTCAATTCCACCTGAGACAACAGATTTTACTGCACTAGCTAAATTTCGTCCAAGCATCCGAACAGCATCGCTTGCCAAATTTGCAATTACGCCCTTCATGACAGTAAACCCTTCACTCAGCTTGGATGTTTGATTTTTGGTGTTATTCATCTCGTCGCCAAGCTGTTCTGTGGCCTTTTCGGCCGCGTTTAACTTGTCTTTATTGTCCCGAATGTCGTTGTTTAAAGACTTTATTTGTGAGGCTAAATTTTTTGCTTCAGTGCTATTTTTGCCTTGACTGAGTACAACGTTTTTATACTCAATCTGCAACGATTTTAGCTTTTCACCCTGATTTGACAGCTCAGCATTTAGCTTATCAAGCGGAGTTTTTGATTTTTCCATTTGAGCGTTTACGTCTTTTAAACTGCTTTCCATTCTTGAAAGTTCAGTTTCTGCTTTGTTTAATGAAACTTTCCAGCTGTTAGTTTTCTTGTCATTCTCACCGTATTTTTCACTGGACTGTGCAAGTGCATTTTTCAAAACAGAAATTTTCTCTTTTTGCTTTTCAATTTGCTCATTTAGAATTTTATTTCGAGAGGTGAGGGCTGTTGTAGACTTATCATTTTTAGTAAACTCTGCCGTCACTTTTCCCATTTCCGAAGCTAAAACCCGAAGATTTGAATTTATTTGCTTAACTGCTTCTCTATACGCTTTTTCTCCCTCAAGTTTTATCGTCCCTCCGAATGTGTTTGAACCTGCCATACTTCCACCTCCGATGAAATAAAAATAAGCATTCCATTCCTGAAATGCTTAGCAGTTGCTAATAAGCCAACTGTAATCTTGTCTGCAATCAATAACAAGATCTAAATAAACTGTATCATCTTTTATTTGATATAACAATAAATATCTTTTTTGGCACAACATTCTGTGATACTTATTAGCTGAAATAAACTCATTAATTAAAAAACTATTTCTTTGAGGCATAAACTCTAGCGATTTTATATCTTTTATAATATTTGATTTTAATGATTTCGCAGCTTCAATATTAACACGAGCCAAAAAATTTATATGGTTTTCTATTTCTGATTTTGCTCGCTGTGAGATGACTATCTTATATCGCTTTACTGTCAATTTTGGACACCTCGTTCAAAATATTATCAAGACTATTTTCGAGTTCTTCAATAGAAAAGTCAACTCCGCCCGCCAACCGTTCTTCTTCTACGGATATAAGTTCTTCTCTTAATTTTAGCATTTTCTCTCTACGAGAAAATGCATTTATATCCATGACGACTAAATCACCTTCACCATTTTTAGTTAAATAGACGGGTTCACCTGTTTTTTTACACAGCTCTGCGATTTCGTTATAGTTTTGGCGAATATTAGCAGAAGGTTTTATATTCATAGCATCAATCTCCTTATAGTAATATTATATTTATATTATATCTTTTTATTACTATTAAGTCAAACCGTTTTTAATCCGGTAGCCACTCATCGTTATCTTTTAAGTGACTATTTTCGTCCTTAAATAGCTGCTGCTGAGTACAAAAGTTGTGATATGCTCTAAAATGCTTATACAAACGGCTCCACTTTTTCAGTGTCATATGACCAACTTCTTTTTCCATAAATCCAAGCATTTTTGTACCTACAAATAAAAGCCAAGAAAACTCTACCGGAACAACATTTGATGCACTTTCGCCCGCATTTAAACTTTCTGCGGGCTGTTCACGTTTTTTACTTTTTCATCCACTTCCACACTTTCAGATATAGCCTGCATAATCTTGCCCGCTGTGCCCGAAAGGCCAATTTTAGTTAAGATTCGGCCAGCTTTTTTTGCTGTTATTGGTGTCATTTTCTTTCCTGTTTTCTCAGCTTCAATTTCTAAACCTTCATTGATAGCTTCCGTAATAAAGAATTTCAAAGCTTTAATATCTGGCTCTCCGTCACGCTGAATTAAGTTTGACCATGCCTCAATTGTTCCGTATTTTTCTTGTATCGATTCCATTACATTTAATGTAAAAACAAATGGGAACTTTTCAGTTTTAGTCTCTAAATAATTGATTTTATCTATCAAAAACTATCACTCCCCTGTTCGTCGTCACAAGTTTCATTTTTTTCGTTTTGCCTTAAAAGGCAAAAGCTCACAAATTTCACTGTTCCTCCTCTCCCCCAAAAAGTCACGCTCGAGTTGGCTAACGGCTTGTAAACGCGCCGTTTTTACGCCTCCTTGCGAGCTACCAACTTTTTGTGGCCCCCTATTCTTGCGACTGCACAAAGAAGCCATCTAGCGCAGTGTTTGCTTCACTTTCAGTGTCATAAACCTTATGCTTTTCCCAATCTCCATCTTCGTTCTCAAAAATCGTCGCTTCCACCGACGGCGTCGTAAATTCAAGATTATCACCTTTTGTTTTCGCATCTACTATAAATGGCTTAAATTTCATTTTCGGAAAAAATTCTACTTTATACTTTTTCGCACCGTTAACCATTTTCGGGACAATATGCCCGAACCCAACGTAAATCGGTTCATCGCTTACATTGGAAGTCACAACACCAGTTTCCTCATCAACTGTTTTGCCCAGCAACTCTGCAAAAATTGCGTCATCGTCTTCATCGATTCCTGCGGTTAGTGTGCCGCTTTTAAACATTGAAACTTGCTCTTTTAAGGCGTCGTCGCAATACAAAGTCGCCTCCGCTAAATCGAGTGTTACCTTGCACTCAATCGCACCTGAAAGTGTTTTTACCTGTCCATACGTTTTTCCATCGTCATTTAATTTTGCGTATTTGAAACGCTTTAATCCAATTCCTGCCATATAATTTTCGTCTCCTTCATATATCATAGTATTTATCATCGCGAGCAATTTGTTTTCTGAGTTATCTGCAAATTTTGAACGCGAATTGTTCAGCGCGAACACGCGCAAAAATTCACCGGGACGTGGTAATAGCCAATCTCACGGTCAAACGTTTCTGGGCCATTGTTCGTCCAAGTGAAGTTATTTTTCTTTAAAACTTTTTTTACTTCTTTCAAAACATCTTTGAAATTTCCCTTTGAGAAAATATCAATCGTACCATAAGCAACTTCGGTGTGGTACTCATCATCGAAAAAATTTTCTGGTTGCTCATACCAAGTATAGTAGATTAAGTATGTGTCAGCTTTGCCTGTATAGCTCAAAAACGCGATAGGAATGCGCTTTTTGTTAACTTCAAAGTCAGAAAACGCTTCCTCAATTATCGGATTAATATTTATAAAATCACCCCTTCTTTTCTTTAAGGAAGAAAAGAAGGCAAAAGAACCTTCAATTCGCACCTTAATCTTTTTGTGAAATAAAATCACATCACCTGCGTTTTGAGCATGATTTTTAAGGTTTTAATTTTTCGCCCAAAACCTTCTGCATCGCCGCTCTTATGCTATTTTCGCAACTCTTTATCGCTGGTCTAACAAACGGCTGTGCTGGCTGATTTTTTGCGCCGTATTCAAGCCAAATTCCTTTGTACCAGTTCTGCATTCCATTTTTATCTTTGCCATAAAACTTCACGCGCCCAACCGCATCTCCAGCTCTATTGATAATGGGTTTCGAGCACTTTACAGACTTTGCCATACTGCCTGTTTTGACGTGTTTTTGCGCCGCATTTTGAATCGATTTTTGCATAACTTCTTGCCCAGCTCTTACCATATCCAACGCCAAATTTTCATCATCCAAGCCCTGCGGAAAAATCGAATCAATGTCTAAACTAAAATTGAAGTCTGCCATATTTATTTCGTCACCAGCTCTGCAATAATTTCAGTGTACTTTTTGTCATAGCCGTAATCGTTGATATACGCGATGTTGTAGGCATTTTCGTCAAATTTTATGACCATATCTTTGTCCAGCTTTATTTTCGGAGTTCGCATTAA
>ERZ825137.2675-NODE-2675-length-20175-cov-20.296272_pt1 | contig 20175 bp, 21 predicted proteins | sample MGYA00519873_ERZ825137 | MGnify/ENA primary metagenome ERZ825137 (study PRJEB31778, sample SAMEA3449190) | human gut metagenome | biome: human gut; feature: human-associated habitat; material: faeces | place: United Kingdom | collected 2010/2012 ...
AGCTTTTACAATTTTCACGCCGATATAGTTTTTCATAATGCCACCGTTTCCTCCTACACTCTTTCTGTATAACCCAGGCTGATATATCCTGCGCCGGATTTCAGCTTGCCCCAGGTTGTGTTGCCGTTCTTCTCTTCGGCTACGATAGTGTAAACCTCGCCCTTTTTTACCTTGGTGGTAATGCCATAATTGGTGCCAGGGCCTTTTCTGACGTTTAACACGCTCGTTGTAATTCTTACCATATAGCTCGAACTCGTCTGAGCCGGTGTGGATGCAATCTTGCCGAGAACCGTGCAGTATTCCGGATTCTCTAAATAAATCCATCCTGCGCCGGATTTCAGCTTGCCCCATTTTACGCCATTTACAGTGCGTTCTTCCACTACTGTATATTTGTAATTCTTTTTCAAATATCCCAGTACCTTTGTTCCACTGGTTCCAGGATTGTCCCTGTATCTCAATCCATCAACTGTGATTTTTACCACATAGTTGCATGACGTTCCGGTATTTGCCGATGCCGGATATACCTTGTTTCCGTTGGAATCAAATACGCTATAACCCTTATTTTCGTCAGCACATTTTTTTGCGTTTTCCAGGCTCGTAAATGCACCTTTCTGACTCGCTGCATCAGCCCAGGTTTTACGCACTCTGTACATCTGCTTTGTCTGCGTTCCACCGGAAGTGCTGTTGCCGGTTCCTCCACCATTAAGGATGGATTTTACCATATTTTTGAATGCTACCCATTCAGCATTGTTACTTCCTGCCATCTGTGCCGGGCAATTCTTTCCTGTAACATCCCAGTGACGGAGTACATACTTGTCAACTTCGCCTGCACTGATGCCAAGCATTTTACAGATATACGCGCACAGATATGCGGCGTTCTGTTTAGTCTTTTCGGAAATCTTATAATTTCCGGCGGTACAGCACATCTCAATACCGATACTGTTTGCATTTCTGCAATATGCGTGTTTATATGTCTGCGCTCCACAATGCCATGCTACAGAATTTAACGGTACACTCTGGTAGATTTCCGTATCATCCACAAACAAATGGGCGGATGCATTTCTTCCGGCTCCACCGAAATAGTTTGTATTCGCCCTTGCTGTGTCCTTATTATTTCCTGTGTAATGCATAGTCACGTATGAAGCATCTCTGCTTGACCTGCTGCTGTAATTATCCGGGTTGCATCTCAAATCAGATTTGATTTTAATTCCATTGATAACGGCTGAAAGCCATCCTGTTGTAATCGTCTTTCCCATGATAGATGTTCCTCCTTTTCCAGACGCATATTTGTCATAAAATTTCTGTCCGCATTCGGCTCTTTCTTTTTGTACGGAACTTCCCTGGTTTGCCGGTTTTTCAAAATTAAGCAGTACGGCATTTGATGCCTGGGAAACGCTCGTTGCTGTTTTCAGCACGTTCAGCACAGATTTATAGCTGCTGCTCAATTCCTGTATAAGAAATTCGAGTTGCATTTCCAGGTCACCGATGGAGGCTCCCTTTTCCTGCGCATACTTCTGCAGGTTTTGTTTTCTGCTCCAATACGTCCACTGCGCAATGCCGTATCCTGCTTTGTCATGTACGAAATTCTGATAATCGCCATTGTCTACGGATGTTGTGTAGGTATCATCCGTAAATCCCAGTATTTTCTCGTAGGTATTCTGCAAGTTAATAGGGCTCAACCCACTTTCTCGGTCCAGATTTCCCATCAAACCTGCAACACCAAATGGATTAAGCCCCTTGCTTATCAGAAAATTCCAGATGCGCTCTTCATTGCTATTTCCTTTGAGCGACATGGTATCATCTCCTGTCTTTTATTCAGTTTTTGTTGTCTGTTAGTCTACTGCTTCGATTACGATTCCTGCGTTTTCCTCCATCTTCATCTGCTTGACAGCCGCTTCGATTAAGATATTCAACTGCTCGTCCGTCAGAGAAATATTCTTTGCCTTAAGAATTTTCTTCAAATACTCAGTAACAAACGCTTTCTTGTCTTGGCCTTTCCAGTCCTTATAAACCTGCTCTGCCATAAGGACTGCCTGCTTGGCCCACATGGAAATCTCTGCTACCTTCTCGGCTCCAATTTTCTGTCTCAACCACGGCACTAGGTATCTTGCGATAAGCAGTGCCACTACCATAACCACAATTTTTACAATCTCAAAAATCAGTTCATCCATTTGCATTTTCCTCGCTTTCTACTTTGCCCTGGGAGTTTTTCTTATCTTCAATCTCCCATTTATGATCTCTGTTCTTGTCTTTGTTAGTTCTGATCCACCCGCAGATTCCGCACTCTCCGATTGTGGCCGCAATCACGGCGCAGGCGTATGTCTCCGGAATGGACGCATACTCACGATAGATGCAAAGCATCTGCCAGTTGAACCACACAAAAAAAGCACCCACAATAATCAAAATCAGATTAAGGGTGCCTACTTTACTGAATAACTCTTTAATTTTTCTGAGCGGGTGGCGCTCTTTCTTTTTTAATCCCATTTACCAGTTACCTCCTACAAAAATGAATCTTCATCCATGCACTTCTGATACACCTTTCCTATCTTGGCAATCGCATTAACCGCCTTGTCGTTCTTGTACTCCGGATGATCGGAGCAGTAAAGCTTGTAGTGTGAAATATCATCTAAAATCTGATTGAAAAACTCTTCGGAATGTTTGACATCCCTTCTCAACTCGTCGGCAAATCGCAGGATTCTTGTGCGGCATTCGTCCGCATCGTCTTTATCCATGCGCCTTTCGAGCTTGTTGTGCTTTTCTCCCAGGTCTTTTAACTCTTTCTGCACTGATTCCAGCTTATCCATAACATCCTTGTTCATCGACTTTCCGATGGCTCTCATGCCGTTTCCGATAATCTTTCCAACTGCAGACCACGGATTTACCTTGATGGGCGTAATCTGCACCAGCGTCAAGAACAGCAGTAGGGCTCCACCACTTGCAAGAATTTCATTCAAAGACATTGGCTCTTTTACCTCCTTCCCAAACGCACCGTAGTTCCCACGGTACGTTCGTAATATCTGCCGCCTTTTCACCCAAAATGGCCTCTATTACTGCATAAAGAATGGCATCCGCACGTGGGTCCTCGTCGAACCGGTACAGATGCCATACCAAATTGTTATGCAGGTTGATTAGAAGGATTTCATTTTCCTCTGTCTCTTCCCAGTGCAGGTCGTGTGCCGCTTTTTCCAATCTGCCGTAGTCGTAAAACTCGGCGTATGGGATTCTTTTATGCTGCATACATACCTGCCCTTCGTCTTACGCTGCCTTTAACATCTTATCAACGGACGCTCTCCACCTGGTCGGCACCTCGTCGATAGTCATATTTCCGAGCCTAATCTGCGTGTAGTAAAATTTAGCCATTTACGATCACCTCCGCCAACTCAATAATTGCAGACTCTACGGCTTCCAAACGCTCGATGATGGTAGGCTCACCGGCCGCTTCCGCCTCTTTGTCGGCGGCATCTTCCTCGGTACCGCCTTCTCCGATGGTCCACCAATACTCGAAGTTGTTATTCACCTCTGTTTTGGTAACTGTGCCCTTGTGTCTGATCTGCACCTCGTCGCACTCATAAACGGTAGTTGACTCTCCGCCCTCTTCCATAGGCTCCTTGGTGGTTTTCTTGATGTTCTTTCTCAGAATGATGTCCGTACCGCCGTGAATAGGAAACACCTCAATCTTAGGCGGCTGCAATGAGTAACATTCTTTGTTCATACTTGACATACTCCTTTCTGCCGTAGCGTGATACGCTTTGTGCGGCAATCTTAAATAAATTCTGCATATTGTACTTAATGGAGCAACCCTGGCTGTTGCTGTACTTTATCCACCCTTTGTACGCCATAATTCTGCAGGCTCGCCACCAGGGGATATATCCTAAGCGTTCCAAATCGGCGGCAGCTCTCAAAAACTGTCTCCGGATACGCTTAAACACCCTGCTTCTGATAATGGTGTACGTTCTTCGTACAACGAACCCCATCATATCTACGCCCTGCGTCCTTTTATGACTTCCGCCTTGTCTCATTCTGTGAAATTCTTTCTCTTCCTCGAATGATGAAATGTGGTATATCTGCCAGGCCGGCTTTACGTCCAATCCCAGCGTTGATTTACTCCATCTCGTAGCTTTTTTGAGCGCTTTCGTCAGCTGTGAGAAGTAGCCATAAACTGTAAAATCGTCTGCATAGCAAACGATAGCTTTTACCATTTTGGTCTGTGCCCCTCTTCTTGACTGACTCAGGCTCAACAGGCATCTCAAAACATAGCTCATAACATAGTTAAAGAGCCACGACGGAAGATACCCGCCTATACAAAGATGCTCTCCTGGGTAATTTTCCATAAGAGCACCCAGGTACCAAATTAAAACTTTATTCTTGCCAATATCTCTTTTTAGCAAGTTCATAACACACTCTACCGTTACGGACGGATATGCCTTGTGAATATCACACTTGACCACATCCAGCCTTCCGGTAAACTTACGCCTTAAAATCCTTTCGATTTTCCGTTTGCCTGCCAGCTGCCCTCTTCCTGGAATGCTTCCGTATTGAATCGGCAGTAACTTCGCATGGAACAATTCCTCTAATGAGTAAACCGCTATGTATTCCATTATCTGCTGATCCGGATATTCCTGGCATATATTTCTGAGCTTGTGAGTCAATCCATCTTCTCGCTGGAACTGGCGAATTGGGCGCAATTTCAAATCTCTGTTTCTGATGCGCTGTGTTAATTCTTCTGCTATTGCATCCGTAGCTGTGTATATTTTTTGCTTTGTACCGTCAAGGAACTCTTGCGCAAGTTCCTGTTCGGTCACCAGGCCTGTGTTCAGAAGCAATCTCTGAAAATCTCTTCTTTTGTACTTCCCATCAAATGCCTTGCGAACTGCAGGTATATTAAATTCTGTGTTTTCCACATCTACCTTCGCAGGTTTGCAGTATGTTTTCATAATTGCTTTCCTTTCGTGTATATCATCTGGTTATTACCGGCGACGTTCGCTTTCGCTACTAGCCGCCGCTGGTTTCAAATAATTTTCGCACATAAGCGTGTGCTGTATGGTGCAATGAATGATATACTCTCTAACCAGTTGAACCGACAGAGCCGTTCCAGTTCGCATCGCCGACGGAATTGTTCGAGTTACGGCACGCGAGACCCGCAGAGCCACCGTTGTTCAAGTTGCCCCAGCACCAACCGGCGCGGACCCCGGACGCGGCGGGATTGCAGTTGAAGCCAGCCTCTGTCACACCATACAACCCATTTTATTAACTCTTGCAACAGTTAATATCTTAGTGGGGCCTGCCGCCCCTCTTGCCTTACAGGCAATTCACCCTGCTTTACCCAGCCAGTCCAGGTGAACCGACAGAGCCGTACCAGTACGCACCGCCGACGGAATAGCTCGAGGCACGGCACGCGAGACCCGCAGAGCCCCCGTCGCTCAAGTCGCCCCAGCACCAACCGGCGCGGACCCCGGACGCGGCGGGATAGCCGTAGAAGCCAGCCTTACAGCCGACGCCGCTACCGCTTGCGTCGATACCAAGAGGCCACTCAACATCTGAAATGGCGGTATCTTCGATATAAGTCCACTTTCCTGTTGTACCTTTCGGAATGACCATCGTTAAGGCTGTCAGCTTTTTGTAGTTCTCGGTAATTGCTGTTCCGCTTACTTTGGACTGATCTTCGCAAACAAAGCAGTCAAAGTTATAGTCTCCGTTTTCATCGGTGCTCCACTGCCATAATTCATCGCTAATGATTAAATATGAGCCGTTCATAAACTCGATTTTCTGCAGCATACCTGGCTCTTTTCCGTTGGTGTAATTGTACTTGCTTCCGTCAGTTCCAAGTACATCATCATTCCAACCGGACCAGTAAGGATCGGTGCTTAAATATGTGCTTCCGGCTGTTGTGTCGAATGTGGTACCACCGTTATCCACATAAACTGCAGAGTATGTGGTACCGCCGATTTCAACGTCCTTGATTGCAGTAATGAGCTTGTTTCTGCAGACGGAATAGTTGCTCGCAGTATTTCTATCTGTGCCGATCCGAACACTGCTTCCAACAAATAAATTTGCCGCCTGCTCGGGTGTCAAAAGGACTCTTTCAACGCCTTCCTCAGAATATGCAGCCGTGTACTGGTAGTTATAACTAGAGCAGCCTTCGATTGTTCCGGAGTTGCCTTTTCTTGCATATTTAAGACGCATCATACGGTCAAGGAACTTGATCGTCTTTCCGCTCGCTCCACTATACTGTGTTCCTCTGTCTCTCCATTTGGTAACACCTGCAGTATGAGAAGTCCAGTTTACCGGAGCTAAGCCGGTTCCGCAGGTAATTTTCCCACTTGCGCCGATTCCTGCGTAATACTTAGGTCTCGCTGCATACGCATAAACTCTACCGGTGCGATCTCTTCCTTCCGGCCATAATTCGTAACCGGTTGACTGGTGGCATTTCATTTTTAAGTAACGGTATCCGTCCTCGTCCCACTCTTTCGTGTAGGTATTTTTCTGTAATACCCAGCAAAGATGTTCGCCGGAGCGAACGTCTTTAATATCATCGATATGCTCAACATAGAAAATCTCGTGGCTTCCGTCTGTTTTCTTCTCTGCAGATACTTCCAGGCACCAAAACTGAGGAAGATGTGCAAAGTCATCCTGCCCCTGCGTCTTTGCAGTAGATGGAACGCATTTCAAGCCAACGCTGTCGTCCGTTAATTCTCCGATGGCTGTAGAGCTGGTTGCGAACAGTGGGAATGAGACACCATGCACTCTGTCGTCCTCGAGGACTCTGCCGAACCATCTTTCCAGCATTTCTACCTTTGTGAATTTGCTTGCGTCGTACTGTGATTTCCACCATTCGATGAAAAGATTGTCAACCTGCTCTTTGCTGGTACACTGTGCAACCATGTACTTATAGCAAAGGTCGGCTGCACCAGGGTTTGCACCACCTGCCACAGCCATTTTCTGCATTTCCATGAGAGCTTTCATCGTCGATTCTCTCGGAATATTGATTACATTGTCAGACATTTTTAACCCTCCTTGATGATAATATTTAAGCCGCCGTCCGATTCATCGAACGCCAGCTGCGCTTTAGCATTTTGAATTTTTGTGATGTCCCTGCGATTTGCAATAGTATTTTCAAATGCACACATAGGTCCTGCATTGATATTGCTCGCATGGTTTGTGTCGGTTGTTTCCACTATCGGAATGCTGTCTTTGTAGGTAGCGGAACTCGGTTTGTATGCTTTCATGGTTTCCTCCTCTCTGCCGGATTAGAAAACATCATCCAGCGTGTATGTCATTTCAATATCGTTATCCTTTCCCTTTCTGGTAAAGGTCTTGATACAAACAATATCGCCGTTGGCATCATACAGCCCAATTTCACTGATATACTGTCCGGCAAGCTCTGATTCTCCAAGCGTGCATTCGTATCTGCATGTGGTTTCTGTGATAAAGTTATAGCCGCTGATAGGCTTACGGAGCAGTTCCTTTTTCAGTGCTGTCTGTGTTTCAGACGGAGAAATAACATTTCCTGCGCTGTCTACTCCTCCAGAGCCAAATGCCATGCCGACAATTTTAGGAAGTGTAATCGCTCCTGCTCTTGCCTGTACCATTTTCTTTCTGGCTGATTTTGTAATAATTACATTCTGTGCCATTCTTAGATAGTCTCCTTTCTGTTTAATGAATTAAGCAATCTTGAACCGTTCATTTTCAATGAACCATCAAAATATGCCAGATTCCGTCGTGATGTAACTGTCGCATTTCCGAACTCCTCCGGTACCTGTACGGATGTCTTGATTCTTCCTGTTGTCTTAATCTCCTGTCTGGAGTAATTCATCAGGATTGAGCCGTCAAAATACAATGACCGCCAGAAATCAATCTTGAATCCTGCGGTCATCTTTTTGGTGTTCATCTGTTCGGTTAATGTAACTTTTGCAGCCACAGCAATAACCGCAAGTATGGCGGTCTGCTCTGTCTTAAACTCTCCCTCCCGGTACATGATACCAAGCCGTAGGTCATATTCTCTCTCTGCGTTCATCAGGTGTGAGCCGTCCATAATCTCCGAACCGTCAAATAATCTGGTTCTCCAGAACGGAATCCTTGCGGTTATTCGGATATTCTTCAGGAGCATTTTTTCAAGTTTCCTGTTGTCTATCTCGAATGAGGAATAGTCGTTTACAATGTATGTCGTGTGTGACTGCTTTAACTTTGCCAGCATTTCATGTGCTGCTTTAGAATCCAGCGTACCCTCTCCGGTAAAATATGCCTTGAAGATGTTCGGGTGCGTTGGCTGGAAATTATAAATACCTGAATCGTGGCAGTCGGCAACAAATACATCAAAGCCGGTTGCATTTTTCAGGTATGTTTCCATTCGATACGGTGTCATAGGGGCTTTATAATCTCGCTTCTGGTATATGAGTTGTCGCCTCTCCTCGTATGAGAGGTTCGTTCTTACCGGAAGCCCCCACTTGATTTCGTGGTACATAAGCCCCCATGTGGCAGTTTCAGGAAACATCTGGTATTGAAGTTCCTCTGCCAGCTTTCTTGCGTCGTCGTATTCAAGCCCCATGACTTGATACAACCATTTTCCAACATAGGAATTGTCGTAGAATCCCGGCGTTACATAACTCAACATTCTTTTGGCACTTTCACTCGTAGGAAACTGTTCTAAATCGAATTTTTCTCCGTCCATAACTGCCTCCTATTCTGTGAATACCATATCGCCTGTTTCTGGGTATTCTTCCTGTGCAAGTTTAATATTTGTGGTGCCGCCATTCATTGTGAATGTGGCAAAATCCTTTACTCCGCTTATCTCGGACAGCAAAGGTCGAACATCATTGTATCTAAGTAAGCTGTCATTCTTTGCCTTGTCATAGACCAATGCAACAGCCGCCTTGAAGTCTTTCTTTACCTGTTCTAAGTCCGTAGCGCCGTCAAGCGACAATCCGGTACATTCATAGGTAATCTTTACTGTCGTAGCCGCTACGCAGCTTAATTTCGCACACGCAGTAGGCAATAACCTTGCTGCTCTGTCGTCTGGCGATACAATGTAGTTGTAAACATCTTTTATCAGCGTTTCGTTTGCTGGCTGACCGTTTCTGTCTATCAGAACCAGTTTTACCGTTCCCGGACCGTCTGCGGCAGATACCACAATACAATCACCGGCACCAGCTTCTTTCGCCCAGCGTACATAATCGCTGTCATTTCCAAGATAGGTCATGCTGTTTGCGTATTCGGCGGCTATTCTGTCGTAGTAGTCGTCGTTACTCTCTGTTTCTGTGCCGCCTGTGACCGCCTCGTCATTGATAACCTCTGATACGGCTTTATCAGGTTTTGCCATGATACAGATTGTTTTTGCAGCAACATTTGACTGTGTACCGGATTCTACTGCGGTAACGGCTACCATAACCGTTCCCTCCTCGCTTATCGTACAATCTTCATCCGTTGCAAATTCAAGCGACGGAGAACTGTCTGTTGCCGGTGTGCAAAATACCGTACCGGCTAAAATCTCCGCTCCGGCTGTTCCGGTTATTCTGATATGCCCGGAGGCGTGCTGTGCTTCCTGTCTTGGAAGATGTACCTGCTGACCATGCAAATCCAGCCAGTCGTCCCATGCGTACTGTGGAAACGCAATCATCAAGGCTCTTGCCATGTGGTAATTGATGAACTCTGATTTTTCGGTAGCCGCTGGCATAGTAAAATCATAGGGGAACCCTCCCGGCATATCGTCTATGTCGTCTGGAAGATTCGCCATCATTCTTTCGTGTATCTCTGCCTCTGTGCTGCCATGCATAAAATCAGGTTGTATAAATTCAGGTTGTGCCATGTCTACCACCTCCTCAAATGCTTATCCTGAATAATTTATCCCACTCAACGCCCTTTACCAAAAAGGTACAGTGCATTTCGTCGGCGTTCCATGTGAAACTGAAATCTGTGACATATTCTGTTCGTGGATTGACTTTTAGGGCTTCCGTAAGCGTCCTTTCAACCATTGATTCAACCACTTTCTGATTGTCGGCAGCTAAAGCCTCCTCCAGCTCCGTCCCTATGTCATTTGTATAGGCAAGGCAGGAATACCGCTCCGTCTGTGCAATCTTGAAGCACCAAATCATAAAGCCCTCCTCGCCTGAACATTCCACCATTCTGTACGCTCCGTCCCTGACAAAATCGCCCTTTTCAGCGTCCCATTTTGCAGTCCGCTTGTACTTGATGTCATATTCCGAACTTTCTTCTATAAAATCAGGAACTTCCACGATTTGTAGTGATGTATTCGCCATGCCTGCCTCCTTTCTATGAGCTTACGATAACATCAATAATGACCGCCTCATTCTGAACCCACGCCACAAGTACCCTGTCTCCGGCTTTTACTACCGGCGGTGCTACCGTATGGCTGTGGCTTCCGGTATTTACCTTTGGTGTCTGATTCTCATGTCCCGAATGACCGCCGCCGGATATGGTAAAGCTCAATCCTCCAACATGGCGGCATATTGAATACTCGCCCTTTGGGATTGATACCGGAAATGTATTTGTTGTCAGGCTACCATTCGCCTGTATTTCTCCAAAATCTAAAGCAAGAGGGGTTTCCCCCTCTCGTTTCATTCTGTCGCATAAGACATTCGCCAGCTTATTTGTACCGGCGTTTTCGTCAAACGACTGTGTATCTGCCATTGTCTACGCCTCCTTAATCAAAAGTGCCGTCATCAACCCAGCCATATACATTGCTGGAACTGTCAGTGTGTATCAGGTGCCATGGGTGGGCTTTTCCTGAACCATTTACAATCGTTATCTTTGCTTTACCGGCTCTTGCATTGTAGCCCTTTGAACCAGAATAGCTACTGACATAATGAGTGCCGCCATGAAAATTGACAATATCTCCGACTTTATATTCTTTCTTCGATTCTGTCTGATTCTCTTTGACGGTTTCCGTCTTTGCAAGCTCCAGCTCCATTGTCATACTGGAAGTTTCGCAGTCGTGCCGGATTCCATTCACATAATAATAATTGTCTGAAACTCCAGCCATGACATAGACTAAATCCCCTTTCCTGATATACGGCACATCTGGAGCCGATAATGTGATTTGCTCGTCTGGAGAGCCTTTGTCGTCAAGAATCTCCTGTGCGGCTGTCTTTGCGTCGTCTAAGGATTCATCAGAACCTCTGGTGTAAATTCTCTGCCTGATACCATATTTTGTCAGACCGTTCAATGTGGCTTCTACACTTGACTGTCCCTCGTCATCAGCTTTACCTATAACTCGCACTCTGGTTACAAGCTCCGCTGTACTGATTGAGTGGCTGACGGATTTTGTGTTATCCGTCTTGAATACATAAACATCTGTGTTGCTTCCACGCTCCACCACATCTGCATATCCTTTCGTTGACCGTATGATATAGGTACCGGCTCCCTTTTTCTTTGCGTCGTCCAGAACATCAAGAATGATGTCCGAACCGTAGGAACTGTTGTATTTGAGCTTTCCATGTGACACATTCGGTCCTGAATATCCGTTTGTCGGAATCTCGTAATCGTCAAACAAGCCTGTTATAATCGACTGTGTTCCGGTTCCTGATGAATAAAACCTGTTATCCTGTGACTTCTGTAAATCATAGAGCTTGTCATAATTCGTACATTTCAGGTCGTCGCTGCTATTCTGCAATGTCGGATTCCATTCGGCTACATATCCTCTGGCTACTTCGTCGTCGTGTACGCCGTCGGTCGCAAATATGCCAACAAGACACCCCGGCTTTATCAGTGATGATAATTTGCCAACGGATGTCTTGTCGTTTCGGACTGTGAATGAGCTTCTAACAGCAATTTCATTTTTGTTTTCTTCCCACCCCAACCCATGAATGTACTCTTTGATATTGTACTGGTTGCCGCTTTCATCAATAACGGCGGCTCGGTAGGAAATCTTTGATAAATCTATCATGCAATCCCTCCCTTATGCCGCCGGTATCGTGATTGTCGTTCCCGGATAAATCCAGTGTCCATGGTCGGAACCACTCTTGCGGTGTTTCTTCGCCGCCTCCTCGATAATTGAGGAATTAGCGTCGTATATCTGCGTCCATTTCGTACCGCTTCCCAGCTTCTTTGAAGCGATTCCCCAGAGCGTGTCGCCACTCACAATCGTGTAGCTGCTTCCTGAACTCTGGCTGTTATCGTTTCGTGGTGCCGTCTTTTTCACAAATGCAGCAATTTTCAACTCATTTGTGGTGTAAATCTTCAAATCCTTTGCCTGTGCAAACGATATGGAGTATTTCACATTGCCGTATGCACCATAAATCTCTGGCTGAAATGAAGAAATTGTGACATCAAGATTAATCCATGAATCTGTCACAATCAGGTTGAGCCTCGTGCCGTTTTCCTGCCATTCTCTAAGCTGTGCCACACAAGCGTTAGGTAGCTGATAATAGGCTTTATTTACGACACTCTCATTTCTCTTGGAGTATCCGAAAAATTCTCCACTCCATTTAATTTCTGAAACATCAGTACCCTTTGGCACCTTTACGGTGCCTTTGGATATGATGTCGAATGACTGATATTTCGCCCCCAGCGTTCCGCTTATGCTTTCAGGATTCGCTGGGAATGTAAAGGTCTTTCCTGTGCTTACATCTCTAAGCCTTATGATAATTTCCTGTGCCATGCCCTACGCCTCCTTTGCTGTTGGCATATTTGAAAATACTTTTTCCAGACGGTCTGCAATCTCGCCTCCAAGCTCGTCTGCCATAGCTTTCATGTTCTTTCTGATGATTGCCATGATGTCATCTTCTGACTTGCCGCCTGAACCCTCAATTACAAATTGAGGCGATACCGATACATTGACCGGTACCGAAATACTGTTACCTCCGCTCTGCTCTGGCTGTACGCTGACTGGTTCATATACAGTAGGATTGTCCTCTGTATTATCCCCTGTCGCTTCGTAATTGCCGATAGGAGCGTTTTTAATCGCTTCACTGAACAAATTATAGTCTGTGAGCTTTGAGCCTGAATTTGAGCCAGCCACATAACCGCCCTCTGCGTGTTCCTGAACGCCTAAAGCTGCACCGGCTTTCTGGTATAAATCAAGTGCGTCTGCCCTGCGGCTCGGATTCGTAGGAATGATGAACTCTCCCCAGCCCTCCTCTGCCAGCCATGACAACTGCGGACCGCCTGATACATAACCTCCGGCTGCATTTTTCTTTGGCGTGATGTTGAATGACGAACTTGGGAACATATAACTTGGCATTGTAGGATTTGACACCGAATAATCAAAAGTTACCGTAAGAGGCATTGTCACATTGTAGCCAGCTCCAAACTTTGTAGAAGCTGATGTTTCAACATTGCCTTTGACTATATCAAGTGCCGCATTTACCTTATCCATGTCCGCACCCTCAATAGCTGTCGCTACGCCGTCGCTTAGTGAGGTTTTGAGAGCTTCCATGTCTGCCTTAGACAAATCCAGCGTTGAAAGCTGGTCGTATATTGCCTGTGAGTATGGACCGATAAAATCAATGTTCGATACATCAGGCATATACTGCTCCATAAAGGAATTAAGCGTGTCCTCACTGTTTGCCTCCTCCAGTGCATTATGCAACGCTTCGGAGTATGAGGTTTTTACGCTTTCAAAATATTCGCCGTAGTAATCTGACATTTTCTTTTTCATGTCCTCGGAATTAAGACCGATTGATTCTCCCTCTATTAGCTCGCTCCAGTCCTCATTTGTCAAAGAATCCCAGTCGATAGCCTCTTTGATTTCTTCTGCTGTCGGTATGGAATCCTTATAGTTCTGTATAATTTCGTCCTTAACGCCTTGCGGTGCCTGTTCTGCTGTTGCCTTTAACTCTGCATAGATATTTTCAAATGCTGATGTGTCTATGCCGTCAAGGTCGAACCATTTCATAACATCTTCCTGCGTCCACGCTGAAACATCTGGTTTTTCAAGCAGTGCAGCGTTCATGGCTGTTTGCAGCTTTTCTGAAAGCGAACCCTCTAAATCTGGCAGGATTCCATTAAGCTGTGTGTCCCACGCTTCCGCTATGGTATCAAGGTTAAAACTCTGCACTCTGATATTCATATCATTTAGTTGCTGTGATAAGTTATCCTCTATTTCTTTCTTTTTGGCTTGGTATTCTTCGCCCTCGTCAGGAAATTCAAGTTTTAGGTTTGTCATGGAAACTGTATATGCCTGTTCGTAGTTCTGCGTCCATTCTTCTACTTGTGCTTTTAGCTCCTCCTGCATTGAATCAAATGAAGCCTTGTCAAGTGAAGCTCCACTTCCATACTTGAATTTAATCAAGTCCAGATTGGCTTCCTCCTGTGCAGATGATAACTTGCTTGTGATGTCCTGTATCTGCTGTTGCAGGTTCAGGATTTCGTCCTGTTCGTCAAGCTGAATAACTCCGTCCTGTAATGCGATTGTCACTTTGTCACTCAACTGTGCTGTGAGGTCGCCAATCTGCGTTTTCATGCCGGAATACATATTATCAAGCCCGGTAGTATCTGCACCGCTTCCGTTAATGAGCTTTAGTGCAACTGTGGCTTGATAGTGATTATCCTCTATGTACTGGCTCGCTGATTTTGCAAAGTTATCAATCGCCTTTTTGTAGTCGTCCTTTTCCGTTTCGTCAAGTTCCATACCGAGGCTTGCTTTCCAGTTCTGCTTCTTTAAGTCGCTTATCGTGGATTTCAGGCTTGCAAGGTCTGAACTGGCTGTATCGGTTGCCTTTGAAAACTCTGTTACGCTTTCAATGGATTTTCCGAATGTGATTTCCTGTGCAAGGTCTTTAATCTCTGTGAGAGATAGTGTAATGTCGCCAAATGCTTCCTGTGCGACTTTCGCCATATCCTCATTGATATAATTTGCCAGTTCCTCTGCCGTCAGGTTCGTGTCTTTCAAGGCTTCGTTCAGGTCGTCGTTTGCAAAATGCACCTTGTCAATGGATAAGCCTGTGACCTCATAGACACGCTTTGCACGCTCGGCTTGCTTTTCCATTTCCTCTACATTGTCCTGATACTCCTCTTTGACCTTGTTTCCCTTTATCCAGCCAGCAATACCGCCGACACCGGCACCTACCAAAGCGCCTACCGCTGTACCAAGTCCCGGAATGATAGAACCGATTGCTGCACCTGCGGCGGCTCCGGCTGCAACTCCTCCAGCTTTCCATGCGGCAGATTCGCCGTATGCAGACTTTTCAGCCTTGTTGTCGGATTTAATTGCCTTGTATGTGTCAATACCGGCACTGATAAGGGTTGCTCCTCCGGCTATCGCACCGGCTCCAGCCGCCATACCTGTTGCCGCTAAAGCACCGGCTCCCATTGAAGCACCGCCAGCAAGATTTCCGGCTCCTAAGTCAATGGCAAGCATAGCTGACTTTCCAAGCAGTCCTGAACCTGTTGCTGCTGAACCCATGAGCGTACCGGCTAATGAAGTGCCGGCGGTTCCCTTTCCGAATATTGCCTTGCCATGACTTGCGGCACCTTTACCCATGCCTACAAGTGGTGTAGCAATCTTCATCAGGAGTGCCGCCGACAATACAGATGATAAATCAGCGGATTCTCCACCCGGAAGCAGTTTAGACGCTTTGCTCACTACGGAACCCAAACCGTCCCATAGCTTACTTGCTACTGCGTCAAAATCAAAACCCTCTGAAAAGCCCTTTGCAAATGAAGCTCCCAGAGTGTTTCCCTCGTCTATGGTTTCTGAAATGTCAATGCCAAGAATGGTTGCAATTCCGACTGTTAAGCCGGTACCGATTGCATTACCAATATCTCCGGCAATCACATTTATTTTTGCTTTCCCTTTGGAACTCCACCATTCGGAGAACGGCTGTACTATGTACTCGTCCCAGAGGATTTTGCCTTTACCAAAAAAGTCCGCATTCTGCCATTCGTCAGTTGCGGAAATGTCCTTGAACTTTCTCTTTATGCTGTCAAGTTTACGCTCCGCAGAATCCATAGCGTCACTGAATAACTGTTCAGCCTTTGGAACCTGTGCTGTGAGCCACTGTACTATATCTCGGAGCCATGAGTTAGACATTCGCTCTCCCAGAGAGATTTTCAGTCCGTCTACTGCTGACTGGAACAATGTAATATCTCCAGAAAGATTGTCCATCATGGTATCAGACATTCGCTTTGAAGCTCCGTCTGCGTTTGAGATAGCGTCTGCCAGCTTGTTGTAATCTTCCTCCGAAGCGTTCAGGATTGCCAGCAAGCCTTTCTGTGCCTCCATACCGGCTACGGTATTTGCAAGGCTCGATTTCTGCTCCTGATTCATTCCCTTTGTGGCTTCCCTTAATTCTCCCATGACAGTACCAAGCGGTCTTGCGTTACCTGCACTGTCATAGAAATTAACTCCCAGAGCTGCTATTGCGTCTGCCGCTCCGCTGGAGTTTGTAGCAAGTCTTGTGAGAACTGAATTTAATGCTGTACCTGCCTGTGTGGACTTGATACCGCTGTTCGCCATTAAGCCGGTCATTAAAGCTACATCTTCGATTGAGTAACTAAGGGAACCAGCCATAGACGCTACATACTTAAATGTTTCTCCCATCATGCCTACATCAGTGTTCGCACTTGATGAAGCCTGTGCAAGTACATCTGAAAAATGCGTTGCGTCGCTGGCTTTCAAACCAAACGCCGTCAACGCATCTGTTACAATGTCAGAGGTTGTTCCTAAATCTTCCCCGGAGGCTGCCGCCAGATTCAAGATACCCTCTATGCCGCCCATCATCTGTTCAGCGTTCCAGCCTGCCATAGCCATGTAGTTAAACGCCTCTGCTGATTCTGCGGCTGTAAATTTTGTCGTCGCTCCCATTTCCTTTGCTTTCGCCGTAAGTCGTGTGAGGTCCGACTGTGTAGAACCACTTATAGCCTGTACCTGTGACATAGCAGCCTCAAAGTCCTTATAGGTGTTTATTGTATCGGCAAGCCCGACACTCACTCCGAGGACTGCTCCAGCTTGGAGGATAGGGTTCTTTAGCAGGTTTATAACGCCCCTTATCGGGGCTGTTGCATAATCGACAGCTTTCAGTGTGACATTCCATGCTCTGCTTCCAAAGTTCTTTAAGCCTGAACCAATGGTTTGTAGCACCGGAGAAATCTTGTCTTTGGCTTCCAGAAGCACTTCGTACTTCTCTTTCGCCCATGACGCAAGCGATTTCTGCGTTTTCTGCGCTGACTTGTCAAACTTTGATACCGTTTCTCCGGCTTTTTTCGTGGAACTGTTTGCCTTGTCTGCTGCGTCTTTCATTTTATTAAGATTCTGGGTAACTTTCGATAGTTCCGGGTCTGTGTTATCGACAGTTTCTATCGGAATCTCAATCCTAACTGTTTCAGCCACTTTCTTCTCCTCCTTTCGGTTGTGATGATTCTATATATATCCTTGTGGAAGCCAGCATAAATGCCTGTACTCCCTTTGGTTTCTGGTAAAATTCATCCGGTGTTATGCCTGTCCTCTGGAATATGTGATGTAATAGACAGGCTTTTCCACCGGCTTCTATCAGTTTTTTGCTACTTCCTCAAGGTTACTGTCATATCCGCTTAAAGCGTCGATACATTCAAGCACCTTGTCCTTTTCTCCTGCCTTTAAGCAGTATTCAATAACATCAAGACCGTTCATAATCTGTAAGCCCTTTGCTCTAAGTGCTTCCCAGACTTTCTTGTTGTCCCAGAGCTTGTCCCTGTCTGCTTCTACCGTTGCTGTATGAATCAGGGAAGCTCTGTACTTCACATTGTTGGTTTCCTCTGGCAACTTCATGCCGAACTGTTTATTACGGACATATTTGGTCCATTTCTTCTTGCAGCGGTCGTATTCATCTTCCGCAAGTGGTCTGATGTCAAATGCAAAGTACAGCTTCTTATCTCTGATGATTTCGATATGCTGTGTTTCCTCGCTGACATAACCAGCTGCGTCAATTAAGCCCTGAATAAAATCCTCCTCATGGATTCTGATCTGATTCTTTGTTTCCTCTGCGTCAAGCTCGATTTCCTCTACTGCTGGTGTGGTGTTCTCTGCCTGCGCTTCCTCGTTTACGATTCCTACTGTTGCTTTTGTCTTTGTATCTGCCATGATGTTTTCCTCCTAAAATTTGAATTTTGATAATAAAAGAGAGGGTGCTACCTACACCCTCTCAAACTGTGAGACATTATGTGTCAGAGGCTTAGTCAATGCCAAGCAAGCTCTGTAAATCAGGCGGCTGGTTTACTGCGAAATTCCATGCACGCTTTACGACATCTCCTGTCGTGATGTTCTGTAAATCAACCTGACCTGACGGAACGCATTCACTGTAAACCATACGCTGTTCAGAACCGTTTCTGCCTGTAAGAGTACCCTGAAAAGTCCAATACGGCATTGTCTGATTCTTCATAGCTTCTACAAGCTCCTGAATGAAAGCGTCGTCCTCAACTACAATCTGGGACATTGTGAGTGCTACCTTAAAGGTGTTCGCTGTTTCAAGTTCCTGTGCGTTTCCTAAGACTGCGTATGAGGCGTTGTTGAAGTTTACATTTGATGTAAAGGATTCAACGCTTGCCAGCATTACGCCGTCTGCGTTGTAGAAAGCACCGTCTTTACCGGTTCTGGCGTGTCGTGCGTCCCCGGCTGCTCTTGTGTTAATCATGCTACGCTACCTCCTTATGCGTTAGTGCTGAACTGGAATTTGTATGTGAGATAGATATGCTCCATACTATCCTTGTCAATAACTGAAATCTCGAACCATGCACTATCTCCGTCTGCTGTGTAAACAGAGCTTTCAGTTACGGTGCATGATGTGAGCTTGCCCTCGGAAACCATAGAATTTCCGACAGCCTGTAACTGGCTGATAACGGTTGCTCTGCCGTTCTTGTCGTTGTCGACTTTTCCGACAAGGTTATCAGATGTCACATTCATTCTGCGGATAAGCTCATATCTGGTCTTTGTTCTACGGATTTTCTTCCAGCCGTCGTCCTGATTATCTGCTGGAGTGATTAAGGTATTGATTGCGTTGTCAATCCAAACCTGCTTCTGGCTGTTGTATGTGAGTACAAGGCAGCCTTTCTTCTCTGCGTCGATAATCTGGGAATTTGTAAGTCTTTCCAGAATCTCCGTAAAGCCATTGATGACCGTATGTGTCAATGAGGAATTGGAAGCACAAGCTCCGATAAGACCGGCAAATCTTGCCGCTGTCTGGTAGCCGTCAATCTCCGTTCCCTGCTCGCTGATATGAGCATTTAATACGTAGTGCATATTGCAGTCGTTAAAAGCCGCTGCGTGTGCCTTTCTGGTGTCAAGCTCTACGGTGTACTTTTCAGCTACAACCGCCATAGCAAGAATACCGGCATTGAACACTCTGTTCATAAAGGACTGTAAGAGGATATGCACCGCTGTTTCCTCTGTGTCTACGCAAATGGTGTTGAAGTCGAATGCCTCAACCTCTGCAAATGCGTTTGAGTAGTCCTCAGTTGTTACGGCTGGGTCTGTACCGGCTGTGAAAAGGCTCTGTGACACATTGAGCATTTTCACTGTGTCCTTTCCGGTCTTAATTTCTGCCTTGAACTTCTTGGAAGCAGAAAGAGCAGCTACAAGTGCAGCCGCTTCTCCGTCGCCAGCGGCAAACTCGACTTTCTCAAACTCCGTTGTGCCAGAGAAAATAATGCACTCTTTGAGGGTGCTGTCTGATAACTTCTCTCTGATTGTAGCTGTGAATGCCTTTTTGCCCGGATAAAGAGCAGTGATTGTAACTGCCGCCTCTCCGTCGCTGTCGTTCAATGTGATTGTGGCAGGTGTACCACCATTACCTACTCTGCAAGCAATGATTGCCTTTGCGCCGCCGTTGATAGCTTCCTGCATAGCGTCTGTTGTGCCGCCAGTTCCGAAAGTATCTGCATATCCGTCCTCTGCGTTAAGTTCCACCGCCTGATTAAGCGGTCCAAAATCAGACTTGAAGATTACCGCTGTAACGCCGCTGATAATACTTGCGGCTGCATTGTTTCCGGTCTTCTGGATGTTGAAATATGCACCCGGTCTGACTTTTGTTTCTCCAACAATGTAAGTTTCAGCCATTGTTATTTGACCTCCTTTTTCATAAATGCTTCTACGATTTCCTTTGTCTTGGAAACCGTACACTCTTTGATACCAGCGACTTTAAGTGCAGCCGCCACGCACTCTGCTCTAACGCCGAAAAGATTACCGGCGTTCTCTGCAAGCTCGCTTACTGTGTAAACGGACTCTGCAGGGGCCTTTTTCTCCGGCTT
>ERZ825137.2686-NODE-2686-length-20131-cov-14.189131_pt1 | contig 20131 bp, 18 predicted proteins | sample MGYA00519873_ERZ825137 | MGnify/ENA primary metagenome ERZ825137 (study PRJEB31778, sample SAMEA3449190) | human gut metagenome | biome: human gut; feature: human-associated habitat; material: faeces | place: United Kingdom | collected 2010/2012 ...
GGAGGGAATCTCCCAAATGCGGAAGAAGCCCAAGATGTGGTCGATGCGGTAGGCGGTAAAGTATTCTGCCATTTTGCGGAAACGCTTCTGCCACCATTGGTAATCATCCTTTTCCATTACATCCCAATTGTATGTGGGGAACCCCCAGTTCTGTCCGTTAGTGGAGAATGCATCGGGCGGTGCACCGGCTTGTCCGTTCATATTGAAATAATAAGGCTCAATCCAGGCTTCCACACTATTGCGGCTGATTCCGATGGGGATATCTCCTTTAAAGATAATGCCCTTTTCGCGTGCATAATTGCCGGCATCCAATAATTGGATGTGTAGGTTGTATTGTATATAATAATAAAAAGCAATTTCTTCGTAACAGTCGCTTTCGGGTATGCACATGGCGGCTATTTCATCTGCATGATATTCATTATGCTCGGGCCATTGGCTGAAATTGGGAGTACCATATTGATCTCTTAAATAAGAGAAAGCAGCGTAGGGGAGTAGCCAATGTTCATTTTCTTTGAAGAACTTTTTGAACTCGGCAGAGACCAGCACTTTTTTCCCCGTTTGTTGGTACATTGATTTCAGATAGGCTCGTTTGGTGTTGTTCACCGCTTCATAGTCGATTTGGGGAAGGGCATTCAGCTCTTTTCGTTTTTCTTCATAGAAAGCCAAGGCTTCTTTATCTTTCAACTTGCCCAGCTGACGTAGGTCGATGTACATGGGATGGAATGCATAAATTGAAATGCTGTTGTAGGGATAAGAGTCCATCCATGTATTGGTAATGGTGGTGTCATTGATGGGAAGAATCTGTATGGCTTGCTGGTGGGTGCTCACTGCCCAGTCTATCAGCTTCTTCAAATCACCGAAGTCGCCTACGCCAAAACTTCCTTCGCTGCGTAACGAGAAGACCGGAATGGCAGTACCTGCTACCTTGCGTGCAGAAGAAGTGAAACGGACTTCGGATTCGGGAGTGAGGTAGATTTCTCCTTTTTTCATTCCATCGATGCAGAGCAGGCGGTTATTGTGGGCCTCCCACTCTTCCACTTCTTTTGTATCGGCATTGCAGGCTACAAATTTGTATTCCAGTGGGAATTCCAGACTGGCGGCATTCAGTGTCACCGTCCATTCATTAGCTTGGATTTCTTCCATCAATACAGTTTGTTTGCAGTCCCAGTTGCCCAATGCGGCACCACGTCCGCAAATTCCCAGCTGTTGGTGTTTGTGATGCAAGCAGGGACAGAGTGCGCGGAACGTAATACTGCAATCGGCAGGAGCCATTGTCTTTATACTGTTGGCAGATTGGTAGTCACCGCTGAATGCAGAACTATATAAATAGGATTCTTGTGGAAGGTCTTTCCAAAAGTCATCTAAGATATAGTGACAGTTTCTTTTTTTTCCGGGACAGAAAATGTGGGGCATCGTTCCACTTTCCCGCCGGATACATTGTCCATCGCGATAAACTCCATAACGGTAGGAGATAGGGATGCCTGCGGGGGCGTCTGTCATTTCGGCACTGCCTTCCCAGCGGATTCCGTCTCCGGTGCTGAGCATGATTGGTTGGTTATCGTTGCCGCATAAGGTTGCGCCGAGCATTTCTCCCCAGGCGGTGCGGTATTCGATTCGGAATGTGAGTTTCATGTTATTATCTTATTAATGGTTTATATTCCAAATAGTTTAATGTTCCAAAATTAAGACTTTCCTGCATATAATCTTCATCAAGTGATTGAAATTATAAGAAAAAGAATGTTTGTCCGAAGTTCCCTTTTTGTTTGCATTCGTCTGTTTTCCCCCATTTCATCGATAAAAATGGCAAAAGGAAATACTATGGTACTCTTTGGGAAAAGGAAATGAAATATAAATGAAAAGCAGAGAGCCTTGTGTGTGGAAGGGGGAGAATGTATATAAAAAGTCCCGACTCGGTGAAGAGTCGGGACTACCTCAAATTGTAAGATGTGAGGATTGGTTTTTTTTAAATTTTTAAATATTTAGTTGAATACAACTATTACGCGTCGATATTCGCATACGTCGCGTTTTTCTCTATGAACTCGCGGCGCGGACCTACATCATCTCCCATCAACATTGAGAAGATATAATCCACGTTCGCGGCATTTTCTATTGTTACTTGTTTCAGGATACGAGTTTCGGGATTCATCGTTGTTTCCCAAAGCTGTTCGGGATTCATTTCACCCAAACCTTTGTATCGCTGTGTATGGATACCGTTTTCCTGACCATCACCATATTTTCGGATAAATTCCTGGCGGGCTTCTTCAGTATAGCAATATTCGCTGATCTTACCTTTACTGCATTTGTAGAGGGGCGGATTTGCAATATATAAGTGGCCGTTTTCGATAATTTCCGGCATATAGCGGTAGAACAGCGTCATGATAAGTGTGTCGATGTGCGAACCATCGACATCGGCATCGGTCATGATTACGACTTTATGATAACGCAGTTTGTCAATATTTGCTTTTTTGCTGTCATCGTCACCGTCCACACCGAAACGGACCCCCAATGCAGTGATGATATTGTTTACCTCATCGCTTTCAAATGCTTTGTGCCACATTGCTTTTTCCACATTCAGAATCTTACCTCTCAATGGCAGGATAGCTTGAGTGGCACGACTGCGTCCTTGTTTGGCAGAACCGCCTGCAGAGTCACCCTCGACAAGGAATAATTCACATTCTTCAGGATTACGGCTGGAGCAGTCGGCAAGTTTGCCCGGCAGTCCGCCACCACCCATCGGGCTTTTTCGCTGAACAGATTCGCGTGCTTTACGTGCGGCAATGCGGGCTGTGGCAGCCAAAATCACTTTGTCTACAATTTGTTTTGCTTCTTTCGGATGCTCTTCCAAATAATAGGTAAGTGCTTCACCTACTGCTTGGTTTACGGCTCCGCTGACTTCGCTGTTGCCCAGTTTGGTCTTGGTTTGTCCTTCAAATTGCGGTTCGGCTACTTTTACAGAGATAACGGCAATCAAACCTTCGCGGAAGTCTTCTCCCGAGATTTCAACTTTGGCCTTCTCCAATGCCTTGATGTCTTCTGCATATTTTTTAAGTACACGTGTCAGTGCACTGCGGAATCCCGCTTCGTGCGTTCCGCCTTCTATCGTGTTGATATTGTTGACATAAGAATGCAGACTTTCACGATAACCGGTGTTGTACATGATAGCACATTCAATCGGGGTACCGTTCTTTTCTGTGTTCAGATAAATCACATCATCAATCAATGAGTCGTTGTTTCGGTTCAGAAAACGTACAAACTCTTTCACTCCTTCATCCGAGTGGAATACCTCTTTTTTGAAGTTTCCTTCTTCGTCTTTCTGGCGGCGGTCGGTAAGCGAGATGGTGATACCCTTGTTCAGGTAAGCCAATTCGCGCATACGTGCTTCGAGGATGTCATATTTATATTCGGTAACAGTGAAGATAGACTCATCCGGCCAAAAGGTTTGTTTGGTACCGCTGATTTCTGCCATGCCTACTTCCTTAACCGAGTACAGAGGATGTCCGCATGAATATTCCTGCTGGAAAATCTTACCGTTGCGGAACACTTGTGTAGTCATGTGCTTGGACAGTGCGTTCACACACGATACACCTACACCGTGAAGACCACCGGATACTTTATAAGAACCTTTATCGAATTTACCTCCGGCATGGAGTACCGTCATGACGACTTCCAATGCGGATTTCTTTTCCTTTTCGTGGTAGTCCACCGGAATACCACGGCCGTTGTCCTGCACTGTGATGGAGTTGTCTTCGTTGATTGTTACTTCGATGTGGTCGCAATAACCGGCCAGCGCTTCGTCGATAGAGTTGTCAACAACTTCATAAACCAAGTGGTGCAAACCCTTTTCGCTGATATCTCCGATATACATGGCGGGACGTTTACGTACGGCCTCCAGTCCTTCAAGAACCTGGATATTGCTGGCCGAATAATTGTTCTCGCCGTTTATCTTTTCTTCTTCAGTCATGTTTAATTCGATTTCTTTATTTAGCTTTCAAAGATACAAAAAAATGCTGATATAGAAGGAGTCTTGGAGGATAAAAAAATTAAATTTATGGCTTGGCTGGAATAATGCCGGAGCATTTTGGATTCTTGTTTTCTGGAACGACAAAAGGCCGAATCACATGATTCAGCCTATTTTATCTTTTGGTTTAAGACTTTGCTTAAGCGAGCTTGCTAATGTGAGCAGCCAATTTAGACTTCAGGTTAGAAGCTTTATTCTTATGAATAATGTTGCGCTTAGCTAACTTGTCCAACATCTTTTGGATGCCCGGATACATTGCAACAGCTTCTGCTTTATCAGAAGTCTCACGAAGTTTTTTAACAGCATTACGCATTGTTTTAGCATAATATCTGTTATGAAGTCTTCTCTTCTCTTCCTGTCTGATTCTCTTTAGTGATGATTTGTGATTTGCCATCTCGACTAATCTTTAGTTTTGTTCTTTTATTATTTTTTATTTGTAGCCCCTGGGGGAATCGAACCCCCCTTTCAAGAATGAAAATCTTGCGTCCTAACCGATAGACGAAGGGGCCATCCTTGGCATCGATGATTTCTCTCTCGATTGCGAGTGCAAAGGTAGTGACTTTTTTTGAATTACCAAATATTTCCCAAACTTTTTTTCTAACTTTTTGTTCATACTCCATTGAATTGACTATTTACCTAAACTCATTTTTTATGAAAACAATCTTAAAATCAATGACTTGTATTGCTATTGGTGCAATGATGGCTGAACCGGCTGCTGCGCAACAAAAAGACAACTATCCTGAACTTGAAGGGCCCGGTCCGGTAATTATTATCTCGAAGGATAAAAATGGAAAGCAAGAATTAATCGATGTATTTAACGAAACACAACGTCCGCATTTTCATGACCCTCGTGCTCCGCGTTTCTTGCTCACTGACCGGCAGGGTAAATTTGCTCTCGGTATTGGCGGTTATTTGAAGACTACCATGGAGTATGATTTTGACGGAACGGTGGATGATATCGATTTTATTCCTGCTCTAATTCCGCAACCGGGGAGTACCCAAGTGCGCAATCAGTTCCAGATGGACGCCGGCACGTCTACCATCTTCCTTAAATTGGTGGGGCGCACCAAGCATTTGGGCAATTTCATTGTCTATACGGCGGGTAACTTCCGGGGCAGTGGCAAGACCTTCGAGCTTCAGAACGCTTATCTTTCTTTCCTCGGCTTCACGATGGGCTATGACACGGGGCTGTTCATGGACCTTGCGGCTTGTCCTCCGACCATCGACTTCCAGGGACCGGATGGCATGACTTTCTATCGTGCCACCCAGTTGCGTTACGAGGCCAATCTGATGAAGGGGCTGAAAGTGGGCGTGGGTGTGGAAATGCCTTCCGTAGACGGTACGCCTGCCAAGGATGTAAGAATCAATAAACAGCGCATGCCGGATATTCCTGCTTATGTGCAATATTCTTGGACAAAGGGCAGCCATGTGCGTGTGGGCGGAATTTTGCGTAGCATGACTTACGAAGACGAGGTCAGCAACAAGGCGAAATCCATTACCGGATGGGGCATTCAGGCATCGGCAACGGCCGGGCTGGGTAATTTCCGTGCATACGGACAGTTTACATATGGTAAGGGCATTGCCCAATATCTGAATGACATGAGTAACTTGAACGTGGACATTGTGCCGGTGGCTGATGAGGCCGGACGAATGCAGGTGCTTCCCATGCGTGGATGGTTTGCGGGGTTGCAATATAACTTTTCGAAGCGTGTTTTTGCTTCCACCTCTTATAGCCAGTCACGTTTGTTTACCAAGGATTGCTATGCTCACTTCAACGAGACCCAGTATAAAAAAGGACAATATCTGGTGGCAAACGTATTTTGGAATGTGACTCACAATTTTCAAGTGGGGGTGGAGTATTTGCATGGATGGCGTGAGGATTTCAATGACCTGAGCCGCGAAGCGAACCGAATCAACCTGAGTGCACAATATAATTTCTAGGGCTTTACCTGTTTTCGAGCGGACACATGGGATCGCCCGAAAACAGGTAAAACGATAATAATTACATATTCTTTATCTCGTCCAGATTCTTTTGGATATCTTCGTCTTTCAATTCGTAATTCATCAGATTACCTGCCAGATATTGGTCGTATGAAGCCATATCAATCAGACCGTGACCTGAAAGATTGAACAGAATGACTTTTTCCTCGCCTGTTTCTTTGCATTTTTCGGCTTCGCGCACTGCGGCGGCAATCGCGTGGCAAGACTCCGGTGCCGGAATAATACCTTCGGCTTGTGCGAATAAACAGCCTGCTCGGAAGGACTCCAATTGCTGGATATCTACGGCTTCCATTAAGTTATCTTTTAATAACTGCGATACAATGACACCTGCACCGTGATAACGAAGACCACCGGCATGAATGTTGGCCGGAGCAAAGTTATGACCCAGTGTAAACATCGGCAACAAAGGAGTATATCCGGCTTCATCACCATAATCATATTGGAATTTACCGCGGGTCAGCTTCGGACATGAAGCCGGTTCTGCAGCAATGTATCGGGTTTTCTTTCCTTCGAGGATGGTGTGGCGCATGAATGGGAAACAGATACCGCCAAAATTGGAACCGCCGCCAAAACATCCGATAATCATATCGGGATATTCGCCTGCCATTTCCATTTGCTTTTCAGCTTCCAGACCGATGACGGTTTGATGCAGCGTCACGTGGCTCAGCACGGAGCCGAGTGTATATTTACAGTTGGGAGTGGTCATGGCCAGCTCGATGGCTTCGGAAATGGCTGTGCCTAGTGAACCCTGATAGTTGGGGTTGCGGGTAATGATATCTTTACCGGCGCGGGTAGACATAGAAGGTGAAGCGGTGACCGTGGCACCGAATGTTTGCATGATGCTGCGGCGGTATGGCTTTTGATTATAGCTGATTTTTACCTGATAGACAGCAGCTTCCAATCCGAATACTTTGGCGGCATAAGAGAGGGCGGCTCCCCATTGGCCTGCACCGGTTTCGGTGGTGACATTGGTGATACCCTCTTCCTTGCAATAATAGGCTTGTGCAAGTGCCGAGTTCAGTTTGTGCGAACCGATGGGACTCACACTTTCATTCTTGAAATAGATATGTGCGGGAGTACCCAATGCCTGTTCCAATCCGTAAGCGCGTACCAAGGGTGTACTGCGATAATATTTATACATTTCGCGTACAGCTTCGGGAATTTCAATCCATGCATCGGTTTGGTTCAGTTCCTGTCGGCAAAGTTCTTTGGCAAAGATAGGAAAGAGGTCTTCGGGTTTCAGGGCTTCTTTGGTTTTGGGATTCAGAGGTGGCATGGGCTTAGTCTTCATGTCAGCCTGTATGTTGTACCAGTATTTAGGAATTTCGTCCTCCGGCAAGATAAAACGTTTCTGTTTTGTACTCATAGCATTTCAAATTAATAGTTTTGGGGTCAAAATTACGTAAAAAAAGAATTGCCTACTAATAAAACGGCTTCTTTTTTTTATTTGTAGCCAAAAGAAAAACAAGAAGTTATTTGTTGTTATAGTTAAAAGAGATATTGAATTTTTGATTAAGTTTGCTTTCGAGATTAAAACGGGAGTGAATTATTTGTAGATACAAAATAAATCGACATGGAGCGTTTACATAAACTTTTCATTTATCGTAAGAAACTGGTAAGGCCATATATCGAACAATTATTGAAATGGATGGATATCATTACTTATGTGATGTCTGCTCTTCTTATCATGACATTGGTATATGAACACGGTTTTCTTATTTCGTTTCAGGAGATAGGAGTAATTAATCGCTTGTATCATATTGTATGGGTTGTTTTTCTGGTAGATACCACTTTACATTTGTTGTTGAATTACTCCGACACTCGGCGTAAATATCGGGGGCTGGCGTGGCTGTTGAGTGTTATGCTTTACCTCACTCTTATCCCGGTGGTGTTTCATGAACCGGAGATACAGGGTGGTATTCATACTTTTTGGGCTTTTTTCAACAGCAGGCTTTACCATGTGATATTGCTCACTCTGCTCTCTTTGTTGCAGCTCTCCAATGGAATTGTCAGATTGTTGGGCAGGCGCACCAATCCTTCACTTATTTTTGCGTCCAGTTTCCTGATATTTATACTCATAGGAGCGGCTCTACTGATGCTTCCGCGTGCTACTTATCACGGTATATCCTTTATTGATGCATTGTTCACAGCCACAAGTGCCACTTGTGTCACGGGATTGGTTTCGGTAGACGTCTCTTCCACTTTTACTCCCGAAGGGTTGTTTATCATCATCATGCTTATTCAGATAGGTGGATTGGGAGTGATGACACTGACTAGCTTTTTTGCCATGTTTTTTATGGGGAATACATCGCTTTACAATCAGTTGGTGGTGCGCGACATGGTTAGTTCGCAATCCCTCAGCTCCCTGCTCTCCACCTTATTATATATATTAGGTTTTACGTTGGCGATAGAAGCTGCCGGGATGGGTATTATTTTTCTTGGTATACATGGTACGATGGATATGACTGTCAGAGAGGAACTGGCTTTTTCTGCTTTTCATTCCATTTCCGCTTTTTGCAATGCGGGGTTCTCTACGTTACCGGGTAATTTAGGCAATGAAATGGTAATGCATGGGCACAATACGATTTATATAACTATTTCGTTTCTCATCATTCTTGGCGGCATCGGCTTTCCTATATTAGTGAACTTGTATGAAACAGTTACATACGAAGTGAAGCGCATTTGGCACCATTACATCAAAGGGAACAAACGCATGCGACGCAAGATACATCTTTATAATCTGAATACTCGTATCGTGCTTATCATGACTGCAATTTTGCTGATAGTGGGGACGGTGGTCATCGTTGTGCTCGAATGGAACAATGCTTTTGCAGGCATGTCGCCCACGGATAAGTGGGTACAGGCATTTTTCAATGCCACATGCCCCCGCACCGCGGGCTTTTCGAGTGTAGGGATGACCACATTCAGCATGCAGACCTTGTTGCTGATGGTGATATTGATGATGATTGGCGGTGGCACACAGTCTACGGCAGGTGGTGTGAAAGTAAATGTTTTTGCCGTGGTAATGCTCAATTTGCGTGCCATCCTGATAGGGGCGGACAAAGTTACGATATTCAATCGCGAGTTGTCTCACGATTCTATCCGTCGTTCCAATGCTACGCTCATTCTCTATCTGCTCGTTGTTTTTGCGGGTATATTCAGTCTGAGTCTGTTGGAACCGCAAGCTTCTATCATGGCATTGGTGTTTGAATGTACATCGGCATTGAGTACGGTTGGTTCGAGCCTCGATCTGACTCCCACATTGGGAAGTGACAGTAAATTGATAATCATTATTCTGATGTTTGTGGGGCGAGTGGGTGTGCTCACCTTGATGTCGAGCATCATCAAACAGAAGAAAATAACCAAATATAGATATCCGAGTGATAACATTATAATCAACTAACGACATGAAATACATTATCATAGGTTTAGGAAATTACGGCAGCGTATTGGCAGAAGAACTTTCTGCATTGGGACATGAAGTGATAGGCGTGGATACAAACGAGCGCCGGGTGGATGTTTTGAAAGATAAGATAGCCACTTCTTTCATTATTGATGCCACGGACGAACAGTCACTTTCGGTATTACCGCTGAAAGATGTGGATGTGGTGATTGTCGCCATTGGCGAGAACTTTGGCGCTTCCATTCGTGTGGTGGCATTATTGAAAAAAAACGGAGTGAAACATATTTATGCGCGTGCGGTGGATGAGGTGCACAAAACGGTACTGGAAGCTTTTAATCTTGATAGTATTCTTACGCCCGAAGAGGAAGCAGCGCGCAGTTTGGTGCAATTATTAGATTTGCATGTTAATGTGGAATCTTTTGAGATAGATGAAGAACATTATGTGATGAAGTTTAAATTGCCCGGTTCTTTTGTGGGATATAAGGTGAGTGATTTGTCACTGGAGAAAGAATTTAATATCAAGATTATCGCACTGGTAAAAGGAAAACAGGTATTCAACAGTTTGGGCATTTCTATTATGGAGCACGCAGTGGAAAATAAATTTGAAGAAGATTATCTGCTGGAAGAAGAAGACCGGCTGGTATGTTACGGAAAATATAAAGACTTTATGGATTTCTGGAAAGCATTGTAATGCAAGGATTTTTTTTGATTTTTTATTCTCTTCATTAAACCTTTTCCTTTTTCCGAAGTCTTATCAATATAATAATTTAGTTTAGTTTTTAGTTTTCTCTGAAAGCCGGCCAATGTGACATTGCCCGGTTTTCGCTTTTTATGGGTGTTTATTTGTTTGTGTCCGTTCCTTTTTGTTACTTTGTCATCATAAAAGTGAGAGTTAAATGAAACAGCTATATTTCATATTTGTTGTTGTGCTATGCATGGCAACCGGTTGTGGAAGCAAGAAAGATGCTTCGGGCGATTCAGACCAACATATTTTTCAAATAGACAGCGTAGACCGTGTGACAGGTGTGCAGCGCATGCAGGTTTCGCGCACCAATCAGGATATTGTTTGCAATGGAAAGAAATATCGGCTGTTTATTGACCGTTCGCCCAGTGATTCTCTGAAAAAGGTGAAGAGTGATGCCGGTATTTTTACCGACAATCGCATTGTGCTCAAGATTGCCCGCGAGAATGGGACAACTCTTTTTTCAAAGACTTTTACCAAACAAAATTTTGCTTCCCTTATTCCTGACCGTTATCTGACACATTCCATCCTCGAAGGAATGGTATTTGATGATGAAAAAACTTCAAATTCCAAGAATATCATTTTGGCTGCCAGTGTCAGTATTCCAATGACCGATTTATATATTCCTTTCTCTATCATTATTACTCTCGATGGAAAAATGACCATGGAGAGAGATGAAGACATGGGAGATTTGCCGTCATTGCAAGGTAACGGCATTAATTAATTCTAAAATAAGAAAATAAAAAGAAGGCATTTAATCTTTTCATGCATTAGGTTGTTGTGTGAGTTACATTACAAACTAAAAATAAGTAAGATTATGAAAAAGATTTTTGCCTTATTTGCCCTGCTGTTATGTTTTGTGCAGTTCAGTCAGGCCGGTGACAAAGTGACCCGTGACGTGAATAAACTTCCCGTTGCTGCCCGTGAGATGATTAACAAGCATTTTCCGCAAGCTAAAGTGGAGTATATCAAGATTGAGAAAGATTTATTTCTTTCCACTTCTTATGATGTAAAGATGTCCGACGGTATTGAGCTGGAGTTCAACTCAAAGGGAGAGTGGGTTGAAATAGATTGTAAGAACAAGGCTGTACCTGCCATATTCATTCCTAATACGATAGTCAAATATATGCAGAAAAATTATGGCGGTCATAAGATTATCAAGATAGAACGTGACCGTAAAGGTTACGAGCTCACTTTGGAGAATGGACTGGAAGTGGACTTCGATCAGTTTGGAGGATTTTTGAAGTTAAGTGACTGATTATTTTTGTCTTGTTATTCGTAAAGTATAATATGCCATATTAACGTGTGCGTAATTCCAATTAGATATAGTAAATTCTATCTTTTAATAATAAAGAAACTATGAATAAAATGGGAATTTTCGTAAGAGAACAAGCCGGAAAAGTACGTTTGGTGAGACAGCATTATGCACTGACTTTTTGTGTAGCCCGTCATTCATGGATTACAATAGTTAAAAAGGAGAACTGAGTATATTGTATATCAATCACATTTATTCCAAGCGATTATTGATGTGGTTAGGAAATTTTATATAACTTTGCTTCGATTATAACAGATAAATAAAATGAGATTATGATATGGCTATATATAATATTGTTTCTTATCCTGATAGGAGGATGTATTGCGTGGGCGGTATGGAAAGCGCCAAGTGATGTAGACTTGTGGGGAGAAGAACAGGAATAATACTAATAATGGGCGGATAATTTATCCGCCCATTATTAGTATTATTCCATCTGTTGATAGTCTTTTGCCAAACCGCCTTCGCTGGTTTCTTTGTAAAGAGAAGGAAGGTCGTGTCCTGTTTGTTTCATCACTTCTACCACTTTATCGAATGAGACACGGTGGTTACCATCGGTAAACGCCGAATAAATATTGGCATCCAATGCACGTGCGGCAGCATAAGCATTGCGTTCGATACACGGAATCTGTACCAATCCGCATACAGGGTCACAAGTCATGCCAAGGTGATGCTCCAATCCCATCTCGGCAGCATATTCTATTTGTGCAGGACTTCCGCCAAACAATTGGCTGGCAGCAGCAGATGCCATGGAGCATGCAACTCCTACTTCTGCCTGACAACCTGCTTCGGCTCCTGAAATAGATGCGTTGTGCTTTACGATATTTCCTATTAATCCTGCTGTGGCAAGTGCTCTCAGAATGCGGGTATCGCTAAAGTCACGGCTTTTCTGTAAGTGATAAAGTACTGCCGGAACCACTCCGCAGGAACCACAAGTGGGAGCGGTTACAATCTTTCCGCCCGAAGCGTTTTCTTCGCTCACAGCCAGTGCATAAGAAAAAACCAGTCCGCGTGAGCGCAAATTATCTTTGTAGCCTTTGGCTTTAATATAATAGGTAGAAGCCTTTCTGCGTAAGTTCAGCGGACCGGGTAATACTCCTTCCTGGTCCAAGCCGCGTTCGATGGATTCTTTCATGGTTTTCCATACTTCAGCCAGATAGTCCCAAATATCTTCGTCTTCACATTGCTGAACATATTCCCAGTAATTGCGACCGGTACGTTCGCACCAATACAGAATTTCACTCATTCTGCTCATGTTGTATATGTCGGGGGTAGCACCTTTGTCATGTCCTTCTTCTGCCAGTGCACCGCCTCCCACACTGAACACAGTCCATTCGTCTGTGACTTTTCCATTTTCATTCAATGATTTGAATGTCATTCCATTGGGATGAAAGGGAAAGAAGATATGTGCTTTCCATATTAATTCGACGGGGGCATGCGGTTGCAGTGTATCGAGGATGGCTACATCGGTCATGTGACCTTTGCCGGTGGCTGCAAGACTTCCATATAATGTTACTTGAAAGGCTTTTGCTTCAGGATGTTTTTCCAGAAATATTTCAGCAGCCTTGCGCGGTCCCATTGTGTGACTACTGGAAGGACCGGTACCTATGCGATAGAGTTCTCGGATTGATTTCATTTTGTTTTATAAAGGTTAATATTTTCGGAAACAAAGATATAAAATTAAAGGAGAAAAAAGGTAAGAAGAAGATAAAAACAATCGAAACGGTTAATGGAAGTTGTTTCGATTGTTTGTGAAATATATTCTTACCGGTATAATGATGGCCGTAAAATATTACTCTAAATCGACAACTGTAATACCTGCTCCGCCAAACTGGACATGTTCATCCTGATAGTGGGCTATGCCCGAAACTGTTGACAAATAGTTACGAATCAAGGTACGAAGAATACCGGTTCCTGTTCCATGTAATATGCGCACACGACTCATTCCTAATAGGATAGCATCGTCTATGAAATAAGTAACTGCCTGAATTGCTTCATCTCCGCGCATACCTCGTACATCGATATCTTGTTTAAAGTTTAGTTTCTTTTCATATACGCGGTCTTGTGTCTCACTACTTACAAAAGTGCTTTTGGCAGTCGATTTTTGTGCAGCGGATGGAGAGATATTGCTTCGTTCCAACCTGTCAATTTTGACTGTTGTTTTTATCATGCCAAACATGACTGTTGCATTTTTGCCGTTTATCTCCAATACTTCACCGATACTCGATTGTCCTTTCAGTTTAACTGACGTACCTACCTCTATCGGTTGTACTTTGGGCATGTTCGGCTGGGTGGTAGTTGCAGCTTGAGAGTATTCTTTGTTTTTCTTGTCTTTCTTTCTTTCCTGTTTTTCACGCAGTTTCTCCATTTTACGGGCTATTTTGTCTTCTTTGTCTGCTTTTTCGATATCTTCTATTGTTTCTTTAAAGTCAGACAATTCTTGTCGTGCCAGTCGTGTTTTTTCTTTTTCAGCCTGAGCCTCTTTGATAGTACGAATTGTATTTTCTATACGTGCATTCGACTCTTGAAGCAGGCGCTCGGCGTCTTCTTTGGCTTTTCTCAAGATTTCTTTCCTGCTTTTTTCCAGTTCTTGAATTTCTGTCTCATATTTACTGATAGTTTCCTCCATTTGTTTTTCGCGTTTGCGAATGTTCTGGCGTTTAGTTTCCCAGTAGCGCTTGTCGCGTACGATATCTTGCAAATATTTGTCTGCATTAATATATTCACTGCCTACTATTTCTGATGCTTCCTCTATCACCTCTTCGGGTAATCCGATTTTACGTGCAATTTCTACAGCAAATGAACTTCCCGGATTTCCTATTTGCAGTTGGAAGAGTGCTTGCATCAGATGTCGGTCATAAAGCATGGCCCCATTCACTACTCCTTCATGATCTTCGGCAAAATGTTTCAGGTTTTGATAGTGAGTGGTAATAACGCCAAATGTACCTTTCTCGTTGAAACGCTTCAATACAGCTTCGGCTATGGCACCACCAATCTGAGGCTCTGTTCCGCCACCGAATTCATCGATAAGGATAAGGCTTCGTTCGTTGCAGCTTTTCATCATTATCTTCATATTGGTGAGATGAGAAGAGTAAGTACTCAGATCGTCTTCAATGGATTGCTCGTCACCTATGTCTATAAAGATATTGCTGAAGATTCCGATGTGACTGCGTTCATGCATGGGAACCGGCATTCCGCATTGCACCATATATTGTAGCAAGCCCACCGTTTTCAGACAGACAGATTTGCCCCCTGCATTAGGTCCGGAGATAATAAGAATTCGCTGTTTATAGTTCAGTTCAATATCGAGCGGTACTACTTTCTTGTTATGTTTTGCCAGTGAGAGTTGAAGCAAAGGATGTATGGCTGTTCTCCAATCTAAAACCTGCTTGTTTTCCAATGAAGGTTTTATGGCGTTGGTCTGTATGGCAAATTGTGCCTTGGCACGAATAAAGTCGATTTCGGCTAAAAACTCGTATGACTGTAAAATGGCAGGAACTTGAGGGCGTACTGTAATTGAAAAATCTGTCAGGATGCGGATAATCTCGCGGCGTTCTTCACCTTCCAGCTCGCGGATGCGGTTATTGGCTTCCACCACTTCTGCCGGTTCGATAAATACGGTTTTTCCGGTAGACGATTCATCATGTACAATACCTTTTATTTTTCTTTTCAGACCGGGAGCAACAGGAATAACCAATCGGCCGTCACGCATGGTGGGTGTAACGTCTTTATCTACATATCCTTCAGATTGGGCATTTCGTAAAATGGCATTCAGGCTGCGTGAGATGCTTCCTGTGGTAGATGTCAGTTCGCGGCGAATGCGCAACAATTCACTGGAGGCATTGTCTTTTATCTTTCCGAATTTATCAAGAATATTATTGATGCGTGTGATAAGTTGTGGAAACACGATAATGTCTCCTGCCAATCTTTTTAAAGCGGGATAGGGGGATGTACTTTCTTCCATCTCTTCATCCTCAGTAGTCCGGGTCAAAAAACGTACGATATCTCGTATTGTTTCCAATGAACGGCGCAAATCGAATAATTCCTGTTCATCCAGATACATACCCTCTATACGGATACGTTTCAGAGACGGACGTACATCAAAGAAATATTGGTCAGGAAATTCATCTTCTTCTTGAATAATGCGAATAAATTCCATTACCTGTTCCAGTCGTTCGTTTATCTCTTCATATTTTTCAGAAAAAGCCATTTCGTCCACGCGTTCTTCTCCCAAGGTGCTGAGGCATTTTCCTTTTAATAAATGGCGGATAGAATCGAATCCTATTTTTTGCTCAAAGTTCTGAGGATATATCATGTTTAAGTTCCTTCTTGCTTACGTTAGTTATTTGAATGCAAAAATACGATTTGAAATTTTTCTGGCAAAAAAAGTACCTAACTATTTGCAGTTTTAAAATAAAAGCGTACCTTTGCACCGCTTTCAGGAAGAAAGTACTTCTCAAAGGAGTTTTGGAGAGGTGGCAGAGTGGTCGATTGCGGCGGTCTTGAAAACCGTTGTACTGCGAGGTACCCGGGGTTCGAATCCCTGTCTCTCCGCAATAAACGCTGAAAATCAGCGAATTGCAAAACAAACACCCAATTTTACACCCAAGAATGTAAAGTTGGGTGTTTTGCATTATTTAAGAAAAGCCGCCGAACAATACAAAATCATAGCCTCGTTTTTTTGTTATCCATTTGTATGGGGATATTTTGATATTTCATTCATTTTTATTCCGGTTTTTCATTATTTGGTCAAAATTATCGCGCCCCCAGTTTATCAATGCTTCTACATGAGGCAAAAGTGTCCGGCCAAAATCCGATACATAATATTCGACCCGTGGAGGAACATCGGGATATAATTTACGCTCGATGATTCCGTCTGTGGTGAGTTGCTTCAATACCTGCGACAGCACTTTTTCCGATACGGACGGAATGTTACGGTATAGTTCGTTGAAACGCACCGGCTCGTTCTCGGAAATCTTCACGAGAACGACCAACGCCCACTTGTTGCCTATCCATTCAAGCATCGGGGCTGCCTTGCAATATTCATAGTCTAATTTTTTTGCCATTTCCTGTTACACAAAACTGATTGAGAATGACCGAAACAAACTTTTCGGTAAGGGTCAAACCTTTCGGTAAGTTATTGTTCCAGCTATAATTATGAGCTAATTTCGCATCGCAAAATTAATAAAAATCGTTTAGACATGATATATCCTGAACTACATTTCACAGGGCAGGTGTGGCGACCGCCATACGAAGCCAATTCACAGTTGTTGCAGATAACATCGGGCTGCACATGGCATAAATGCAAATTTTGCTCACTTTATCACGGTACGCCATTCAGAATGTCACCGCTTTCTGAGATTGAATCCGATTTGAAGGTCATCCGCCAATGGCAGCCACGGGCACGGCGCGTTTATCTCACAGGAGCCAATCCATTTGCTCTGAGTTACAACAAACTGATGGATATTGCCATACTTCTCCGCAAATACCTCCCCGACATGGTGTCATTCGGAATGTTTGCCCGTGTCACGGACATTACACCTAAATCGGTGGAGGAGTTGAAAAACCTTCGTCACATGAAGCTCGACAGTATCAACATAGGTATTGAGACTGCCCACGACCCCACATTGGAGCGGATGAACAAAGGCTATCATGCCTCGGATATTCTTGAGCAGCTATCAAAACTTGATGAAGCCGGGATACTATACAATGTATTCTATTTGAATGGTCTCGGAGGCAAAGGCAATGGAGTGGAAAGTGCTGTTGCCACGGCAGATGTGCTGAACAAGCTCCATCCCTGCATAATCAACATTGTATCGCTGACCGTCTTCCCCGAATCAAAGTTATATCAGGAAGTATTGGACGGCACTTATACGGAAGAGCCTGAGATTGAGCGTCTGATTGAGATGCGTACGCTTATCGAACGATTGAGAATAAAAGTCAATCTGTTAGGACATCATGTGTCCAATACAGTGCCTATAACCGGAGCATTGCCTCATGACCGAGCGGCGATACTCCGCGAATTTGACAGAGCGATAGCCGAGTTTCCCGAAGAGGAACTGAAAGCCTATCGCAACAGGATATGGCATCTGTGAAGATTCCCTTTCTTGTTTGGCCTGCTCATTTTGGGCAGGCTTTTTTAGGGTAAAATGTTAAGAATCCAAGCCATGTTTTGGCCGAGATTACGCATATTGGCAATCCCTTCTTCGTCGTTAAAAACATCGCTCACATTTTTGCCGTAAACCATGTTCCAGTAAGTAGAGCCGACAACAATCATTTCTTTGTTGAGCATAAAATGATTCATGGTATCAATGGCTGTCATGCCTCCGGCACGTCGGACTGCGGCCACCGATGCACCTATTTTATGTTTAAGTAATCCGGGATTGGTGGCGACAACAACTCCTCCACGGTCAAGAAACGCCTTCATCTTCGATGACACATCAGCCGAATAAACTGGTGAGCCCAAAATAATTCCGTCTGCCTCAACAATGCGGTTGAATACATCGCAAAAACCATCTCCTTTGAATACACAATTACCATGTCCTTTACAGGCAAAACAAGCGCGGCACGGTTGGATATCTATGTCTGCCAACTGAATCAGCTCCGTTTCAATACCGGCTTTATTCAGTTCTTCAAAAACCGTATTGATTATTATCGCAGTGTTGCCTTCTTTGTGAGAACTGCCGTTAATACCTATTACCTTCATATAGATTTTGTCAGTTTATCCATTATAGAAAATCATGTATTTGTCGAGATTCGACAAACTCCATTTCTATGCAATTCCAAATCTCACCGAGGCAAATGTAGCTTTCAGTCTTTTCTCTTTGAACTTGCTTGAATCCCGCGGCTTCATAACAATGTATTGCAGATGGATTATTTTCAAATACACCAAGCGATACTTTAGTCGCGTCTAATTCTTTGTGGGCATAATCAACAGCCATGCCGACAAGTTTTTTGCCCAAGCCGAGACCTCGCTTTGCATCATCAACTATTACGAATCCAAGTCGCCATTCTGAATTTTCAAGGGTTGGCTTTCTGAGTGTTATATAACCAATGACATCAGCGGCATCAACCATAGTAAGAGCGATTGATGAATGTCCGTCTATGAATTTGTCATGAAATGAGTTAATATCATCTGGCGTGACAGGGTAACGCGAATACCTGTCGGCACACCATTGACGCATTTGATACTCGTTTTTCAACCATCCGGCAATAATATTTGCATCAGCCGGATGGAATTCTCTCAATCGCAAAAGAATCTCGTTGCTGCCCATATTCATTATTTTTTTTCGCTCCTCAGCCCAACAGAGCGGATTATTAAATGCAGAAGCGCGGACTACCTATGTCAATCTAACTTGACGGCCCTGAGAAAGCCTATGATGCTGCTATAACAATAGCAGCCCACGCTGTATGCGTGAGAACCACTATGCTATCTCTTGCATCAAATTTGAAAGGCTCTCAGGTTTTCAAGTTACAAGATGAGCATAACGCTTCTTTTTTTTCTTATGTCTTGGGAAGAGTTGCCTCTATCCGAATGCAAAATTAGTTATTTTATTGATGTTTTGCATTATATAGAACGGATTTATAACTTGAATCCTCTACTTTTTCTTGGTTCTTCCGTTGGTTGTCGCAAACCTTGCCGAAGTTTCTCCCATTGTTCTTTGAACCATTCGCTTATTGGTTGCCTGTTAATGGTCAGCACCAGTTTGCTATCATCAGTCGGATTCTTTCCCACTTTGAAGACATCATTTTTGATTTCAAACTTTCTTCTGTGTTCCTCGGAATAAATCTTACCATTGCATTGGATAGCTTCTTTCTTTGTCAAAAGACAATCTATCATATCTTTGGTAAACCCAATGACAGCGCATAGTTTTTCCATTCTCAACATTTCTCTGAGCATCGGAAACCACTTGAATGCCTTTTCAAGCAGGGTGTTCAGCCGTGATATTTCCCTGTCTTTGGCTTCAAGTTCTTGGTTGTGTATGCTTTGAAGATTGCGTATCTGTTTGCCATATCGCTCTTGCATTTCCTGCATTTGGATTTTGAGGGCGTCAATACCTTTGTCTCGTTTGGCAATCTCTTGGTGTAAATCTTCATTGGTTCGCTCCAGCTCTTTCAACTTTCCACTTCCGAAAAGAGAACCAACTCCGCTTGCTATGGCGGTGGCAGCATCGGTGGCTACGCTTTTGAGTTTGTCCGTACGTATCTCTGATTTTACCTGTCTGAGTTCCTGTTCGGCAAGACTTACCTGTTGCTCCTTGTGTCGCTTGGCTTCATCTATGCGTTGCAGTTCGGTTCTCTGCTTTTCAATGATGAAATCATTTCGTTCCAAATGTTCCTTTCCTGTCTCGGATTTAGATTGCCCACGTTGCATGGAGAGGATGTCAGATGCTAAAGTCTGCATTTCCATCATATCGTCATCATTGAGCTTTTGGCTCTTTCCCGTATCGTGGTTCATCCAATCGAATACGATATGTGCATGGTAATTGGGCTTGAACCATCTTTCACCTACTTGGAAACTCTCCTTGTCCTCTGCATCAGGCTGTCCGCTTAGCCAATGTCCCTCGTCTTTATGCAGGAAAATTTGAAGCGGAGTAATACCCCAGCGTCTTTGGCATTCCTCGCCAAATTTCTTCACGTCTGCCAGTGTGGTGT
>ERZ825137.2692-NODE-2692-length-20093-cov-9.400190_pt1 | contig 20093 bp, 18 predicted proteins | sample MGYA00519873_ERZ825137 | MGnify/ENA primary metagenome ERZ825137 (study PRJEB31778, sample SAMEA3449190) | human gut metagenome | biome: human gut; feature: human-associated habitat; material: faeces | place: United Kingdom | collected 2010/2012 ...
CCATCTGGGGGAAGTTGCCGATGGGCTGCACCAGCTTGACCTTGCCGTTGTAGCCAGCCTTCTCGTTGGCGATATCATAGAAATAGTCCACGAATGCGCGCAGGAAGTTACCCTCGCCAAACTGCATGACCTTGACAGGGGCATCCTTGAGGATGTAGCCGTTGTAGCCGGTCTCAGACAGAACCTTGTAATTCAGAGTTTCCATATCACGTGTTCTCCTTTTAGCTTGCTTTGCTTCTCTCCGGGGCACCCTTTTGTGCCCCGCACTCTGTCTCTATTGTATGCTGTTGTATACAAAGAAGTCAAGTGTTTTTTGCCAGATTTTTGGCCCAAAACAGGCCATTTTTATAAATTCCAGCGTTTTTTACAAGGAAAAGTCTGAAAATTTGTCAGTTTTTCAGTTGTATACATTATCGTTTTCCGCTATACTAAAGATAGGCTTAACGCGCCCTGCGCGGGCGCTGTTAAAGGTACCCCATAGTGATATATTAGTACATTAGAATGAAAAGGAGTTTTCGACCCATGAAAGCATTTATGGACAAGGAATTCATGCTCCAGTCTCCTGTGGCTCAGCATCTGTATCACACCTACGCTGCTGATATGCCCATCTGCGACTATCACTGCCATATCTCCCCGAAGGAGATCTACGAGAACCGCCGCTTTGAGAACATCGCTCAGGTGTGGCTGGGCGGCCGCCAGCCCGACGGCTCTCTGGCAGGCGACCACTACAAGTGGCGCGTGATGCGTTCCAACGGCGTGCCCGAGGAGTACATCACCGGCACCAAGCCCGACCGTGAGCGTTTCCAGAAGTTTGCCGAGGCTCTGCCCATGTGCGTTGGCAACCCCATGTACCACTGGTGCCACCTGGAGCTGCGCAAGTACTTCGGCTATCAGGGTGTGCTGAACGGCGATACCGCTGAGGAAGTCTGGAACCTGTGCAACGACAAGCTGCAGCACGATGACAGCATGACTGTCCGCGGCCTGATCGAGCAGTCCAATGTTGCTTTCATCGGCACCACCGACGACCCCATCGATGATCTGGCATGGCACAAGAAGATCAAGGAAGATCCGTCCATCAAGTTCACCGTTGCTCCCTCTTTCCGTCCCGACAAGGCCATCAACATCCAGAAGCCCGGCTTCGCGGAGTACATGGGCAAGCTGGCTCAGGCCGTTGGCAAGGAAAAGCTGGAGTGCATCAACTGCGTCACCGACGCTCTGACCCAGCGCATCGAGTTCTTTGCCGAGATGGGCTGCCGTGCATCTGACCACGGCCTGGACTATGTGCCCTACCGTGAAGCCACCAAGGAAGAGGTCAACGCCATCTACCAGAAGGCTATGGCCGGTGAGGCTGTGACCGCTGAAGAGGCTGAGAAGTACCAGACCTACATCCTGATCCACCTGGGCAAGCAGTATCACCGCCTGAACATCGCCATGCAGCTGCACTACAACTGCCTGCGCGGTGTCAACCGTAAGATGAACGCCCTGCTGGGACCCGATACCGGTTTCGACATGATCAACACTGCCAAGTGCGGCGGCGAGATCGCTGCTCTGCTGAGCGCCCTGAACGACACTGATGAGTGCCCCAAGACCATCATCTACAGCCTGAACCCCGCTGACAACGAGCAGATCGGCACCATTCTGGGCTGCTTCCAGAATGATGAGATCCCCGGCAAGATCCAGCACGGCTCCGGCTGGTGGTTCAATGACCAGAAGATCGGCATGGAGAACCAGATGAAGAGCCTGGCAAACCTGGGCCTGCTGGGCAACTTTGTTGGTATGCTGACCGACAGCCGCAGCTTCCTGAGCTACACCCGCCACGACTACTTCCGCCGCATCCTGTGCAACCTGATCGGCCAGTGGGTCGAGGATGGCGAGTATCCCAACGATGAGAAGGCTCTGGAGAAGATCGTCAAGGGCATCTGCTTCGACAACGCAAAGCGTTACTTCGCTCTGTAAGCAGCGCCTCTGCATCCCCTTTTCCTAACTTGTAAAAGCGCTCTGCCGGTTTGCCCCGGCAGGGCGCTTTTTTCTTGTGCAGCCGTATTCACAAAAATGTAACTTGCATTCTGTCGTCAAATCGGGTAGGATAACGTTGAATCAAAATCGGAGGGGAACGTGAAGATGCTGAAACGTTTTGTAAAGCGGCTGCTCAGCTGCCTGCTGCTGGCGGCGCTGTTTGTATTGGTGGTCATTGGCGGAACACTGGGCGTGCAGGGCTGGCGGCTCTACCGCGCCACAGCGGCGCAAAAGCCCATTGCCGGCCTCTACGATGAGATCAGCTCCCGGCCCGGCTTTGCCAGCTGTGACCAGCTGCCCCAGACCTATATCGACGCAGTCATTTCCGTGGAGGACAGCCGGTTTGAAAGGCACCACGGCATCGACCCGGCAGCCATTGCCCGGGCGCTCTGGGTCGACCTGCGCACCCGCTCTCTGGCCGAGGGCGGCAGCACCCTGACCCAGCAGCTGGCCAAGAACGAGCTGTTCACCCAGGAAAAGCAGATGGCCCGCAAGGCAGCGGAGATGTTTGCCGCCAGGGACATCGAGGATTACTACTCCAAGCAGCAGATCTTTGAGATGTACGCAGGCAGCTGCTACTTCGGCAACCAGTGGTCCGGCGTGGCGCAGGCTGCGCAGGGCTACTTTGGCAAACCTACCCGGGAGCTGACCCGCGCCGAGTGTGTGGTACTGGCCGGCCTGCCCAACGCGCCCTCGGTCTACGCCGCCAACGGGGAGCTGGCCCGCAGGCGCGCACTTGTGGTGGTGGAGCGGATGGAGCGCGCCAAAAAGCTGACCCACACCCAGGCACTGGAGCTTCGGGATGAAGTCAGTGCCCTGCCCCTTTGGTGAGAAAAAACAGAATTTATCCGGGTTTTCCATAAAATAATGCTAACACCGGAGGCGGCTGCCGTGGTATCTTAATAGCAGATCAAACCCGGAGGGAGCATGTAAAACCTATGGAAGAAACCAAAAAGGGTTCCGGCACCACCGACCTCACGGTGGGCAGGCCGCTGACCCAGATTTTGAAATTCGCCCTGCCACTGGTGCTGGGCACCCTGTTCCAGCAGCTGTACAGCTTTGCGGACACTGTCATTGTGGGGCGGTGCCTGGGCACCGATGCACTGGGTGCGGTGGGTACCACCTACTCGCTGAATTTTCTCATTTTAGGCTTTGTGCTGGGTTCCTGCACGGGCTTTGGCATCCCGGTGGCCCAGAGCTTTGGTGCAAGGGACAGCGAGGATATGCACAAGTATCTGTTCAACGGCGCGGTGCTCTGCGTGGTCCTGAGCGTGGTGTTCACCATCGTCACCACCCTCACTGCTGCCCCGCTGCTGCAGCTCATCCACACACCGGCCGAGCTGTTCCCGGACGCGGTGGCCTACATCCGCATCATCTTCCTCGGCATTCCGGCCACGGTGCTGTTCAACTACACCTCCACCGTCCTGCACAGTCTGGGCGATTCCCAGCACCCATTCTATTTCCTGCTAATCTCCAGTTTCCTGAACATCGGGCTGGACTGGCTGTTCATCGTACCGCTGGGTATGGGCGTGGAGGGCGCAGCCATCGCCACCGTTGTCAGCCAGCTGTTCAGCGGCCTGCTTTGCACCTGGTGGTTCTTCACCCGGGTGGAGGGCATCCATTTCACCCGGGAAAACTGTGTCCTCTCGGCGGGGCACTGCGGGCGGCTGGCCTATATCGGCCTTCCGATGGGCTTTGAGTATTCCGTTTCTGCCATCGGTGCCTTCATCATGCAGGATGCCATCAACCTGCTGGGCAGCACCGCCGTGGCCGCCCAGACCGCCGGTGAGAAGATTCGCCAGATGTTCACCGTGCCCATGGCAAGCGTGGGCACGGCTATGGCAACTTATGTCGGCCAGAACCACGGTGCCCACCGCACTGACCGCGTCAGGCAGGGCATCCGGGATGGCTGCATCCTCCAGCTGTGCTACTGCGCGGCTGCCTGGGTGGTGCTCTTCTTCGTCAAGGGCTGGGCCGTGGGCCTTGTTCTGGGCGATGCCGACCCTGCCGTGACTTCCGGTGCTGTGGAATACCTGACCGTGATCAGCGTGCTGTTCTGCATCAACGGCCTGCTGATGGTCTTCCGCAACACCCTGCAGGGTCTGGGATACAGTGTGCAGGCCGTTATCTCCGGTGTGGGCGAGCTCATCGGCCGCGCGCTCTGCGGCTGGCTGGCCGTTCATAGTCTGGGCTACTTCGGCATCTGCATTGCCAACCCCATTGCCTGGGGTCTGGCACTGCTCTACTGTGTGTTCATGGTGACCAGAGTTCTGAAAAAAGAGAACGCATAAAAATACCCCTCTCCGTCCGTGCGGCCGCACAGCGGAGAGGGGTGTTTTTATGCGATCAATCGATAAGGCTTACGAACACCGGGCAGAGCACTGCGGTCAGCACACCGGCCACGGCGATGGACAGGCCGCTCATGGCACCTTCCACCTCACCCATCTGCAGGGCCTTGCTGGTGCCCACGGCATGGGCCGAGGTGCCAATGCCCACACCTTTGGCAATGGGGTCGGTGATGTGAAACGCCTTGCAGACCGTCTCGGCCAGCAGGTTGCCCACAATGCCCGTCAGGATGACGATGGCACCGGTCAGGGCTGCAATGCCGCCCAGCTCTGCAGCTACATCCATGCTGATGGCGGTGGTCACGGATTTGGGCAGCAGGGTGGCGTACTGCTCCTGGGTCAGGTGCAGCGCCAGTGCCAGTGCCAGCGCGCTGCCCAGGCTGACCAGCGTGCCCACCGAGATACCCGCAATGATGGCCGCGGCGTTTGCCTTGAGCAGGTCGAGCTTTTCATACAGCGGGATGGCCAGCGCCACGGTGGCGGGCAGCAGCAGGTAGTTCACCGGGGCGGCGCTGACCTTGTAGTCGGCATAGGGGATGCCGCATACCGACAGGAAAACGATCACAAAGATCGCACCCAGCAGCAGCGGGTTAAAAAATGCCTTTCCGGTCACTCTGTTCACGAGGGCTCCCAGTGCAAAGGCGGCCAGCGTCAGCAGCACACCCCAGGCAACAGAGCCCGAAATGAACTCATTCAGCAATTCCATCATTGGCAGCAGCCTCCTTGTCCTTTTTGCGGCTGGTCAGAGCCTGGGTGGTCTTTCCGGCGGTCACCATGACCAGAACCGTGACCGGGATGATGGCGATGATGATGGGCAGCAGCATCTCCCCCATCTCCGCCCAAAGCTCCATCACGCCTGCGGCAGCGGGCACAAAGAGCAGCGGGAAGATACCGGTGAGAAACACGCCCACCTCTTTTACATCCTCCAGCTGGATCAGCCGGAAGTTCAGGGCCAGCAGCAGCAGCACAAGCCCGTACACACTGGCCGGAACCGGCAGCGGCAGTACAGCATGACATACTTCCCCCAGAAAGCAAAACGCGAGGATACGCGCAAATTGAAACAGATAATTCGTAAAAAATCCCCCTTGTCTAACAGCTAAGTCAAAATTATAGCCCAAAACCTCCGGGGGCGCAACAGCAATATCTGACAAGGATTGTTGTATTTTGCCGGAAAAACTGTGGAAAAGAAAAGGGCCCGGCAGAAAGCGCACACCCACGTGCCGCGATCTGCCGGGCCGATCCACTGCGGACCAGTATTTTTTTCTGTGTTTTCCCGCGCTTTCTCAGCTCCGCAAAACAGTTTCGATCCGTTCCTTGTCCAGCCCTTCACCGATGACGATGAGTACCTCCTGCCCTGCCGGAATGGGAGCCGCGGTCAGGCCGTCGGCGGTGGCATTCAGCTCCACCCAGCCGCCTGCATCCCGCACAAAACCCTTGACCCGCAGCACCCGGCCGCAGGCGGCATCCGTGAACAGGCTGGGAATGCGTGCTTCCAGCTGCTGCCGGGGCAGGCCCAGCTCGAGGAAATACACCGAACCGAATGCATCGTGCGCATCAAAGCAGAGCTTTTCGCAGTCGGCATGCTGATAGCCGCAGGCATCCAGCGCCGCAAGATCTCCATCCTCCAGGTCGGCCCAGTCCTTGATCAGAAAATCCTCTTCCGTCAGGGTGCGGCTGCACTTGCAGGCCGCAAGGGCACGCTTCAGGTGGTCGATGGCGCCTTCCCGCTGGGCCTGGGTGGCCAGCTGACTGCGGGAGAGCAGGATGCTTCCGGCGCTGGCGGTTTCCGATGCCAGAATGTACTCTGCCTGCGGGGAAAGCGTCTCGGGCAGCAGGGCATCCACAACGGCAAACACATTGCCCAGTGTATACCACCGATCCAGCGGCTCATCCCGCAGGACATCAAAAAACTCGTCCACATCAAAAATGCCGCTGGGCTCCACCACCACCCGGTCGAACCCGCGCATAGCCATTGAGATGAGCTTGGTGCGCATCCGGCGCTGGTGGGTATCACAATCACACCCGCCGCTGATGGTCTCGATCTCGCAGCGTTCCCCCAGCAGATCCTGCACCAGCATGGCATCCACGTTCACAGCGCCAAAGTCATTTTCCAGAATGCAGACATGATGCCCCTGTGCGGTCAGATACGCAACATATCTGCGCAGGAACGTCGTCTTGCCCGCACCCAGAAAACCGGTGATGAGATCAACCTGTACCATACGTTCCTCCTTATGCGTGGTTGAAGCCCTTGCCGAACACCTCAGTGGTGCTCAGCATGGACATGAAGGCGTTCAAGTGCTGTTTGTGGATAAAATCCTGCAGCTGGTCGGCCTCGCGGCGGGTCAGGGTGGTGTAGATGATGTAGTGGGGCTTATCGGTATACGCGCCGAAGCAGGGCGTATAGGTTGCGCCGCGCACCAGCTTGCGCATGACAAAATCACAGATCGGCTTCCTGTCGTCGCAGACGATGAGGATGGCCTTGCACATCTTGATCTTTTCCAACACGGCATCAATGACCAGCGATTTCACGGTCAGACCCACGAAGGAATAGAGGGCGGTGTACAGGTCGAACACGAAGCAGGCCGCAATGACCATGAACAGGTCGGTCAGGAACAGCGCCACTGCCACGTTGTGGATGTGGGTATACTTTTCCACGATGAGGGCAATGACATCCGTGCCGCCGGAGGAAGCGCCCACATTGAACAGCAGAGCCGACGCAATGGCCGGCAGGGCAATGGCAAACAGCAGGTCGAGCATGGGCTGGTTGCTCAAGGGGCCGCGCAGGGGGCAGATCTTTTCCAGCGCCATCAGCTCCAGCGACATGACCACAGTGGCATAGCCGGTGGTCATGGCAAACTTTTTGCCCAGGAAGATCAGGCCCACACCCAGCAGGATCATGTTGGCCGCCGAGGAAAAGGCCGAAGCCGACAGCGGGGTGAGCTTGGCCGCCAGCGCCGCCATACCGGTCACACCGCCAAAGACGAAGTTGTTGGGGAATTTGAAAAAGTACACACCCACCGACATGATGGAAATGCTCAGCGTGATCATTGCATACTGCTTGACATATTCAATGACCTCGTTCTGCATGGAAGATTCCGCGTTCGTATCCATAAAATTTACCGTTCAATACTCCTTTTTTGTGTTCCGCAGCCCAAACAGACAGGCTGCACCGGAAATATTGTAACACGGAACGCCCCGGGGTCAAGGGCCAATTCCACACACGCCGTCTTTTACGGGTGAAAACTGTCAACTCCACCAAAATTCTTCCTCAAATTTCAGCGGTTCTCCCATCGGAAACTGTTCCTTCTTTTCTTGACGCACCTCCCATCGTCCATTACAATAAAATCAGAATGGTATGGTATTTTTCTCCAAAACCGAAAGAGAGTGCAATGGCTCTCATTCCGCATTGTTCGTTTCCATGAAAGGAGGGAACGGTATGAAAAGCCGCTCTCACATCTTTGCTCTCATCACTGCCTGTGTGTTCCTGTTTTGCGGCTGTTCTGACTACCTTTCGCTTTCCAAAGCATCCACCATTTCCAACCCTCAAACGGAATATGATACCGCTCTGAAAGAATATCTTGCTTCGCTGGAAACACCGCTTTCCACCATAGAAATCAAACACGGCGAGGACACCCCTATTGTCTGGGAAGATACCGGAATGGAAGCCGCTGTCCGGCTCCTGTTGAACTGCCCGGAGGGCACCATCAGCCGCAGCGATGTCTGGAATCTCAACACGCTGACTATTACCGAACGAACCATGTTTGAGGGCGATTCGGGCACGACCACCATCGTGACCGTGACCGCCCAGCAGGGAGATGCCACGCTGGAACAGGAGATATCGGCAGTCGGAAAAGAAAGTCCGCTTCCTGCGCTGGCCTCTCTGCACGATCTGCAGTATTTCGACGGCCTGCAAGCCTTTTCCTATTCTACCTCGCCGACGGCCAATCAGGCATTCACTGATTTTTCTGGGATTGAAGCCCTGTCCCATCTCGAACGCTTCAGCGTGAACGGGGCACGGCCCGAAACGTTGGAACCGCTTTCTCACCTGTCCCAGCTGAAACAACTCTCCCTGACCGAATGCGGCACCCTCGACCTGACACCTCTGGAAGGTCTGGACCAGTTGGAATCGCTGATCCTCTCTTCAAACGACAGGATCGTTTCGCTGGAACCGGTCACCAAACTCCCTGCACTGCGGTCGCTTTCCCTCAGCTCCGGCACAGCAGTTCCCAGTCTGGAGCCGCTGGCTCAGACCAATCTTGCCGTTCTTGATCTCGGCCTCGGGGTCGGGCAAAGCGGGCTTTACAAAGAAATTGATTATTCGCCCCTGTCCCAGCTGCCCGATCTGGTCTGTCTGAACCTGACAAATCACACCAGGGTCACCACAAAGTTCTGCAAACAGATCCTTGCCCATTCTCCTGACCTGCGTTTTCTGAACATTCAGAACACCCCTGCTTCGGAGGGCAGTGCGCTGGATGTGGAATACCTGCGGGCTTACACGGAAGCAGATCTGCTGAAACGGCTTGCCAACAAGCTGCGCAACACCTTTGGCTGACACACAAACGCGGCCCCGGAGAGTTTTCCTTCTCTCCGGGGCCGCGTTCTGTTCCGGCTCAGCCGAACAGCTTTTTTGTGTTGTGGGTGTAGACCGAGAGCACCAGGCCCACACAGATGTACAGCATCAGCACCGAGCTGCCGCCCGCCGAATAGAACGGCAGGGTGACACCGATCACGGGCAGGACGCGCAGGTTCATGCCCACGTTCACGGCGATCTGGGCCATCAGAGCGCCGCCGATGCCGGCGCAGATAAAGGTGCCCAGCAGGTCCTCGCTGCGGGCACCGGTGAGGAAGGTCTTGATGACCAGTGCAAACAGCACGCCCAGCACCACACAGCAGCCCACAAAGCCCGCCGCGTTGCCGATCCAGCTCAGGATGAAATCGTTGTGGGCGTTGGGCACGCTGTAATAACTGCCGCCAAACAGCCCATTGCCAAAGATGCCGCCCGAGCCCAGCGCGATCTCGCCGCGCTGCTGCTGGTAGATGATGTTCTTCCAGATGGTCTCGCTGGGGGCCCAGCCGGTCTTGTTATCGGGATCGATGACAGCAAGGATGCGGTACCACTGGTATCCCTTGCCGATCTTATCGCTGAAAAAGGCGAACGCCGTCGCCATAGCCACTGCCGCCGCCGAGACCGCCCCCAGGATATACTTCCAGCTCAGGCCCGCCGCAAACATCATGCAGCAGCCGATGATGGCATAGATGATGGCGGTGCCATCGTCGCCCTGAACATGGATGATGAGGATGGGCACGGCCAGATGCAGCAGCAGCTTGCCCAGCTCCTTTGGCTCGTTGAGCCGGGTGCGCACATTGTTCAGGTGCATGGCAAAGGTCAGGATAAAGCTGATCTTGGCCAGCTCTGTGGGCTGCAGGGTAAAGCCCCCCAGCTTGTACCAGGAATAGTTGTCGGTATCACCCGCGTTGTAGCCGATGGTCAGCGGGCCGATGCTCACATTGCGCAGCACCAGCGTGGGCAGCACCATGCCCCAGGTCAGGGCCACGTGCACCGGCCACACCTTCACCAGGCTGCGGTAATCGATATTGGACAGCAGCACCGCAATGACCAGCCCGATGAGGGCTGCACCCGCCTGCACCGCCGCCCGGCGGTAATCGCCCAGACCGGTGATCTGGCCGGTGATCTCATCCACGGCAAAGCCATTGCCCTGCTTGGCTGCCCAGCTCGAAAGCGCTGTCACAGCCATCACGCTGCTGAAGATGCACAGCAGCAGGTAAGTTTTATCGGTGCGCTTGAAGTAGCGCCGAATGTTTTCCAAACGAAAACACCTCTTTCTTTCATTGGATCGCCCGCTCAGGTCTGCTTCGCTCGTCCGCAATGCCGGAGAGGGCGTATACTGCTCCATTATGTAATATAAGTATACCGCACCGCCCTTTTTTGCGCAAGATTGCGGAAGTTTTTTCCACAGATCTTTTCATCCTGTGACAACTCTGCAAAATATTTGCCGCAGCCTTGACAAAGCCCTGTCTACCTTCTAAAATGGAAGCAGGAGACCTGCTTTTTCGGCAGGATTTTTCCGGAGGAACTTCCAAGATGAAAACAAACTCTCATCGCTTTCTGTGCGCGCTCTGCGCACTGACTGTTTTTATTTCCGCGCTCTTCCCTGCTTCTGCCTTTGCCGCACAGGCAGCCGACACCGTGGCCCAGACCACGCTGACCACTGCCGATGCCCGGGAGATGCAGCAGGCCGACAGCGCCGTGACCGCCCTGACCGGCAGCGACGCTTACGCTGAGATGACCCGTGCCCAGCGGCTGGATGCCGCCGTGGCACAGCTGCAGCAGCTGGCCGAGGAAGGGCTTGTTTCGGCGCGCTCTCTCCATGTGGACGAAGAAAACGGCATGGTCAGCTTTGCGTACAGCTGCGGCGCGCTGGGCGGCGTTCTGGTGGAGGACCCGGACGAAGAGAATACTCCCTTCGCCCCTTCCGAACTGCCCGCTGTGGATCTGCACGAAATGTCCAACGCCCCGCAGGGCGATTTGGGCAGCGCCATGATCTACTACGCCTTTGACAACACCGTGAACAGCTCCCGCTACCCGTACTACTCCTATATGAAGGGCTTTTGGACCGCGATGGGTCTGCACACCCGCATCGATAGCACAGTCACCGTCTCTGACCTGAAACGAATGAACGATTACGGGCTGTGCATCCTCAGCGCCCACGGCTCCTACTACACCTACACCTCCGGTTTTCTGTTCAAGCAGACCCGTACCGAGCCGGTCATCCTGCTGACGGAGGAATCGGATTTCTACAAAGACCTCTACTATGGCATTGATCTGCTGACCCACCGGGTCATCAAGATCAACGGCCTGTACTGCATCACGCCCAGCTTTTTCCGGGCGGCATACCGGGGCGGCCAGCTCAAGGACACCGTAGTGCTCTCCGAAACCTGTGAGTTCCTTGGCGTGAGCGGCAGTCTGGATACCTCCATGGCCGATGCCCTGCTGGCCGGTGGTGCCAAAGCAGTGGCAGGCTATGTGAACAACGTCTACACCGTGTATTCCCGCAGTATGCTGTGGGATACCGTCAACCACCTGATCCTGGGCCAGACCCTGCAGGAATCCGTTCAGCACTCCATGGATACCTATGGCGCGGATGATCTGGTCTGGTACAACGCGCAGGGCGGCAAGCGCCCCCATGCGGCGGCAGCTTACCCGCTGCTGTTCGGCGATGTTGGGGTCCGGCTGATCGAACCGAACGCGGCACCGGTCCCACAGGATGTACAGCAGGCCGCTTGAGCGTTGCACTTTTGCTCGATTTATATTATACTGGGGGATGGCAGAAGCTTCTGTCATCCCTTTTGATTTACCTCTCAGTCTGCTTCGCAGACAGCTGGCAAAACGGGAAAGTTCAAGCTTCAAGATGAAGGAGCATTGTATGGCTGAATATATTACACATTCCAGAGAAGAGACCGTTGCGCTGGGCCGGAAGCTGGCGGCAGTGCTGCCGGACGGGGCCTTGATCGCCTTCACCGGCGGTCTGGGCGCGGGCAAGACCGCCTTTTGTGAGGGCCTGGCCGAGGGGCTGGGCTGCACCGACCCGGTCAGCAGCCCCACCTTTGCCATCGTCAACTATTACCGCGGCCCCCGCCCGCTGGCCCACTTCGACCTCTACCGCATCTCCACCGAGAACGACCTGTGTGCCGCCGGTTTCTACGATTATCTGGATCAGGGTGCCATTGTGGCCGCTGAGTGGAGCGAAAACTTCGCCGACCTGCTGGCCCCGGAAAACCCGATTCACATCAACATTGACCGGGTGGATGACACCACCCGCCGCATCACCATCGAGGGGGTCAGCGTATGAATATCTTAGCCGTAGACACCGCCGGTAAAACACTGGGCGTGGCCCTGCTGCAGGACGACCGCCTGAAGTACGAGTGCTATCTGGACGGCGGCATGACCCACAGCGAGACCCTGATGCCGCTGGTGGATCACTGTCTGAAGCTGTGCGGCCTGACCTGTGCAGACATCGACCTGTTCGGTGTGAACGCAGGCCCCGGCAGCTTTACCGGCCTGCGCATCGGGCTGGCCGCCGTCAAGGGGCTGGCTTTCCCCCGCGAGACCCTCTGTGCCCCGGTCTCCACGCTGGAAGCGCTGGCCGCTGCCCACACCGGCAAGGGCACCGTGCTCTGCGCACTGGATGCCCGCCGTGCTCAGGTGTACAGCGCTGCTTTTGACCTGGCCACCCACACCCGCCTGCTGGATGACGATGCCCGGGCTGTGGCTGACCTTGCCCAATTTGTAGAAAATTGCAAAAAGCCCCTGTTTTTTGTTGGTGATGGCGCATCTCTGTGCTATAATAAATACAGCAATGTTCCGGGCGTGCTCACTGTTCCGCCGGAGCTGCGGGGCGGCCGGGCCGCTGCCGTGGCCCTGGTGGCCAAGCAGATGGCCCAGCGGGGCGAGGCCGTTCTGCCTGAGGCCCTGCTGCCGGATTATCACCGCCTGAGCCAGGCCGAGCGGGAACGCGCCGAGCGCCTTGCTGCCGAGGCCGCTGCCCGGAACAACGATACGGAAAACGGAAAGGATTGAAATTTCTCATGGCAAAACCCATTGCACTTGCCGCCGACCATGGCGGTTTTGAACTGAAGGAAGCCGTCAAGGCTCACCTGGACGAGCTGGGGCTGGAGTATATCGACTTTGGCACCCACAGCACTGCCAGCGTGGATTACCCCGATATGGCACTGCCTGCCTGTGACGCTGTGGTCAGCGGCCAGTGCGACAAAGCCCTGCTGTTCTGCGGCACTGGTGTCGGCATCAGCATGGCCGCCAACAAGGTCAAGGGCATCCGCGCCTGCTGCTGCTCCGACAGCTTCAGCTGCGAGTACACCCGCCGCCACAACGATGCCAACGCCTTGTGCATGGGCGGCCGCGTTGTCGGCCCCGGCCTTGCCTGCCAGCTGGTGGATCTGTTCCTGAACACCCCGTTTGAGGGCGGCCGCCACGAAAAGCGCATTGCAAAACTGATGGCAATCGAAACCCGATAAACATAAAAAGGAGCGTGTATTTATGACCCCTATGATCGTTGAGCATCCCCTGCTGCAGCACAAGCTGAGCATCCTGCGCAACAAGCAGACCGGTACCAAGGAGTTCCGTGATCTGGTCGGCGAGATCGCAACCCTGCTGTGCTACGAGGCCACCCGTGACCTGCCCATGGAGGAGGTCGAGATCGAGACCCCCATCACCATGGCAAAGACCAAGGTGCTGGCAGGCCGCAAGCTGGCTCTGGTGCCCATCCTGCGTGCAGGCATGGGTATGCTGGACGGTATGCTGACCCTGCTGCCCGCTGCAAAGGTCGGCTTCATCGGCCTGTACCGCAACGAGGAGACCCTGCAGCCCGTGGAATACTTCTGCAAGCTGCCCCAGGATATCGCCGAGCGTGATGTTCTGGTTCTGGACCCCATGCTGGCAACCGGCGGCAGCGCCATTGATGCCATTACCCAGATCAAGAAGCACGGCGCAAAGCGCATCAAGTTCATCGGTCTGATCGCTGCTCCGGAAGGCATTGAGGCCCTGCACAAGGCTCACCCCGATGTTGACATCTATCTGGGCGCTAAGGACGACCACCTGAACGAGAACGGCTACATCGTTCCCGGCCTGGGCGATGCCGGCGACCGCATCTACGGCACGAAGTAAATCTGAATCAACAAAAAGTGGACGGTTCACACGAACCGCCCACTTTTTGTTTACTCAGATATTACCGCCCGCGGCCACCGCCGCCGCCATGGAAGGAGCCGCCGCCTGCGTGGAAGCTGCCGCCCCCGCCAAAGCTGCCGCCGGAGCGTCCGCCGCCCATGCCGCCAAAGGAACCACCGCCGAAACCGCCGCCCCCACGGGGAGGACGCGGCCCGCCGCCGCGGGGCGGTCTGGGTCCGCGCGGGCCACGGGGGCCGCCGGGGCCCCAATCATCATACGGAGGTCTGCGCCGCCGTCTGCTGCCCAGGCCGTAGCCCAGCCCGAAACCGAAGAAGGGGCCAAACCCGCCGCCGCCAAAGCCGCGTCGGATGCCGCCGAAGATGGAGGTCAGGGCAAACACCACGATCACCACTGCCAGAAGGGTGAGGAAGGGCGATTGATAGGATGCTGCCGGGGCCTCATAGTAATCATTTCCGTTGTTATAACCATCTGTATTGCCGTTGCTGACCGTGCCGGTGGTCCCGCTCAGGGTCACACCGTAGAGATCGGCAATGGTGCTGGCCACATTGTTGGCACAGGTGGTCACAGCCGCGTCATAATCGCCCGCCGCGAAGGAATCCTCCATGGTCTGGGCAATGGCGCTGGCCTGCTTTTCCAGCGTGGTATTGCGGAAGCCGTCACCGGTGGCAAGGTAATAGTCGCCATCGGCGTACTGCTGGGACTGCATGACCAGCAAGATCAGCACACCGTTGTTTTTGCTGGAGCTGCCCAGCCCCCAGGTGTTGGCGGCCTGCACGGCATAATCCTCCGTGGATAAACTTCCCGTATAATCCACAGTCAATACGCCGATCTGTGCACCCTCGCACTGCTGAGCGAGCTGTGCATTCAGGTTCTCAATGGCCGTTTTGGTGCTGCTGCTCAGGATGTTGGCATCATCCACCACGCACTGACTGCTGGGCAGATCGGGCAGCTGGGCCTTGGTGGCCGCAAAGGCGGCGGGCACCAGAGCCGTCAGGCTGACGGTCAGCACCACGAACAGGGCGCAGATGCGGGCGGCAAATCGTTTCATCGTTTTCATGCGAAGGGTTCCACCTCCTGTACGCCGAACAGCCTGCCCAGCATACTGGCCGGGAAGCCGCCGACATCATTCTGATACTCATACACTGCATCATTGTACTGCAGATTACCAATGATGGTGTCTGCGCTGTTGAACTGGCCGTACTGGCCCTGCACCGCCCCCATCTTCATGGGGTCAGCGGCCTGCTCCTGCATTTTCGCATAGAGCTGGTCGATCACAGTGCCCAAAGCCTCATTGGCCTGACAGAGGGCGTGCATGGCACTGCCCTGATAATAGGGCAGCGAGGTCAGGGACTGCTTTTTGCTGCCGTTCTGCACTGCTTCCAGGCAGGCAGAAAAATCATCCAGCGCGGCCTGTGCGGCCTGCACCTCGGCGCTGTCGGCCCCCAGCGTGTTTGCGCCGGTGGTGATGATATTTGCCGCCGTGTTGGCACGGGTGGTCAGCTCCTCGCTCAGGGCATAACCGTTGTCGGCCGAAACGCCGGTGGTGAACCACTGGCGGGCCTCGTTATACTTGCCCCTGACCTTGGCACCGCCAAAGCCCACGAACGCCGCCAGCATCACCACCACGCTCAGCACAAGGGCTGTGCCCTGCTTTGCCAGTGCGGCGGGCAGCGCCTTTTCCAGCCCGGCCAGCTTCTGCTGCAAGGGGGTCAGGCGCACTGCCTCGGTGTCCGGGCGCTTTGCCTCGCGGTAGCTGCCGCTGTCAAAGCCGCCGGGCGTTTGATTCTGTTCTCTGGAAAAATCAGCGTTTGCCATTTCAGCTCCGGATCTCCATCATCTTTTGTTTCAGCTCGTCCTCGATGCGGGTCAGCTCCTGCTCGGCAGCCACACGCTTTGCGCGGCCCTCGGTCTGGATCTTGTTCAGCTCGTCCAGGGTCTCGATCAGGCTCTTGTTGGTCTGCTGCAGGGTCTCGATATCCACCACGCCGCGCTGGCTCTCCTTGGCGGTCTCGATGGTGCCCATCTTGAGGGCATCGGCATTCTTCTTGAGCAGGTCGTTGGTCATGTCGGTCACGGCACGCTCGGCCTGCATGGCCTTCTGGGTGTGGGCCAGACCCAGCGCCAGCACCATCTGGTTCTTCCACAGCGGGATGGTGTTGACGATGGTGGACTGGATCTTCTCAGCCATCATGGTGTTGTTGTTCTGCAGCAGGCGGATCTGGGGGCCCATCTGCAGGCTGATGTTCCGGGTCAGCTCCAGATCGTACAACTTTTTCTCAAAGCGCTCGCACTGGTCTGCCAGGTCGCGGGCGGCCTGAGCATCCTCGGGCAGCCCGGACTGCTTGGCCTTGTCCATGGCCTGCTGCAGCTCGTTTGCACGAACCTCGGCCAGCTTTTTCTTGCCGGCCAGGATATACATGCTCAGCTCCTTGAAGTAGGCCATGTTCAGCTCGTACATCTTATCCAGCATGGCGATGTCTTTCAGCAGCTGGACCTGATGGCCCTCCAGCATAGACTGGATGTTCTCCACGTTGGTCTCGGCCTTGTTGTACTTGGTCTTCAGGTTGTCCAGCTCATTGCCCTTCTTTTTGAAGAAGCCCAGAATGCCCTTCTGCTGCTCCTCATTGGCATCAAAGCTCTTCAGCTCCCCGATGAGGTTGGTGATCATATCGCCCACCTCGCCCAGATCCTTGGTAGACACCTTGGCCAGAGCAGCCTCGGAGAAATCGCCGATCTTCTTCTGGCAGGCGGAGCCATACTGCAGCACCTGCTGGCTGTTGGTGATATCGATCTTTTCCGCAAAGGAATCCACCATTGCCTGCTCCTCAGGGGTCAGCTGCACCTCCGGCTGCTGGGCCGCCGGGGCTGGCTCAGGCTTTTTCTCCTCCGCGGCCTCCGGGGTGGGGTCCAGCGTCAGGGTGGGCACTGCAGGAGCATCGAGATCGAAGTTCAGAGTGTTGTTGTCAGCCATTGTTGATTCCATCCTTTCCAATTACGACAGCGCCTGCCGCCTATCGGCGTGCGCTATTTTCTAACCGGTTTGCCAAGGGCTCCCCCTTCGGGGGAGCTGGCAAAGCCGTCAGGCTTTGACTGAGAGGGTTGTTACAATCCCTGCCCTTTCAGCATATTCTGCAAAACGGTCAGGTCTGCCGAGAGGTCCATGCTCTCGGCAGCATACAGGGCATCCAGCTGATTTTCAAATGCCGTGGCAATGGAGGCTGCGTTGTGCTCCACCTCCGCGCGGATGGAGGCGGCATTCTCGCCCCGCACCCCCTGCTTTGCCAGCTTGGCGTACTGCTGCAGCACGTTCACGGCATCGGGCAGATAGTAATTGGCGAACCGCCGCACCTGCTTTGCCTTGGCGGGGGTGGCTTCCACCGTTTCCACAATGGAGCGGCCTGCCTTTTCCATCCGGCTCATGGCGGCGGAGAGCTGCGGGTCCGGCAGGGCTTCGTTCAGGGCATGGAGGGTGTCCAGCTGCTGCTGCATCTCGGTCAGCATGGCATCCACATCGTCCACACCGGTATGGAAGGGCACTTCCGTCTCCACCACCCGGGGCGGGCAGATCTTTTTGGCCCCGGCAAAGGCCAGCACAGCCGCGCCCAGCGCCGCCAGCAGTGCCCACAGCCGATAGACCGGAAGCACAGCGCACAGCACCACAAATGCCAGCGCCGCCGCGTAGTACGGCAGAACACTGGGCTTCCGGGTGCGAATGATCTTGCTCATGGGTTCCTCCTTTTCCGGGAGCTGCGCCCCCTGTATCTTCCATAATAAATCCTTTTCCAGCGGGGCGCAAGCGTTTCACGAATTATTTACAGGTTTGAAATCGAAATGTCAAACCTCTCAGGCGCTTGCGCGCCAGCTCCCCTCATAGGGGAGCCCCTGGCAGATCGGGTAAGTCCGCGCGGCATTCAAGGCAGAATCCAGTTCGACAATTCTTTCTTCCAGATCTCCCGTAATTTTTCCGGCCTGCAGGCGGCATTGGCGGGGCTGGTGCTGGGCAGCCTGACCGCCGGGATGCCGCTGACCGGCTCGAGATACTTTGTATAGATCTTATATGCCGTAGCCCCGTTGCAAAAAACAGCCTCAATGGGCGCTTTTGCCAGCAGACCGGCAATATCATTGGGCACCACGTCCCGGATGGACGCATCCGACGCGCCGGTGATGGTACAGCTTTCCAGCGTATCCCACAGGGCCAGCCCGTGGCGCAGGATGATCTGCTTTTTTGCCTCGATATCCTCCCGGGCGGGCACAGGCTCCCCGGTCAGGGCCGCCAGCATGGGCCAGAAGCGGTTTTGCGGGTGGCCGTAGTAGAAGGACATTTCCCGGCTCTTGGGGCTGGGCCAGGTGCCCAGGATCAGCGCCCGACTGTGCTCGTTGTAGACCGGTGCAAAGCTCACTGCTTTTCCTCCGCAGCTTCCATCTGGCCCCAGGGAGAGCCAAGTTCATGGCCCGAGGGCTCCGCACGGGGGCCGTTGAACCACAGCTCCTCAATGAGGGCGGCAAGGCCGTCCTCCCGCACATCCCCGATGATGCGGTCAGCGGCTTCCTTGGCATCGTCCGAGCCGTTGGCCATGCAGCAGCCCAGTCCCGCCGCCTTCAGCATTCCCACATCATTGGCGGAATCGCCCGCCGAAACAGCATCGGCCAGCGTCAGACCCACGGTTTCACACAGGTCAGCCAGACCCACCCCCTTATCAATGCCCTCCCGGACGATATCATAGCAGTGCCAGCTGCCCTCACGCACAGCACCCACCATCATAAAACGGAGGTTCAGGTGGCCGTACTTTCGGTTGAACGCCTCCAGCGCCTCATCGGGCAGGCAGGCAAAGGCGGCATGGGGCATATTGATGAGATGGCGGTCCTGATCCTCGCCGTCCTTGCAGGTCAGGCCGCTGCCGCTCAGCTGGGCGTAGAAATCCCGGAGGCTCTCGTATTCGCAGTAGGCATAGTATCCATCCCGGAAATTGAACTGCAGGGGGTAGTTGTAATCCTCGCAGAAATCCACCAGCGCGTACATTTCCTCGTTGGTGAGGGGGTGTTCCGCCACCACGGTGCCCTCGGCATCGGTCACACAGGCACCGTTGCAGGTAACGATGTAATCCGGCCGGATGCCGCCCAGCTGCTCCCTGTGCACGCAAGGATAGGCGCGGCCGGTGCTCAGCGCAAATTTCACCCCGGCGGCCTGCAGTTTTTTCACGGCTTTCACCACCGCCGGGCGGGGCTTCGGCTCCCCAAAGGGCACCAGTGTATTGTCAAAATCGCTTACCAGAAGTTTGTATTGCATGCTTTTCTCCTTCACGGGTCCGTGTTTTCTACCAGTATACCACAAATCGGCCCGCCGTGGGGACTTTTGGCATACAAAAAACGGGAGCCGTCTCTCCCATGAGACAGCTCCCGTTTTTTGTGTTACAGTACCTCGCCCCGGAACAGTCCTTCCAGGGTAGGCATCCAGCCGTCGGCCGTGCGCTGGGCCAGGCCGTTTTCCACCGCCTTATCCAGCAGGGTGGAAAATTCCTGCGGCAGTTCCTGCCCGAACCGCTCCCGGAACAGCCGGTTGAAATAGGATGTGCTCTCAAACCCGCACTCCCGGGCCACGTCGGCCACAGCCCGGGAGCCCTCCCGGAGCATCTCCTCCGCCCGGTCCAGCCGGTAGGCGGCCAGGTATTGGTGGAAGCTCTGGCCGGTCTGGGCCTTGAACAGCCGCCCCGCGTACTTTTCGTTGAAGTAGCAGACCGCCGCCAGGTCCCGGAGGGTGATGGGATAGGCGTAGTGCTCCCGGACCGCTTCCAGCAGCCGCTCCACCGCCCAGTGCCGCGGGGAGACCGGCCAGGGCGCGTCCCGGCCCAGGAGCCGGATGTAGCTCCCCACCAGCCGGGCGGCCCTTTCGGCGTCCTCCGGCGTCAGGGAGTGCTCCCCGGCCCGGAGCTCCTCCGCCATCCGCTCCGCCGGGGCCCCGGTGATCCCCGCCGTCCGCCGGAGCCGCTCCTCCGCCGCCGGAAGGTCCG
>ERZ825137.2694-NODE-2694-length-20069-cov-5.004047_pt1 | contig 20069 bp, 15 predicted proteins | sample MGYA00519873_ERZ825137 | MGnify/ENA primary metagenome ERZ825137 (study PRJEB31778, sample SAMEA3449190) | human gut metagenome | biome: human gut; feature: human-associated habitat; material: faeces | place: United Kingdom | collected 2010/2012 ...
GAGCAGCAGGGGAAGAGTGAAGGGGGCAAAGAGCCCCCTTCGCGTTCAATCAACCTGTTTTTCGAACTTTTTTAAAGTTCGAAAAACTGCCTCAGCGGGGCGAAAAGACTTTTTCGACACGCTGAAACGCCCCGAAGCGGCTGCTTCGGGGCGTTCGCTCGATCTGTCAGTCTGCGTAATCCTTCATTTCCTCGCGGCGTGCGCGGCAGGCGGCAAGCTTTTTGACGCCTGCGCAGATCTCGTCGAGGAAGCCGACGACGACAAGCACGGTGCCGATCACGGCCATGACCGCGCCCGCGATCTTCAGGATGCTTTTGATGGATTTCATATCAGTGCCCTCCTGTTTTTTCTTCAGTATAAGCCTGTTTTTTCGATTTTGCAAGGGGTTTAGTAACCGATGATTTAATCGACAAGAGTTACCAGCGAGAGATTTTGCCGCAGATGAAAGTTTGAAAGCGCAGGAATACTTTGTGTATTTCAAGCTTTTCAAACTGCACAGCTGCGGTAAAAGATCCGCTGGTAACCGCAGGCGATTGGATCATCGGTTACGATCAACGCGTACAATGAAATCGGCCTTTCTGGGCTTTGCGGGGGCGGGCTCCTGCGCGGCGTAGCCGAGGATGCAGTGGCCGATGCCGGCGTAATTCTCGCTCACGCCCCATTTTTTCATCAGCGCCTTGCCCTCCGCGCTTTCAAACTCCTGCCGGGCCCGGTGGATCCAGCAGCTGCCGAGGCCGAGGCTGTGCGCGGCGGCCATCATATTGCCGATGACAAGGCTGCCGTCCTCGACCCAGGTGTTGACGTTCGTGTCCGCGAACACGACGCACACGACCGGCGCGCCGTAGAACGGGTGCGCGGCCGGGTTTCCGAGGATCGACGCGTTCATTTTTTCCAGCTCCGCGATATCGTCCGGGTTTTGCAGCACGACGATCTTCCCGGCCTGACGGCCCATGCCGCAGGCGGCATACGTTCCGGCCTCCAGAACGGCGTCCAGCTTTTCCTTCTCGACCGGCTGCGAAAGATACTTCTTGACGCTTCTGCGGGTCAGCAGGCAGTTCAGCACTTCATTCATGACAGTCCTCCGTTTTATTTCTTTTCCGCGCCCTCCGGGGGCGTGGTGATGTGGACATGATTGTTGATGTGATCGATGCAGTAGCAGTAATAGCCGTTGCACTTCGAGCAGTAGCGGAATTCGAGGTTCGGATAGTCCGTATCCGTCCGGCCGCAGACCGTGCATTTATGCCGGTAGGGCTTCTCGCCGGATTTGGAGCGGTAGGAGCCTGCCCAATTGGGGTTCGGGCGGGCATTTGTCGTGGTCGTGCGGTAATTCTTCCGCTGCCGGTAGCGCAGTGCGTCGGGCAGGATGTTTTTGACGTCGCTGCCGAAGAAGAGGAAGTAGTTCAAAAGCGGCACGACGGGCAGCAGCCAGTAGAACGAGAGGAACGAGGCCATCCGCAGATACGAGAAGACGTTCAGCGCCGTAAAACCGAGATAGACCCACGCCATGTATTTCATCTTGATGGGGATGAAGAAGAACAGCAGCACCTTCGCCTCCGGCGCGATGGTCGCGACGGCGAGAAACAGGCTGAGGTTCAGCGCGGTCGCGTCCGCTCCGGCGCCGAGCAGCATTGCGGCCAGATCGGTCAGCACAAGTCCGGTCAGATAATAGAGATTGAAGCGGAACGTGCCCCAGTAGCTCTCCAGGATCTTTCCGAACTGATAATAGCAGAACAGCGACACCGCCGCCAACAGCAGTCCCGCGCCCCGCACGTCGTTCAGGTACGTAAAGATGTACGAAAACAGCCGCCAGACCTGCCCGCGCAGAATGGCGGAGCGGCTGAAGCAGAGATAGCTGTAGACGATATTGCTGGGGTCGATGTACGAGAGCGCAAAGACCGCCAGATTTCCAATGGCAATGACGAGCATGAGATTCGGAATGCCCTTGCCCCGGTTTTTAAGGCAGAAGCGTTCAAACCGTCTGCGAAGATCCTTCATAGTGTTCACCCTCCTGATGTTCAGGTTTCATCATACCGGCTCCGGGCGGAAAAATCTACCCTGCAAATGTAAACATTCTGTTCTGCATGGAGTATGGGCGGGTTCCCGCTGAGATAAACCGGGAATTTTGCCGAAATCAAAACTTTTCTCTTGACTTTTCCGGCGGGTTTTGTATAATCAGGGTACAACTGAACAGCCTTATCAAGAGTGGTGGAGGGAACGGCCCAATGAAACCCGGCAACCTGCGGATGCAAGGTGCCAAATCCGGCGAAGGAATCGAAAGATGAGGGAGAGAACCGTATATCGTTCTGCCCCTCGGGCAGGGCGCTTTTTTATGCCCGGAAAGGAATCAGATATGAACAACAGAAAAATCTTTACTTCAGAGTCCGTTACACAGGGACATCCCGATAAGCTGTGCGACCTTGTCTCCGACAGCGTACTCGACGCCGTGCTCGAGCAGGACCCCATGGGCCGCGTCGCCTGCGAGACGGCGGCGACGACCGGCATGGTGCTCGTCATGGGCGAGATCACCACGTCCGCCCGCATCGATATCGCCCAGATCGCCCGCAAGGCCATCTGCGACGCGGGCTATGACCGCCCCGAGATGGGCTTCGACGGCCACAGCTGCAATGTCATGGTCGCCATGGGGCGGCAGTCCCCGGATATCGCCATGGGCGTTGACAATGCGTATGACGACGGCACGACCGGCGCAGGCGATCAGGGCATGATGTTCGGCTTCGCCTGCACGCAGACAAAGGAACTCATGCCCGCTCCCATCGCCTACGCGCACAATCTCACCAAGGCGCTGACGCACGCGCGCGAATCGGGTCTTCTGCCCTGGCTCCGCCCGGACGGCAAGAGCCAGGTTTCCGTGGAATACGGCCCCGACGGGATGCCCTCCCGCATCGATACTGTCGTTGTTTCCACTCAGCACGCAGACTCCATCGCCATCGACGATCTGCGCAGGGCCGTTATTGAGACGGTCATCGAGCCGAACCTGCCGTCGCGCCTGCTGGACGAGAACACAAAATACTACGTGAACCCGACGGGCCGCTTCGTCATCGGCGGGCCTGCGGGTGATTCGGGCCTCACGGGCCGCAAGATCATCGTCGACACCTACGGAGGGCGCGGCGCCCACGGCGGCGGCGCCTTCTCGGGCAAGGACTCCTCGAAGGTCGACCGTTCGGCCGCCTATGCCGCACGCCACATCGCCAAGAACCTCGTGGCGGCGGGTGTCGCCGACGAGGTGCTTGTCGAGCTTTCGTATGCCATTGGCATTGCCGAGCCGCTGTCGATCTACGTCGACACCTACCGCTCGCCGCGCCCTGCGGCCCTCGAGGGGATGACCGACGGCGAGATCGCCCGCCGCATCGGCAAGCTCTTCGACCTGCGCCCCGCGGCCATCGTCAAGCGCTTCGGGCTGAAGAACCCGATCTTCGAGGCCACGGCCTCCTACGGGCACTTCGGCAACCGCCCCTTCAAGCGTGTCGAGAAGGTCTGGGAGAACGGCCGTGAGGTCGAGCGCGAGATCGAGTACTTCGGCTGGGAGAAGCTCGATGCCGTCGAGATGATCCGCCGCGAGTTCGGCCTCTGACCGCCGCGCGCCACACGTAAATCGGAGCATCGGATGCGGTGCTCCGATTTTTGTTGTTTTTTCGCATACTAACGGACCGATTCCGTGCGTTTGTCCATCGACCGTAAATGGAAAAAGAGCCTATGATAAAATGATTGCCTCCGATTAATCGATTGAAACTAACACATTTGAATTATGAAAAAGGCATTTTTGATTTTAGGACTTGTTGCCGTATCGGCCGCCGCGGGCGGTGCGACGGCATGGACGCTCGCTGCCGGGCAGGAGCCGTCCGTCGAATATATCGAACGCGAGGTGGAGCGCACCCCGGCGCTGGGGACACACTTCACCTCCTACGAGGCGGGGCAGTATCCCGACCTGACCTATGCGGCCGAGAACGCCGTGAAGGCCGTGGTGAACATCGAGGCCGTGCAGCAGATCGAGATGCCGCGCCGCGGCGCCTACGGCTACGACTATGACCCCTTCCTGGAGTTCTTCGGCATTCCGCAGGAGTACGGACGGCGCGGCGGCAGCGGTGAGCTCGAATACCAGGAGCGCCGTGCGGGCGGCTCGGGCGTCATCATCTCGGCCGACGGCTACATCGTGACGAACAACCACGTGGTCGACGGCGCCACGAAACTCAAGGTGAAGCTCAACGACGGGCGGACCTTCGACGCAAAGCTCGTGGGCAAGGATTCGGCCACGGACATCGCGCTGCTGAAGATCGAGGCGAAGGAGCTGCCGACGCTCGCCTTCGGGTCGTCGGACGCCCTGCGCCTGGGCGAGTGGGTGCTGGCCATCGGGTCGCCCTTTGACCTGCCGTCGACCATCACGGCCGGCATCGTCAGCGCCAAGGCCCGCAACCTCGGGGCCATTCCCAACGACTTCTCGATCGAGTCGTTCATCCAGACCGATGCGGCCGTCAATCCCGGCAACTCGGGCGGTGCGCTGGTCAATACGCACGGTGAGCTGGTGGGCATCAACACGCTCATCAAGTCGCAGACGGGCAGCTACGTCGGCTATTCGTTCGCCGTGCCCGAGTCGATCGTCCGCAAGGTCGTCGTCGACCTGAAGGAGTACGGCGTCGTGCAGCGTGCCATGCTGGGCATCCTGTTCCGTCCGGTCGATCAGGACTTCATCGACACGGAGGGCAAGGATCTGGGCATCACCGAGATCGGCGGTGTCTACGTGGCCGGCATCACCGAGGGCGGTGCGGCATCCGAGGCCGGCATCCGCAAGGGGGATGTCATTCTGGCCATCGACGGCGTGAAACTCGACGGTTCGGTCTCGCTGCAGGAGCAGGTGGCCCGTCACCGACCCAACGATAAGGTCAAATTGTCGGTAAAAAGAGACGGCAGCGTGAAACAAATTGACGTCACTTTGCGTAATAAGGCAGGCAAAGCGGAATTGCTGACCCGTGAGGACGTCGACGTGGTCGAGGCTCTGGGCGGCCGGTTCGCCGATGCGGGCTCGAAGCTTTGCCGTGAACTCGACATCCGGGGCGGTGTGCAGGTGGTCGGCCTCAAGGCGGACGGACTGCTCTCCCGGGCGCGCGTAAAGCAGGGTTTTGTCATCACCCACATCAACGACAAGCCGGTCTATTCGGTGTCGGAGATGCAGCGCCTGACCGAGAAGATCCGTTCGATCGACGGCGTCTACCCCAACGGCCGCTCCGCAAGCTACATGTTTGTGGAGTAGGCACGGCCGGTTCGGGCGGGTTTTTTGCAACGGCTAATGTTTATTGAGAGGTAATATAAAGTTATGCGTCAGTTAAAGATTACGAAGTCCATCACCAACCGCGAGAGCGCCTCGCTGGACAAGTACCTGCAGGAGATCGGCAAGGAGGAGCTCATCACGGTCGAGGAGGAGGTGGAACTCGCCCAACGGATCAAGAAGGGGGATCAGGAAGCACTCGAGAAGCTCACGAAAGCCAACCTGCGTTTCGTGGTCTCCGTCGCCAAACAGTATCAGAACCAGGGTTTGAGCCTGCCGGACCTGATCAACGAGGGCAACCTCGGCCTGATCAAGGCCGCCGAGAAGTTCGACGAGACGCGCGGTTTCAAGTTCATCTCCTATGCCGTGTGGTGGATCCGCCAGTCGATCCTCCAGGCGCTGGCCGAGCAGTCGCGTATCGTGCGTCTGCCGCTCAACCAGGTCGGATCGCTCAACAAGATCAACAAGGCCTTCGCCCGCTTCGAGCAGGAGCACGAGCGCACGCCGTCGCCCGAGGAGCTGGCCACGGAACTCGAACTCCCGAAGGAGAAGGTGACCGACACGCTGCGTGTGGCCGGACGCCATGTCTCGGTCGATGCGCCCTTCGCCGACGGCGAGGACAACTCGCTGCTCGACGTGCTGGTGAACCCCGATTCGCCCAACGCCGACCGGGGGCTGATCAACGAGTCGCTCTCGACGGAGGTAGACCGCGCGCTGGAGACGTTGACCGAGCGTGAGCGCGACATCATCAAGTACTTCTTCGGCATCGGCTGCTCGGAGATGACCCTCGAGGAGATCGGCGAGAAGTTCGACCTCACGCGCGAGCGTGTGCGCCAGATCAAGGAGAAGGCGATCCGCCGCCTGCGCCACTCGTCGCGCTCGAAGCTGCTGAAGTCCTACCTGGGCTGATCGCCCGCGCAGATACGGATAAAGCCCGCCCTTTCGCCAAGAAAGGGCGGGCTTTTCGTGTCTGTGTCCGGCTGTCCCGCGGTATCGCTACGTGCGGAGTGTGCGGGCGGCCGCCGGGGTCCGGTGTTGCATGAAAGCGAAATTTTCGCTATCTTCGGAATATGCTTTCAACCATCTTTTATATCCTGGTCGGCTGGTTTCTTGCCGGGCTCTTTCTCAGAAAGGACCGGGACGGAAAGTCGTAGCCGGTTGTCGGCGGTTGTCGGCGGCGCGGACTACCAGACGATGGGCTCCTTGCCCACGGAGCGGAGGTATTCGTTGGCGCGCGAGAAGTGGCGGCAGCCGAGGAATCCGCGGTAGGCCGACAGCGGCGAGGGGTGCACGGCCTTGAGGATGCAGTTGCGCGCGGGGTCGGCGATGGCGCCCTTCCTCTGAGCGTAGCTGCCCCAGAGCATGTAGACGATGTGCTCCTTGCGCTCGGCGACGGCCCGCACCACGGCGTCGGTGAAGGTCTCCCAGCCGTGCCCGGCATGCGAGGCGGCCTCGTGTTCGCGGACCGTCAGCACGGCGTTGAGCAGCAGCACGCCCTGCTCGGCCCAGCGGTCGAGGTTGCCCGTCGGCGGGATGGGCGTGCCGGTGTCGTCGGCCACTTCCTTGAAGATGTTTTGCAGCGACGGCGGGAAGGGCACGCCGTCACCGACCGAGAAGCAGAGCCCGTTGGCCTGCCCGGGCCCGTGGTAGGGGTCCTGCCCGATGATGACGACCTTGAGCCGGTCGAACGGACACTTGTCGAAGGCACGGAAGATGTTGCTGCCGCGCGGGTAGATGCGGTGCGAGGCGTACTCCTCGCGCACGAAGCGGGTCAGCTCCCCGAAGTAGGGCTTTTCGAATTCGGGGGCGAGTATCTCTTTCCAGTCGGGGGCGATCTTTACGTCCATGATGCAAATCGGATAAAGTTCGGTAAATGTAGCAAAAAGTTGCAAAAATCCCGTACATTTGTTGCGGAAACAAAACTACGACCATGAAAAGATTCTGGATGGGCCTGTTGGCGGTGGTGCTGTCGACGGGCATGTTGCGGGCTGCGGAGCCCGCGTGCAGCGGCGCGGAACCGGTCCGCAACGTGATTCTGCTGATCGGCGACGGCATGGGCCTTGCGCAGGTCTCGCTGTTGCAGATCGAGCAGCAGTACGCCCCCACGGCCTTCGATCGGGCCGAGGGCGTGGCGCTCATCACAACGCGCTCGGCCAACAACCGCGTGACGGACTCCGCGGCGGCCGGCACGGCGCTCGCCACGGGACACAAGACCGACAACGGCATGCTCGGGCAGACGCCCGACGGCGAGCCCGTGCAGTCGATGATCGCCCGGGCCCATGCCGAGGGACGCCCGACGGGCCTTGCCGTCTGCTGCTACCTCCAGCACGCCACGCCGGCGGCCTTCTATGCCCACGTGGCGGACCGCGGCGACAACCCGGCCATCACGCGCGACCTGGCCGCGAGCGGCATCGACGTGCTCTTCGGCGGCGGCCGCAAGTGGCTCGACGAGGCGTCGCCCGCGGGCGTCAGCTGGCTCGAGACGATGCGGCGTGACGGCTATGCCGTGGCCGGGACGATGGCCGAGGCCGACACGGTTCGCACGCTGCCCCTGCTGGCCGTCGTGGCCGAGGAGAGCGTCTCGGACGACGACATGCGGGCGGGCTACCTGGCCCACGCCACGCGCCGGTCGCTCGAACTGCTCTCCGCCGAGGCCGAGCGCCGCGACAAGGGCTTCGTGCTGATGGTCGAGGGGTCGTTCATCGACTGGGCCTGCCACGGCAACGACGCCGACGAGCTGCTCTTTCTGATGCGCGACTTCGACAGCACGGTGGCTGCGGCGATGGACTTTGCCGACCGCACGCCCGGCACGCTGGTGGTCGTCACGGCCGACCATGAGACGGGCGGTCTGACGATTCCGAGCAACGAGGCGGACTTCACCCGTTCGGAGAGCGGCCTGAACTACTCCTTCTCCACGACGGGCCATACGGGCACGATGGTGCCGGTCTACCTCTACGGCGCGGGAGCCGACCGCATCACGGGCGTGATGGACAATACGCAGCTCTCGCAGCGGATCATGCAACTGCTCGGGCTCGAATAACCCGCGCAGCTTCCGCGGCCGGATTCACCGGTAGAAAAAGAGGCGGCGTCCACCGAACTTCGGAGTGGACGCCGCCTTCCGCGTTATGGTAAGATTGGTTGCGGTTGTCAGCGGGTGGCGGAAGCCGTATCGGGAGCCGTTTCGCGGGCTGGGGTCGGGAACGCCGTGACGACGATCCGCTCCACGGTCGTTGCCGAGGCGGCGGGCACCTCCTCCAGCGGATGCCCCGAGCCCTGAATCCGGAACGAGACGGGCAGCGTGACGGTCACGGTCGTCGCCTCGCCGTTGCGCGTAGCGGGACTCCAGGCGGGCGAGGCCTTCACGACGCGGCGCACCTCTTCGGCAAGCTGCGGGTCGGGCTTACCGGCGATGCGGATGTCGTCCACCCGGCCGTCCCTGCCGACGGTGAAGGTGGCCACGACGCTCCCTTCCGTCTGCTGCTCCCTCGCCCCGGCGGGATAGCGCAGGTGCTGCATCGCCCAGCTGCGGAAGGCGTTGAGGTTCCCGATTTCAAACTGCATCGACGCCAGCCCCGGCTTCTGTGCGGCGGTCGACTGTGCAGCGGTTTCCTTCTTCGGGGTGCTGAAGTCTACGGGCAGCATATAGCGGACGCGCACGAGGTGCCCATTTTGCCGGCCGGGGGTCCATTTCGGCGAGGAGGAGACGACGCGCCGGGCCTCCTCCGAGAGGATCCGGTCGGGGGATTGCAGCAGCTCGATGGTGCTCACCGAGCCGTCGCGCTCGACGATGAACGACAGGACGACGCGCCCCTCGATGCCGCGCTTGAGCGCCTCGGCCGGATAGCGGATCTGCGACTGCACCCATGTGCGGAAGGTGTTGAGGTCCTTGCCCTGGAAGAGCGGCATCTCTTCGGCGACGAGGAACGGCGTGTCGTCTTCCGAAGCGGCCGGCGTCGGCTGCTGCCCGGCGGGCGCTTCCTCCGCGGCGGCGGTCTTTGGACGCTTCATGTTTTCGACGGCGGTGGTGGTGATCTCCACGGCTCCGTATTTTCCGCGCTCGCCGTATTTGGCCGTGGCCTCCTCGGGCTTGAGCAGCTGGATCGACTCGACGGAGTTTGTCGTCAATCCCGGGTCAAAGGAACTCTCCTTGCCGTCGATGATGTAGAGCGGGCGCTGCTGGACGCCGTATTCATCGACCGTCGGGATCGGACCGACCGCCTGCTTCGTGCTCTCGGACCGCAGGGTGACGGTGATCTCGCGTCGCGCGGTTTCCGCCACGACGGAGACGGCGGAGTATTCCGGGTAATTGATCTCCACGACCTGCCCTTCGGTTACCGTGAGCGTGGCCTCGCCCTTGCTGTCGGACTGCGTCGTGACGTCCGTGCCGATGATCCGCAGCGTGGCGCCCGCGGCGTAGCTGTCGGTCGAGAAACTGCGGTTGTCCCCGTTCCACAGCCTGATGTAGAACTTGAGATCGAACGGCTGACTGGCTGCTGCCGGGGCTGTCCGGGACGTTGCATCCGTCGGATGCTCCACGGCGGTGCGTTCTGCGGCATCGACGTCCGTTTGCGGGGTTGCCGCATCGGGATCGGCGATTTCCAGCTGCATCCGGTAGGGGTCGGCCCCCTCGCTGTCGTAGGTGGTCACACGGGTGAAGGAGTTTTCTGCGGTATTGGAGGCGTAGGTCAGCGATCCGCGGGCCGGACCCGTGAGCGAGAAGCGCCCCTCGGCGTCCGTGCGGGCGGGGTAGGCCTCCGCGTCGAGCGGGTGCGTACCCATGACGCCGGCGTAGAGCAGGATGTCGGCGGCCGGCGAGCCGTCGGGATTGGTCACCGTGCCCTCGATGCGGATCGGGGTGTAGTGACGGAGCGGCTCCTCGGCCGTGAAGGCGACGACGAGCTCGGGATGGCGGTCGCGGTATTCGGCCGGAAGGTTCTCCGACGAGTAGAACCTGTCGACGGTGAGCGCTTCGGGTTCGGCGGCGCGGATCTCCGCGGCGGGAACCTCGCGGCCGTTGAGCAGGTAGATGACCCGCTCATGGCTTGCTCCGGACTCGGTTTCGATGCGGGCTGCCTGCGCCGTGAACGAGAAGGCGCACAGCAACCCTGCGAGGACGGGCACCGTGCCCGCCACTCGCAGCAGGGCGTACCTGCTTGTGTGGTTGGTTGTCATCATCTGGAATCTTTTTTTGGTCAGTGAGTCCCGCAGCCCGTTGGCTATGTCCGGACTATAGCCGAAGAGCTGGCGGAATATCGTGTGCATGTAGCGTTCGCGGTCGAAGCCCTGCGTCAGCACGTCGCGGTCGGCCTCGAACTCCTGTACTTCGGTCAGGCGGCGCGCGGCGATCCACGCCACGGGGTTCCACCACTGAAGGGCCTTGAAGGTCTCCATCAGGAGGCGTTCGGCCGTGTGGCGGTGGGCGATGTGGCTCGCCTCGTGCATCAGCACGGCCTGCATCTCGTCGCCCGGCGTGCCCTCCCAGACGTAGACCGAGCGGAAGAACGAGAACGAGGCGATGCGCTCCCGCGTCCGCACCAGGTGCAGACGCCCGGCATCCGTGACGGTGGCGCGGCGGCGCAGGCGGCGGATGCGCAGCGCCTCGCGGAGCATCGCCCCGGCAAGTGTCGCGGTCCCGAGCAGGCAGACGGCGATCAGCAGCGTGCGGGGCGTTAGGAGGGGTTCGGCCGCGGGGAGCACCTCCGGCACGGGGGTCCACGCCGTGGCGGGGATGGGTGCTGCCGGCGCTGTGGTTGCGGTGATGACCTCGCCCGGCCAGACGGGGATGCGCAGCAGCGGAATGAGCGCGGCGAGCGGCAGCAGTGCCGTGAGGTAGCGCCGGCACCAGCCGAAATGCACGCGGCGTTCGAGCAGCAGGGCGTAGGCCGCCAGGAGCGCGGCGCTGCAGACGATGACCTCGGCAAGGTATGTCAGGAGCTCTTTCATGGTGCTGCGGGATTATTTGCCGGCCTGGCGCATGATCTCGAGAATCTCGTCCATCTCGCGGGCCGAGAGCTGCTCGTGGCGCGAGAAGAACGACACGAGCTGGACGAGCGAGCCGTCGAAGTAGGAGTCGAGCATCGTCGACATGACGCTGCGGGCGTACTCCTCCTTGCTTACGGCGGGCCAGTAGCGGTGGCTCTTGCCCTCGCTCGTGTGACGGACGAAGCCCTTGTTTTCGAGAATCTTCAGGAAGGTGGCCACCGTCGTGTATTTCGGGTGCGGTTCCTCCGTCGAGGCGATGATGTCGTTGACGACGGCGTTGCCGAGCCGCCAGAGTATCTGCATGATCTCCTCCTCGCCGCGTGTCAGGGCCGTGGGTTGCTTTTCGTTCATGGTCGTATCTGTGCTGTTTTGTTTGTTGCGTTTTTTCGTCTCCGGGAGGCTGCCCGCGCAGCCGGACCGGCGTATGTCGGCTCCCGCAATGCAAGTATACTACTAATTTTTTAGTAAAACAAATTTTATACGAAAAAAATAGTAGAAAAGAGTTCCGGGGCTTCCGATCGGGCGGAAGGGGAGGGTGGCGGGCGCTCGCCGCGCCGGTTTTTTCCCGAAGAGCGGGGCGGGCGGTTGCAGGGGAAGAAAAAAATCGCTAAATTCGTCATGAAATGGCCCGCCGGGGCTCGAGCGGCGGACATTTTGATGCCTTGCAGATTGTAAAACAGACAGATAAAACAGTTACCGATGAAAAAAACGATCCTACTTCTGCTCGCGGCGCTGTCGGCTGCCGGAGCTTTTGCGGCCGCACCGCCGGCCCTTGTGCCGCAGCCGCGGCTTGCCGTCTGTGACGGGGACGAAGGCCTGCAATTGGCCGACGGCGTGCGAATCTCCGTCCCGGCGAACAACGTCGTGCTGTTCCGTGTGGCGGAGCAGTTTGCACAGTGGATGGAGCGCGAAGCGGGGCTGCGGCTCGCCGTGGCGGAGAGCGACGGTCCGCTGCGCCTGACGCTTGACGAGTCGCTCGGCGCCGAGGCCTACCGGCTTACGGTCGGGCCCGACGGCCTTCTGGTCGCGGGCGGCACGGAGGCCGGGGTCTTCTACGGCCTGCAGAGCCTGCGGCAGCTTGTCTCCCAATACGGCACGGCACTCCCGGCGCTGCGCATCGAGGACGAACCGACGTTCGCCTATCGCGGCACGATGCTCGACTGCTGCCGCCACTTCTTCACGGTCGACGAGGTCAAGACCTTCATCGACATCCTCGCCCTGCACAAGATCAACCGCTTCCACTGGCACCTGACCGATGACCAGGGGTGGCGCATCGAGATTCTCCGCTACCCCGAGCTGACGCGCGTCGGTGCGCACCGCGCGGAGACGGTGCTCGGCAACAATTCGGTGGCCTACGACGGCAAGCCCTACGGCGGCTACTACACGCAGAGGCAGGTGCGCGACGTGGTGGCCTACGCAGCCGAGCGCTTCATCACCGTGGTGCCCGAGATCGAGATGCCGGGCCACGCCTCCGCGGCGCTGGCGTCGCATCCCTGGCTCGGGTGTGCCGGCGAGGGATACAAGGTGCAGACGCTGTGGGGCGTCTTCCCCGAGGTCTTCTGCGCCGGACGCGACACGACCTTCGAGTTCATGGAGGAGGTGCTGGACGAGGTGATCGCGCTCTTCCCCTCGGAGTACATCCATGTCGGCGGCGACGAGTGCCCGAAGGAGAACTGGAAGCACTGTCCGGAGTGTCAGCGCCGCATCCGCGAGGAGGGGCTGCGCGACGAAAACGAGCTGCAGAGCTACTTCATCCACCGCATCGAGCGGTGGCTCAATGCCCACGGCCGCAAGCTGATCGGCTGGGACGAGATTCTCGAAGGGGGCATCTCGCAGAGCGCGACGATCATGTCGTGGCGCGGCGCCGCGGGCGGCATCGCCGCCGCCCGGGCCGGGAACCACGCCATCATGACCCCCAACACGCACTGCTACTTCGACTACTACCAGACGAAGGACCCGCGGCAGGAGCCGTGGGGCATCGGTGGCTACGTCTCCGTCGGGAAGGTCTATGCGCTGGACCCCTACGACCAGCTGACCGAGGCCGAGCGCCCCTTCATCCTCGGCGTGCAGGCCAACCTCTGGACCGAATACGTCGCCGGTATGGCGCACCTGCAGCACATGCTGCTGCCGCGCCTGGCCGCCCTCGCCGAGGTGGGCTGGGCCTGCGACCGGCGCGACATGGAGAGCTTCCGCGTGCGGCTCGGGGAGCTGCGCCGGCTCTATGAGCGGTGCGGCTACCGCTGTGCGCCCTACTTCTTCGACCGCACGGACGAATAATTCCGACAACTCATGCAAAAAAACGCAAATCCGACCATCCGTATGAAACGTACCCCTCTCTTCGCTTTGCTGGCGTCCCTATGCGCCCTTTTGTTCTGCTCCGCGTGCTGTGAGCGCCCCGTGGTGACCTCGCCCGACGGGCGCATCACCCTGTGTGTCGCCGCCGATGCCGACGGCCCGACCTGGTCCGTCGAGGTCGACGGAGAGCCGCTGCTGCTCCCCTCGCGGCTGGGGGTTCGCACGCGCGAGGCGCTCATCGCCGGCGCGCGGATCGCCTCCGTGCGCCACAGCTCCTTCGATGAGGAGTGGACGCAGCCCTGGGGCGAGAACAAACTCGTGCGCAACCACTGCAATGAGATGGCCGTCACGCTGCGCGGCGCCGGCGACGTGGCCCTCACGCTCCGCGCCCGGGCCTTCGACGACGGCGTGGCGTTCCGCTACGAGTGGAGCGTCGCGGGGTGCGACACCCTCGCGGTGACGGACGAGCTGACCGAGTTCCGCTTCGCCGACGAGCCCGGCACGCAGTCGTGGTCCATCCCGGGCAACTTCGAGACCTACGAGCTCCAGTACCGCGAGCTGCCCGTCGCGGAGGTCGCCGACGCCAACACCCCCTTCACGTTCCGCACGGCGGCGGGTCTCTACGGCTCGGTGCACGAGGCGGCTCTGTACGACTACCCTGAGATGGTGCTGCGGCGCGACTCGGCCGGGGTGCTGAAGTCCGACCTGGCGCCGCTGCCCGACGGTGTGAAGGCTTACGTCCCGGCGACGTTCACCACGCCGTGGCGCACGGTGCAGATCGGTAGCCGGGCCGTCGACCTTATCAATTCGGCGTTGATTCTCAACCTGAACGAACCCTCGAAGATCGCCGACACGTCGTGGATCACCCCGCAGAAGTATGTCGGTGTCTGGTGGGGCATGCACCTCGGCACGCAGGTCTGGACGATGGGGCCGCGCCACGGCGCCACGACGGCCAATGCCCTGCGGCACATCGACTTCGCGGCTGAAAACAACATCCAGGGCGTGCTGTTCGAGGGGTGGAACAAGGGCTGGGAGAACTGGGGCGGCAACCAGCATTTCGACTACGTGGAGCCCTATGCCGACTTCGATCTGGAGCGCATCGCCGCCTATGCCCGCGAGCGGGGTGTCGAGCTGTGGATGCACGCCGAGACGGGCGGCAACATCCCCGAATTCGAGCGGCAGCTGGAGGCTGCCATGCAGCGCTACGCCGAGTTGGGCATCCGCACCCTCAAGACGGGTTACGCCGGAGGCTTCAAGGGGGGCTACCTCCACCATTCGCAGTACGGCGTGCAGCACTACCAGCGCGTCGTCGAGACGGCGGCCCGCTACGGCATCATGCTCGACGTGCACGAGCCGATCAAGGAGACCGGCATCCGCCGCACGTGGCCCAACATGATGACGCGCGAGGGGGCCCGCGGCATGGAGTGGAACGCCTGGTCGGAGGGCAACTCGGCCGAGTACCTCTGCACGCTGCCCTTCGTGCGGCTGTTGAGCGGCCCGATGGACTACACGCCGGGCATCTTCGACATCGACTACTCGCGGGCGAAGGCCGACAAGGGGCGCATCGAGTGGAACGGTCCCAACGGCGACTGCTGCATCAAGACGACGCTCGCGCGCCAGATCGCCAACTGGGTCATCATCTACTCGCCGCTGCAGATGGCCGCCGACCTGATCGAGAACTACGAGGGGCACCCGGCCTTCCGCTTCTTCCGCGACTTCGACGCTGACTGCGACTGGTCCGAGGCGCTGCAGGGCGAGATCGGCGACTACGTCGTTGTGGCGCGCCGTGCGGGCGAGCGCTTCTTCCTCGGCGCCGGCACCGATGGCGAGGCACGCACGCTGACGCAGCCGCTCGGCTTCCTGCGTCCCGGCGTGCGCTACACGGCGACGATCTATGCCGATGCCGCCGACTCGGCCGCGAATCCCGAGGCCTACCGCATCGAGGAGCGCACGGTGACGGCGGCCGACACGCTCGAAATCGTCATGGCGGCGTGCGGCGGGCAGGCCGTGACCTTCCTCCCGCAACACGAATAACGGCATGATACGGCGCGGAATCATCCTCTGTCTGGCGACCCTCATATCCACCGCGGCGGCGGTGCAGGCCGGGGCCCGGACCCCTGCGGCGCACGGCCGCGAGCGGGTATCCGTGACGGCGGGCCGGGAGCGGTTCGCTGCGGCGAGTGACGGGACCCCGATCGCTGCGGCGGAAGAGCGGGTGCAGTCCCCTGCGGCCTGCGACGAGGGGTGGGTCCTTCTGTCGCGCGACACCGCGGCGGCCTACTACCCGGTGGCGGTGGCCAACGGCGAGGTGGGCATGACCGTCGGGCGCGACCCCTTCGCGTTCGGTCCCGTCGTGCTGGGTGCCGCCTACGAGGCGGGCTCGCACGGTTCGGTGTGCCGTGTGCTGGAGGGGATCAATCCGCTCGGGCTGGAGCTCGAGGTCGACGGCCGCCGCGTGGAGGCGGCCGATGTCCGGCGGCGTGCGCAGTGGATCGACCTGCGGCGCGCCGTTCATACGACGCGCTTCGAGACGGAGCAGGTCACGGTGCAGTACGCCGTCCGGGCCCTGCGCAACATGCCCTGCGCCCTGATGGCGGAGGTCGAGGTGACGGCCGCGCGCGACGTCGAACTGCGCCTGGTGAACCGCCACATGATCCCAGCGGACTTTGCCGATACGACGCACTCTGCGCGCACGGTCTTCTGTGACGACGGCCGCCGGATCGTTGCCACGGGCTCGTCGGGCAGCTACAACGGCGGGCGCGACCACGTGGCCGCCTCGTCGACCTTTCTCTGCGAGGCCCCCTGCGTGCAGGAGCGGCCCGGCGAGGTGCGCATCGCGTTGCGGCGCGGCGAGCGGGTGACGCTTGCCCTCGTGGGGACGGTCTGCACGACGGCGTCGTTCGCCGATCCGTGGAACGAGGCGGAGCGGCAGGCGATCTACGCCGCCCGCGAGGGGCGTGCGGCACTCGTTGCGGCGCACGAGCGCCTCTGGGCGGAGCTGTGGCGTGGCGACATTGTGATCGGGGGCGATCCCGGGGCGCAGCTGGACGTGCGCTTCGCCCTCTACAACCTCTACGGCTCGATCCGCGAGGGGAGCCGCCGCAGCATCCCGCCGATGGGCCTTTCGGCCCGCGGCGTCTACAACGGCCATATCTTCTGGGATGCCGAGCTGTGGATGTATCCGCCGCTGCTGGTGCTGCATCCCGAGCTGGCGCGCGGTATGCTCGACTACCGCGTCGACGGGCTGCCGGCCGCGCGACGCCGGGCCTATGTCCACGGCTACCGGGGTGCGATGTTCCCCTGGGAGGGGGACGACCGCGGCGAGGAGTGCACGCCGACCTTCGCGCTGACGGGCCCGCTCGAGCACCACGTGACGGCCGACGTGGCCATCGCCTGCTGGAACTACTACTGCGTGACGCACGATCGGGCGTGGCTGCGCCGCGAGGGGTGGCCGCTGCTGCACGAGGTGGCGCGCTTCTGGTGCGACCGCGTGACGCCGAACGGTGACGGCAGCTTCTCGATCCGCAACGTCATCGGTGCCAACGAATACGCCGTGGGCGTAACGGACAACGCCTTTACGAACGGGGCCGTGCGCCGGGCGCTGGAGTATGCCGCGGCGGCGGCCGAACTGTGTGGTGAGGAGCCCGATCCCCTGTGGCGCCGGATTGCCGCCGGGCTGCGCATCCTGCGCTTTGACGACGGGGTGACGCGCGAGCATGCCGCCTATGCGGGCGAGCAGATCAAACAGGCGGACGCCAACCTGCTGGGCTATCCGCTCGGGATCGTCACCGACCGCGAAACGCTGCTGCGCGACCTGGCCTACTACGAGCACCGCATCGACCCGCAGAACGGCCCCGCGATGAGCTATTCGGTCTTTGCCGTGCAGTATGCGCGGCTGGGGATGGCCGAGCGGGCCGCCGAGATGTTCCGCCGCGCCTACCGGCCCAACCTCCGGCCGCCTTTCGGGGCCTTCGCTGAGACGGCCACGAGCGGCAATCCCTACTTCATGACCGGGGCGGGCGGCCTGCTGCAGGCCGTGATGTTCGGCTTCGGCGGGCTGGAGATCACCCCCGACGGGGTGGTGCAGCTCGAGGAGGCCGTGCTGCCGCCCGGCTGGACGCGCCTTGAGATACGCACGCCGCGCGGAACCTTTATTAAAAAGTAAAGAGTAGAAGATACGGTCGGGTCGGTAGGGATTCCGGACCCCGATGCCGGAAAACGGAAAGAGCAGGCTTCAGGGCCTGCTCTTTCGTGCTTCTTCGTTGTCCTTTTCGAGTTTCTCGTCCTCCTCCCATTCGAACCAGGGGAAGTCGCGCTGCCCGCCGAGCGCGAAGCGCGTGTAGGTGATCGGCAGCCCCATGCGCAGGAACTGCTGTTCGTAGGCGGTCTTGACCGAGAGCACCTCGTCGGCGTAGCCCGAGCCGTAGATGTCGGGATTCGAGACCTCGCACGGCAGGCCGAAGTGGCGGATCACCTCGTTCGTGTAGCCGTAGAGGTGCTGCGAGTCGGTCTTGAGGTTGATCCAGCCGTCCGGTTGCAGCAGCTGTGCGTAGTACTCCAGAAAGAGCGGCGAGGTGAGGCGCTTCTTGGCCCGGCGGCTCTTGAGCTGCGGGTCGGGGAAGGTGATCCACAGCTCGGCGACCTCGCCCTCGGCGAAGAGCGACGTGATGAACTCGATGCGTGTGCGCAGGAAGCCGACGTTCCGCATGCCGCGCTCGGTGGCGGTCTTCGCCCCGCGCCACATCCGCGCCCCCTTGATGTCGACGCCGATGTAGTTGCGCGACGGGTCGCGCTCGGCCAGCGCCACGGTATACTCGCCCTTGCCACAGCCGAGCTCCAGCACGATGGGGTGGTCGTTGTGGAAGAAGTCGCGCCCCCAGTGCCCCTTCAGGGGATGGTCGTGGCGGAACACCTCGTCGAAGTCGGGTTGCACGAAGCATGCGAAGGTCAGGTTCTCGCGGAATTTGCGGAGCTTGTCTTTGCCCATGTCAGTTCTGTTCGCTTGTTTTGATGTGGATGCCGACGGACTCGACCCCGCGGACGGGACGTGCCGGCGTGATGCGGATGCGGTAGTCGCCCGTGCGGCCGAAGCGCACGCGGCGGCGGTAGGGGATGACGGCCTCGGAGGCGAGGGCCGCCGTCCGGCGGTCGTGCCGCAGGGTCAGCAGGAAGGGCTCCCCGAAGCGCAGCGAGTCGGGCGTCAGGAGGGTGATGTGCACCGTCAGCGTATCCTCCCCGAAGCGGTCGTTGCAGCGCAGGAAGAGGTCGAGGTCGCGTCGTGCCAGCGTGTCGTCGTTTGCGATCGTGACCTCGGCCGCCTGCTGCCACGCCGCCGGGTCCGTATCCGCGGCAACCGACAGCCGCGGCGTAATGCAGCTGCCGCAGCATACGGCGGCAAGCAGCGGGAGAAGCAACGCCGCCATGCGGCCGGTATGCCGCTGCCCATCTGGCTGCTGCCGCTTTTCGGCCGTTTCCGCCGCGGGGGTGCCCTCCGACATGGACTGCTTCATCACCGAGCGTCAGTTTTCGCCGTGCGAAGCCCCCGGATTGCCCCCTTCGCTGCGGTTACCTTCGCCGCGGTTGCTTTCGGGTCGGGGCCCTTCGCTCCGGCTGCCTTCGCGGTTGTTTTCATCCCGGGGGCCGCTTTCGGCCGGGGTGTTGCCGATGCCGCCGTTGCCCCGGCGGTTGCGGTTGTTGCGGCCGTGGCGGTTGCGGCTGCCCTCGCGGGCGGCGGTTTCGTGTCCGTCGCCGTTGTGCTCGCCGCCGCCCTGCTCCGCCTCGCTGCGGGGCCGGTTGCCGGCGTTGCGGTTGTTGCGGCCGCGGTGGTTGTTGCGCTCCTCCGTGCGGGGACTCTCCGCAGCGGCGTTTGCCGTACCCTCCGGCTGCCCGTTGCGGGGCTGTTCGTTGCGTTCGTTGCGGCGCTGCCGCTGCTCGGCGCGGGCTCCGCGCGGCTGTCCCTCGCGGTTGCCGTTATCCCCCTGCCGACGCCGGCCGTTCTCTCTTCCGGTCTCGTCCGAAGCGTTGCCGTTCGGCTGTGCTGCCTGCGTTCCGGCCCCCTGCTGCGGAGCCCGTTCGCCGCGGTTGCGGTTGCGGCCGCCGCGCTTGCGGCGCCTGGCCTGGTCGAAGCGCGTGATGCTGTCCTCCTCGGAACGGTAGGTCGGCTCGTCGGCCGCCGGGCGGATGTCGTCGGCCTGTTGCAGCCGCTCGACGCGCACGCCCTGCCGGTTCTGCGCCAGAATCTCCTTCACGCGCCCGACGGGCAGCGTCGTGAGGTTCGCCATCGTCTCCTTCGACGAGGAGAAGGTCATCGTGCCGGCGAGAATGTCGCTCTTGACGAGGAACCACTCGCCGTCGATCGTCTGCAGCGGTTCGCGCAGCCGCGGGAACTCCTTGCGGGCGTCGACGTAGGCGTCGTATTCGTACATCATGCAGCACTTGAGCTTCGAGCACTGCCCGGCGAGCTTCTGCGGGTTGAGCGAGATGTCCTGCACGCGGGCGGCACTCGTCGTGACGC
>ERZ825137.2696-NODE-2696-length-20058-cov-3.123731_pt1 | contig 20058 bp, 15 predicted proteins | sample MGYA00519873_ERZ825137 | MGnify/ENA primary metagenome ERZ825137 (study PRJEB31778, sample SAMEA3449190) | human gut metagenome | biome: human gut; feature: human-associated habitat; material: faeces | place: United Kingdom | collected 2010/2012 ...
ACCTGCACGCTTGCGCAATGGAACCTAAATCCATCGTGTCTGCCAATTCCACCACAGGCGCGGGCGGCAGCCGGGGGCCGGGGGCCGGCTGCCGCTTTATTGTAGCATATCCGCGTTTCACTTGTCAATCGCGCAGCTGGCGGCTGGCGGCGTAGGCGGCGCGCAGCGCCTGCTCATACTGGCTGTCGTTGACGAGCAGCAGGACGCATTCGCCGCACTTGAGCAGCAGGTGCACCGGCACGCCGCCGGACTCGACCGCCTGCACGAGCGCGGGGACCGACGCCGTGCTGCGGCACAGCGCGGCGAGCACGCTCAAATTCTCCCGCAGCGTGCAGCGCTTCGGCTGCAGCGTCTGCTGCGCCTGCTCCTGCAGGCGGTGCAGCGCCTCGGAGCCGGGTGCCATCGGCAAAATGGCCGCCGTCTCGCCGCAGACGCTCTGCAGGGAAAACGGCGCGATCTCCGCCTGGCGGCAAAGCGCCGCCAGCCCCTCCTCTGCGCCCGTCAGGCGCAGCAGGGCCAGCATGGCCGGGGCCATCTGCCGCAGATCCTCCAGCAGCTCCGCCTCCGGCACAGAAAAGATCGCCTGAATGTCCTTCAGCGCCTTTTTGGCCTGCTCCAGCACCGCCTTGGCCCGCTCCCGGCAGGCGGCGTTCTCCTCCCCCTTGGCCACGCCCATCCGCCGGAAGGACGGCACGCCCTGGGCAAGGCTGTCCCAGCCGCCGGCGGCCTTGTCCCGCAGGGCCTCCAGGCCCTGGGCCACCTCCAGAAACCGATCGCCGTAGGCCTTGTACACGGCGGGATAGTCCGCCATATCCTCCACGGCCCGGGTCAGCCGCCGGGCCCAGAAGTCCGCCCGGCGCAGGGCGTCCTCCATGAGATACCGGCCGCAGCCGGTGTCCGCCAGCTCCTGGGGGGTGACCTCCCAGCCCTGCCGCAGCTGCTCCAGCCACCGCAGGGGGTGCGGGTGGCTCTGGGTCTTTTCGTGGAGGTCCAGCACCAGGGCCTCCAGCGCCCGGTCATCCCGTCCGGCTCCCAGGGTCTCCGCCAGCTGGCGGGCGTTGCCGTCCTCCTCGATGTGGGCGTAAAAATCCTCCAATACCCGGTCCAGCACCCGCCGCCGCAGCAGCATGGCCTCCTGTTCGTCCAGCACCCGGAAATCCGGGGTCAGGCTGTGCTCCTCCACCGGGGGCAGCAGGTGCACGTTCTCGCGGAGCAGTCCGGCGCAGAAGGCGTCCACGGTTTTGATGTCCGCCTGATACACCCGCAGCATCTGCCGCCGCAGGTGGCTGTCCCCGGGCCGGTCCGCCACCCGGCGGGTCAGCTCCTGGGCGATCTTGCCCCGCAGCTCCGCCGCTGCGGCCTTGGTATAGGTGATGATCAGGAAGTCGTCCACCTGACAGCCCTCCTGCTCCATATAGGAAAACAAGCGCTCCACCAAAACCTTCGTCTTGCCGGAGCCTGCGGCGGCGGACACCAGCAGGCTTCCGCCCCGGTTATATACGGCCGTTTCCTGCTGCGGCGTCAGCGGCATGTGCTCCCCTCCTTCCCATTTTCCGCGTCCACGAATTGCCAGAATTCCTCCGGCTTTACAGTTCTGATATAGCGCACCCGATCGCCGCCCCGGCCCTCCTGGAAGGCACAGGCCGCAGCAAAATCGCAGCGGTCGCAGGCCCGCTCCTGGGGTCCCCGTGCCACCGGGTCGGCGTCAATATTGCCGGAGCCGATCTCTCTGGCGATCTGGTGCAGCAGGTCCTCCACATACCGGCCCAGCTTCCCCAGCTGCTCCGCCGATGCGATGCCGTCGGAAATGGAGCCGTCCTTCTTCACCCGAATGGGCAGATAATGGGGTGCTTCCAGAGCGCTGTGCTCCATAGCCCGCAGCACCTCCGGGTCCGCCAGCACCATGCCGCTGCGGCGCAGCTCCTCCTGCAGGGCAGCCTGGAGCTTTTCCGGCTGGATGCCCCGGTCCTTTTTCAGGATCACCTCCCGGGCCGGGTGATACAGTACCCCCGCCGGCACAATGGGATAGCCGAAATAGCTGCGGCCCTCCTTCTCCAGAGTGAACAGGTACAGGAGCATCTGAATGCCCAGGCCGTACCGCAGGTCCGACAGGTCAAAGGCTTTTTTCCCGGTTTTGTAGTCCACCACCCGCAGATACAGCTTTCCGTCGTGGAGCCAGCCGTCCACCCGGTCCACCTTGCCGCTGACGGACAGGGTCTCATCTCCCTCGGTGACGGTAACGGCGGGCAGCTGCCCGTCCCGGCCACCGAAGCCCAGCTCGAAGGCCACCGGTGAAAAATCCGATTGGGCCAGCTCCCCGGCCATGTCCTCCACGATGGCGCAGGCCGCCGTCCGCAGCCGGGAAAACAGATACCGGAACCGGGCGCTTTTCTCCCGATAGCCGTCGATCTCCTCCCGGGCGTATTGGTCTATGTATTCCCGGACCAGGCGGCGCAGCTCCTCCTGCTCCACCTGGCTCCAGCCGCCCCGGTTCTTTACCTCCCGGGCCACATTTTCCAATAAATAGTGGATGAACGTGCCGATCTCCGGGGCTTCGAAGCCCGCCGGGCGGCGCTCCCTGGCCCGCAGGCCATACTGCATGAAGTACCCGAAGTGGCACCGCTTCACCTGGTCCATCCGGGAGGCCGACATGTGCAGGGACCGCCCATACAGGGCCTGCACCGCCTCCGGCGACAGCCGCCCCCGGCCCAGGGCGCGGCCCCGGTCCATGGCATCCAGCACCCGGTCATAGCCGCCCCGCTGCCGGAAATACCGCTCCAGTGCCTTGTCGCTGCCGGCCAGCTCCAGAGCCGTGGCAGGCAGCATCCGCCGGTAGGCCCCGTCCTCCCGCAGGACGTGCAGATCCGGAAACAGCTTCTCCATCCGCTGCACCACGAAGGAGGGCCGCAGCTGAGCGCCGCTGATGTCCCCCACCGGCCAGCTGACGGTAAGCCGCTCCGTGGGCTGGGCCAGGCACGCGTAAATATTCTGCAGCTCGTTGTCCAGCGGGTCAAACACGGCGTCCGACAGCAGGATCTCCCGCTGCTGCAGGGTCTCCCGGTCCTCCGGGTCCAGCAGGCCGTGGCCGCTGGGCGGCATAGGCAGCACGTGGTCGTTGGCCCCCAGCAGGAACAGGCACCTTACCCGGTGCCGGTCGTTGCGGGTGATCTCGCTGACCTTCACCTGGTCCAGGGTGGCAGGAATGGTACCCACGCTGTACTGGGTCAGCACCAGCCGCAGCAGCCGCGCGAACTCCTCACCCGTCAGCTCCGTGTCCCCCAGAATCTCCACAAATTGGTCCAGCACTCCGCAGAATATCTCCCACAGCTGCACATATTCCTCCGCCAGCTGGGGCTGGTTCTCTGCCAGCAGCTTCCCGGCGGTTTCCTCCAGGGCCTGGGGTACACCGGCCTCCTGCAAAAATGTGTACAGGCACTCTGCCTTGTCCCTTGCGGATGATGCCGTTTTCATCCCCTGATACAGGGGCTCCAGCAGCAGACGTACCCGCCGCCGGACGCCATTGACCTGCCGCAGCCGTGCGGCGGCAGTCTCCGTCATCTCCCGTCCGTAGCCGTCGGGGCTGGCGGTCCAGTCGCCCTCCCGCAGCCACATGCCGCCCCGGATCTCCCACCGGATCACATAGTTTTCCAGGATATCGCACTCATCCGGGGAAATGCCCCCCAGGCCGGTCTTCAGGCAGCGGAACATGTCCTCCCGGTCAAAGCCGCCGGTAACGGCATCCAGGGCCCCCAAAAGCATGGTGATGGGCGGCTTTTCCAGCAGATCGCTGCGGCGGCTGATATAGGCCGGGATGCCGTCCCGGCGGAACACGCTTTCCAGCAGTGGGCCGTAAACCTCCATATTCCGGGCGCACACGCCCATATCCCGCCAGCGGTATCCCTCAGCCGCCAGCTGCCGCAGCTGCTGGGAAACCCATTCCACCTCGGTGAAGGCCGTGGCGGCCTGATACAGGCGAATTCCCTCCGCCTGGCCCTCATAGGCCGTCTCCCGGCCAAAAAAGTGCCGCTCCAGGTGATCCAAGGGGCCGCTCCCCTGCTTTTCGCACCACAGGACTTCCATACTCTGCCCCACACGCCGAGCCATGCGCTCCAGGCGCATCCGCTGGCGCAGAGCATTCTGAAACAGCTGTTCATTGCCCCGGTCCCCCAGCAGGGTCACGGTAACGCTGCTGGCCTGCCGCAGCACCAGCTCCAATATGCTCTCCTCCTGGCGGTTGAAATAGGAAAACCCGTCCAGATACACATCGCAGCCCCGGAGATAGTCGCTGTGCTCCAGATGCTCCTGGAGCTTCTGGATCCGGGACCGGGCATCCATGTCTCCGTTGCGCAGCCGGGCGTCATACGCCGCATACAGCAGCGCGATATCCCGCAGCTTATCGCCCATAGCGCCCTCCAGGTCCTCTACATGGGCATAGAGGTCCTGAGGCCCGATCTCATAGGCGTAAAGCTCCTCCATCAGGTCCGTCAGCTGCCGCAGAAACGACGCCCGCTGACTGGGCCGCCCGAACACCCGCAGCTCCGGCGCCAGCTCCTGCAAAACCCGCCGCATGGTCAGGAGCTTCCCCCCGTTGTCCAGAGTAAACTCCGCCAGCCCTCCCGTTTCGGCCAGCACCCGGGACGACAGGCTCCGGAAGCTCAGCACCTCCGCATCCCGGGACGCCGTGGGCCCCAGGGCCCGGCACAGGTCCACCTCCGCCTCGTGGGAAATATGCTCCGGCACCAGCAGCACCTGCCGCCGCAGTCCCCGGTTTTTCTCCATAGCCTCCAGTACCCGCCGGGATTTTCCGGACCCGGCCCGTCCTACCCATACAGACAGCATCCGCCCCGCCTCCTTTCTGACGCACTGACAGCAGGATACCATGGCTGCTGTCCCAAAAAACTCTTACCTGACAGTATACCGCATTTTCCCCCCGGTGGAAAGCCCCGTTAAGGCGAAAAAAAACGCCGCCTGCTGGGCAGGCAGCGTTTTTCTTTTATGGATTGGTGCCGAGCTCCTTGAGATACCGGCTCAGCGCATCCTTCCAGTCCGGCAGCGGCGTGAAGCCGTTCTCCGCCAGCTTGCTCTTATCCAGCCGGCTGTTGAAGGGCCGCGCCGCCTTGGACGCGCCGTATTCCGCCGTGGTCACGGCGTCCACCTGCACCGGCAGCCCCGCCTGGCGGAAGATCTCGCAGGCAAACTCGTACCAGGAGATGTACCCGCCCTCATTGGTGGCGTGATAATAGCCGTACTTGTCGGACTCGATCATATCCACCAGCAGCCGGGCCAGGTCCAGGGTATAGGTAGGCGTACCGATCTGGTCGCACACCACCCGCAGCTTGTCGTGGGTCTTGCCCAGCTGGAGCATGGTCTTGATGAAGTTCTTGCCGTTCAGACCGAACACCCAGGCGATCCGCACGATGAAATACTTCTCCAGCCGGGAGCTGACGGCCAGCTCGCCGCCCAGCTTGGTCTCGCCGTAGAAATTCAGGGGCTGATAGTCCTTGCAGTCCGGCTGCCAGGGGGTCTGGCCCTGGCCGTTGAACACATAGTCCGTGGAAATGTACATCATCTTGCAGTCCATCTCCCGGCAGGCCTGGGCCAGATGGGCGGTGCCGTCCACGTTGATGGCCCGGACCTTGGGCTGCTTGTCGGCGTCCTCGGCCAGGTCCACCGCCGTCCAGGCGGCGCAGTGGATCACGGCGTCAGGCCGCACATCGTCCATCACCTGCCGCACCTGCTGCTCATTGGTGATGTCCATGGCCACATAGGGCATCCCCGTCACGGCAGAGCCGTCTGCAATGCCGCTGTACACCGGGGCGATGTCACTGCCCACGCCCTGATGGCCCCGGCGGGCCAGCTCGTTCATCACATCGTGGCCCAGCTGACCGCCCACGCCCGTTACCAATACCTTCATTGCTTGTAACCTCCTCGTTACAGATACTTGACCGCCTTGCAGATGGGCCGCTCTTTTCCCCAGCGCCCGGTCATGGCGGCTTTGACCTTCTCTTTGCACCAGACCAGTGCAGCCTCAATAAGCATCAGCACCGCGAACTCCGCCAGCATCATCAGGAAATACGGCGCCGTCGGCGTCTGTGCCAGGTAAAAACGCTTGCCCAGCATCACCAGCTCCGGCGCGATCTGCCAGGGCAGATGCGTGGCCATCAGGAACATGGAGTGCCTGCCGCACCAGATCAGGGGCCTCAGGGATATGCGGGCCTCCAGCCAGCGCAGCAGCTCCAGAACGGCCACGGAACCCAACACACCGTTGAGATAGAACACCGGAGCAAAGGACCCCAGCTTAAAGGAGTTGAAATCCAGGTCCGGACTCAGCAGCGACAGGCCCAGATTCACCGCCAGCAGAACCGCCAGCACCGGCAGCCTTCCCAGCCGCTGCGGCTTCCCCCGCCGGTAAAGCAGATACCCGCACAGCATGAACCAAAATCCGCTGACGCTCTTGGCCAAAACAATAAACAGGTTGCGCACCACCTGCACCCACAGGCGATCCGCCCCGGGAATATCCATTCCCTGATAGAAATAGCCGATGACGCACAGGATAGCCGGCGCCAGGACACACACCAGTATGCGCTTGGCGGCAGACCAGCCCTCCGGCCGCACCGCCGCAAACAGCAGCTCGGCGATCAGCAGCGTAGGCAGAAACCACAGGGTGGCAACACCCCGCAGCGTCACCGTCAGGATCACGTCCCCCTTCAGGGCCGCCAGTCTGCTGCCGCCGTGTATGGTGAGAAAAGCCAGGTGCGCCAGAATCGCCAGAGCCGAAAACACGCCATAGGGGATCACCAGGGAATACCAGCGTTTTTTCATCACCTGTGCACAGGAATCCCTCTGGCCCCGCTCCCCATAGCGGTATGCCTTCAGCAGGCCCACCACCACATAGAACACAGCGATCTTGAAGGAGGAAAACCATACGGAGCTGGTGCTCCACAGGTAGTCCATGTGGCCCCAGATGATGGCCAGCATGCCCAGGCCCTTTGCCGCGTCCACAAAGCCCAGGTGCGTCTGCCCCATCCGGACTTCTACTGCCTGCTGCTCCATGGCTCAGCGATTGCCGTACATTTTCTCGTAATAGTCCTGATACTCGCCGGAGATGATGGTCTCCCACCATTCCCGGTGATTCAGGTACCAGTCGATGGTCTTTTTGATGCCGTCGGCGAACTTGGTCTCCGGCAGCCAGCCCAGCTCGTTGTGGATCTTGGTGGGGTCGATGGCATAGCGCATATCGTGGCCCTTCCGGTCCGCCACATGGACGATGAGGCTCTCGGGCTTGCCCAGCTCCTTGCAGATCAGCTTCACGATGTCGATGTTGCGCATCTCGTTGTGGCCGCCCACGTTGTACACCTCGCCCACGCGGCCCTTGTGGATGATCAGGTCGATGGCCCGGCAGTGATCCTCCACATACAGCCAGTCGCGGACGTTCAAGCCCTCGCCGTACACCGGCAGGGGCTTGTCGTTCAGGGCGTTGGCGATCATCAGGGGGATCAGCTTCTCGGGGAACTGATAGGGCCCGTAGTTGTTGGAGCAGCGGCTGATGGTAACAGGCAGACCATAGGTCCGGTGATACGCCTGCACCAGCAGGTCGGCGGACGCCTTGGAGCTGGAGTAGGGGCTGGAGGTATGGATGGGGGTCTCCTCGGTGAAGAACAGGTCCGGCCGGTCCAGGGGCAGGTCGCCGTACACCTCGTCGGTGGACACCTGATGATAGCGCTGGATGCCGTATTTGCGGCAGGCGTCCATCATGGTGGCGGTGCCGATGATGTTGGTCTGCAAAAACACACCGGGGTCCTCGATGGAGCGGTCCACATGGCTCTCGGCGGCGAAGTTCACCACCATGTCGGGGTGCTCCTCCTCAAACAGCTTGTAAACGGCCTCCCGGTCGCAGATATCCGCCTTCACGAAGCGGAAGTTGGGGTTGTCCATCACGGGAGCCAGGGTGGACAGGTTTCCCGCGTAGGTCAGCTTGTCCAGGCACACGATGCGGTAATCGGGATGCTCCTTGAGCATATGGAACACGAAGTTGCTGCCGATAAAGCCGGCGCCGCCGGTAACGATAATGGTCATGGCTCATTCTCCCTTTCCGTAAACGAAGTTGCAGTCGCTGTCCGCCAGCAGCGGAGCGTTTTTGTCCTTGTCGGACAGGATCGGATCCGTCACGCCCCAGTCCACACCGATGGCAGGGTCGTCGAAGCGGATGGACCGGTCGCTGGGATGGTCATAGAGGTTGTCCGCCTTATAGCAGAAGTCCACGTCGTCGGTGAGGGTCACGAAGCCGTGGCCAAAGCCCCGGGGAATGTAGAACTGGCGCTTATTTTCGGCGCTGAGCTCCACGGATACCCACTGCAAATAGGTGGGTGACCCCTTCCGCAGGTCCACCGCCACGTCCATCACGGCGCCCCGCACCACCCGGACGATCTTGGCCTGGGCCATGGGGTCCTGCTGGAAGTGGATGCCCCGCAGGGTCCCCTTCTTGGCGGTGAAGCTCTCGTTGTCCTGCATGGGCGCAAAATGCAGGGATTCATACTTGGGCTGGGACCAGGTTTCCATGAACCAGCCCCGGTGATCGCCGAACACGTCCGGCTCGATGATTTTTACCTCGGGAATTTTCGTATCCAGAATTTTCATACAGGCCACCTATCAATAACGAATTTTGCCCTCGGCCACGTGCATCAGATGCTGACCGTAGGGGGACTTGCCATAGCGCTGGGCGGACTGGAGCAGGGTCTCCCGGTCGATCCAGCCCTCGGTAAACGCGATCTCCTCCAGTGCCGCGATCTGGGAGCCCTGCCGGGTCTCGATGGTGCGCACAAAGTCCGCCGCATCCACCAGAGAGTCCATGGTGCCGGTATCCAGCCAGGCATAGCCCCGGCTCAGCAGCTGCACGTTCAGGGTACCGTCCTCCAGATAGAAACGGTTCAGGTCCGTGATCTCCAGCTCGCCCCGGGCGCTGGGCTTCACCCGCTTGGCCATGTCCACCACCCGGTTGTCATAGAAATACAGGCCGGTGATGCAGTAGTTGCTCTTGGGATGCTGGGGCTTCTCCTCCACGGAGATGACCTTGCCGGTTTCGTCGAACTCCACGATGCCGAAGCGCTCGGGGTCATTGACGTAATAGCCGAAAATGCTGGCCCGGCCCTGCTGGGCGTCCGCCGCCGCCTGCTTCAGGCGGGACCGGAAGCCGCTGCCGTAGAAAATGTTGTCGCCCAGCACCATGGCGCAGCAGTCGTCGCCGATGAACTCCTCGCCCAGCAGAAATGCCTGAGCCAGGCCGTCGGGAGAGGGCTGCACCTTGTAGCTCAGATGAATGCCGAACTGGCTTCCGTCCCCCAGCAGACGCTCAAAATTGGGCAGGTCCGTGGGGGTGGAGATGATGAGGATATCCCGGATCCCCGCCAGCATCAGGGTAGACAGCGGATAGTAGATCATGGGCTTGTCATACACCGGCAGCAGCTGCTTGCTGGTGACCATGGTCAGGGGGTACAGCCGGGTGCCGGCTCCCCCCGCAAGGATGATGCCTTTCATCAAATTCGCTCCTTTTGCGCCCGGGCAGCGCCGGGCAAAACGATTTTGTGGGCTTGACACAAAGCGGAAGCCACACCCGCTGTATACAATGTAAAACGCTGGGGGCGCCCCGGCCTTATTTCAGCCGGAACCCCCATTTGCAAAAATACCGGCCCATGCTTTTCAGCTGCATCCAAAAGGGCTTCAGGCTCTTGTTCGGGGCGCGGTGCCAGGCGTGGTAGGCGGTGCACTGGGGCAGGTAATACACCAGCCCCCTCTGCCGCGCCTTCTGGGTGATGTCGGCGTCCTCCACATACATGAAGTACCCCTCGTCGAAGCCGCCGATCTGGCGGAACACCTCGGTGCGCATGCAAAAAAAGCTGCCGGTGCAGAACTCGATGGGGGTGGGCTTTGTCAGATCCTCGTCCAGCATGGCATAGTGCGCGCCGAACCTTGCAAGGCCCGGCACCCCCTGCCGCGCGGCCAGGCCCAAGAGGTTGGGCCTGCGCTTGGGCAGCACCTGCTCGCGCCCGTCCGGGAACAGCAGCCGCGGGGTGGCCATCACCGCTTCGGGGTGGCCGTCCATCCAGTCGCACATGGCGTTCAGCACGTCGCTGTCCACCAAAATATCCGGGTTCAGCACAAAGTGATACTCGCTGTCCAGCAGGGGCAGCACCTGGTTGTGCCCCCGGCCGAAGCCCAGGTTCCCGGGCAGGCGCAGCACCTGGACCCGGGGGTCCTTCGCCGCTTGCTCCAGCGCCTCGCCCGCGCCGTCCGGGCTGGCGTTGTCCACCAGATACACCTGCAGCCCGCAGCCCCCGGTGTGCCGCAGCACCGACTCCACGGCCCGCAGCACCTCATCGGCCCCGGTATAGCACACGATACAGGCACTGATCTTGCGCATGGCGGCCCTCCCCAAGATAAAAAGAATCAGATATAGTATACCACGTTTGCCCCCCGCACGCAATAAAAGCGCCCCGGGCGGCCCATGGCCGCCATTGAAAAAGCCCTTGGGATATGGTACCATAAAGCCACGGCAGAAGGGGGAGTCAACATGGCGGACCGACCGCAGCTCAGAAAAAACCTGGACCCAAATACCTTCCGGAATTTTTATTACCTCAAAGAAGAGCTGGTTGCTTTTTGCAAAAAGCAGGGGCTTCCCGCCGGCGGCGGCAAGCTGGAGCTGACCGAGCGCATTGCCTGCTATCTCTCCACCGGCGAGGCGCCGCCCGCCCCCGCCCCGGCTCCGGCGGGGCCGATCACCCCCGAAACGCCCATCGAGCCGGGCTTTGTGTGTTCCGAGCGGCACCGGGCCTTTTTTCGCGAGCAGCTCGGCCCCGGTTTTTCCTTCAACGTCCCCTTTCAAAAATGGCTCAAGGCAAACGCCGGCAAGACCTACCGGCAGGCCGCCGAGGCCTACCGCTTGCTTCTGGAAGAAAAAAAGGCCGGCAAGCCCCCCATCGACAAACAGTTCGAATACAACACCTATATCCGGGACTTTTTTGCCGCAAACCCCGGCAAAACCCTGCCGCAGGCCATCCTGTGCTGGAAACGCAAAAAGGCGCTTGCCGGCCACAACCGCTACGAAGCCGCCGACCTGGCGGCCCTGAACGAATAAGAGCAAAGGCCGCCCCCCGGGGCGGCCTTTGCTCTTATTCGTATCATCGGCGCACCCAGCTCAGCGCTCCTCGTACACCCGGCTCAGCAGCTGCGCCCGGCTGGCCACGCCCAACTTGCGGAACACGCTGTTCACATGCTTTTTCACCGTGTTCTCGCTGATAAACAGCGCCGCGGCGATCTCCTTGTTGGCCGCGCCTCCGCAGACCTTCTGCAGCACCTCATACTCCCGCGCGGTCAGGCTGTAGCGCTCTATCAGCAGGTTTTCGCCCGCCTCTTTTTCCGCCCGCGGCCGCAGCCCGCCGGGCCAAAGCTTGCCGAAGTGGAGCGATAAATGGGCGGCCAGCACCTCCAGCACAGCGAACTCCGCGTCGGTAAAATCGCCTGCGGCGCGCCCCCGGAACAGGGTCAGCGAACCGTACAGCCGCCCGCCCCAGCACAGGCTGCACCCCAGCCCGTAGTAAATGCCCATGGGCTCCATCCAGTTGCGGTAGATCAGGGTATCCTCCCGCAGCGCGTCGCTCACCACCTGGCTGTCCCGGTACACCAGCGTTTCACCCGGCCGGAACAGCCAGCCGGTGTAATCCGAGGCCTGGTAGCAGCTGTAATACCGGCGCAGCTCCTCCTCGGTCATGTTCAGCGAGATCGGGCTGAAAAACTGCATCCGGTCGCCCCGGCTGGCGCCCAGGTCAAAAAAGGATTTTGTGTGCGGCACAAGGCCGGCCGCCCCCTCCAGCGCCAGGCGGCGCACCTCGTCCAGATCTTCACTGGCATAAACAGCCAGCAAAAGCCGGTGGATGGCCTGCCATTGGGCATGGGTCAGTTCGGTCACGGCGGCCCCTCCCTTCGTTTCGCTTTGCGGTTATTATACCATAAACCCGCCCCCGGGGCAAAGGTACCAGCCGGTCCGCCGGCCTGGTACCCGCTGGCCCAAAAGTTCTAACCGCGCAAGTTCACAAAGCCGGGTCATTGCTTTGCTGTGCCCTGCGGGCTATGCTAAGGGTAACGAAACGCCGCCCGCCCCGGGCGGCAAAAACGCTTAAAACACTTTAAAAAGGAGAATATTCATCATGCGTACCATCACCGACTCCACCCCCCGCAAGGACGGCTTCCGCATGCCCGGCGAATTTGAGGAGCACAAGCAGGCCTGGATGCTCTGGCCCGAGCGGCCCGACAACTGGCGCAACGGCGCAAAGCCCGCCCAGCAGGTGTTCGCCAACGTGGCCAATGCCATCGCACAGTTCGAGCCCATCACCGTGGGCGTGAGCGACGCCCAGTTCGAAAACGCCCGCCGCCTTCTGGGCGAGAACGTGCGCGTGGTCGAAATTTCCAGCAACGACAGCTGGGTGCGGGATTGCGGCCCCACCTTCGTGAAGAACGACAAGGGCGAGGTGCGCGCCGTCAATTGGGACTTCAATGCTTGGGGCGGCCTGTTCGACGGCCTGTATTTCCCCTGGGACAAGGACGACCGGGTCCCTGCCAAGATCTGCAACATCGAAAATGTGGATATGTACAAGCCCGATCACTTTGTGCTGGAGGGCGGCTCCATCCATGTGGACGGCGAGGGCACCCTGGTGGTCACCGAGCAGTGCCTGCTGAGCCCGGGCCGCAACCCGGAACTCACCAAGGAGCAGATCGAGGAATACCTGCGCCAGTACCTGAACGTGGATAAGATCCTTTGGCTGCGCGAGGGCATGGACCCGGACGAAACCAACGGCCATGTGGACGACGTGTGCTGCTTTGCCCGCCCGGGCGAGGTGGTCATCCCCTGGACCGACGATCAGGAAAATCCCTTCTACCGCGTCTGCCACATGGTCTACGAGGACCTGGCCGGCCAGACCGACGCCAAGGGCCGCACCCTGACCATCCACAAGATCCCCCTGCTCAAGGAGCAGGTGTTCATCACCCAAGAGGAAGCCGAGGGCATCGACCCCATGCCCGGCTCCGCCCCCCGCGTGGCGGGCGAGATGGCGGCGGCCTCCTACCTGAACTATCTGCTGGTAAACGGCGGCGTCATCGTGCCCCAGTTCGGCGATGAGAACGACGAGGCGGCGCTGGAAGCCCTGCGCAGGATCCACCCCGAGCGCAAGGTGGTGGGGGTGTACACCCGCGAGATCATCCTGGGCGGCGGCAACATCCACTGCATCACCCAGCAGCAGCCCAAAGCATAACGCCGTTTCATCGGTCCGCCTGTAAAATAGTTTATCAAAAAGCTCCAGCGCCCCTTATGGCTTCACTGGCCATAAGGGGCGCTGGAGCTTTATTTGCATGGTTGCCTGCAAAGGGCCGCGGCCGCCCCTTGCGGCATCCTCAGGGGTTTGCCGCGTGGTTTTGTTCAATATAATTGACAAGTTCGTAAACAAGATTCAGCTCCTGCGGGGTCAGCCCCCCCAGCGAAAGGGTGTTCGCGCTGGAAAGCCCCAGCAGGTAATCGCTGCTCACCCGAAACAGGCGCGCCATGTCGATCAGGTAGCCGGCGGTGGGCAGGTTGACCCCCTGTTCCCAGGCGCTGGCGGTCGCCCGAGTCACGTTCAGCCGGCGCGCAAACTCCGCCTGTGACATATTTCGTTGTTCGCGCAATTGGCGGATCCGCTCCCCTATCGTCATGTCCTTTGCCTTTCTTTCCAGCTTGTTCCCCTGTTGCAGGTCGGTTCAATTCTATCATGTCATATGCATAGTTTTTCATGCTTTATATGTATAAATATATTGACAACTCTGTTGGAAAAGATTACACTGATGGTAAACATGCCGCCCCGGCATGCATTGTCCAACAAATGCAAGGAGGAACAAAAAATGAAGCAAAAACTTTTGGCTGCGGCGCTGGCCCTGGCCATGCTGTTCGCGCTGCTCCCCGCCGCCGCCTGGGCGGAGGAAGGCCAGCCCACCGGGCAAACGCCCGCCGCTGCCGGGCAGCAGGCAGAGCAAACGCCCGCTGCCCCTGTGGAACCGGAGCTGCAGGCGCCGCCCGCCGCCCCGGAAGAAAACAAGGCCGAAACCGGGCTTCCCACCCCGCAGGACGGGAAGGATGAAGCCGCGGCCCCGCAGAACGGCGGCAGCGGGCTTCCAGAAGAACCCATTCTCAAATTCGAGGGCAACGTCCTGTATACCAAGGGCGCCCCGGTCACCATCACCGCGAACCAGAACGGCGGCATCGACGTAACGTATATGCGCACCGAAGACCAGCCCGAAACCATCACCTATGCGGGCAGCGATGCGGTAATCTTTGGCGGCGGCAAGGATGAAGAACATTTCGACCGCGCCTCCATCACCCTGAACAGCGGCACCGTGAGCACCATCTACGGCGGCGGCCACGGCCAGGATTTCTCGGCCGATGTGAACGAGGCCGCCATCACCGTGAACGGCGGCACCGTGACCAACTGCGTGTACGGCGGCGGCCTGAACCGCTCGGTTGTAAAAAGCGCTTCCATCCTTGTGAACGATGGCACCATTGCGCAGTATGCCCTGGGCGGCGGCGCCATGGACAACAAATTCGGCTCCCAGCAGGACCAAAAACCCGACTTTGCCTCGGCTCTGGCCGGCACCGCCGTCAACCGAACCCTCAAAACAAGCGTTGTGGTGAACGGCGGCAGCGTAACATATCCCATGGGGGGCGGCCAGAACTACTCCTATGTGGGCGAGGCCAGTGTGGAGCTGAATGGCGGCTCCTGCTCCGAACTGGTGGCCGGCGGCTCCAACGGCTACACCGCCAAGAGCACCGTCACCGTAAACGGCGGCAGCGTGACCGGCTACCTGCACACCATCAACCGGGGCGCCGTGGGCGAGGCCGTGCTGAACCTGAACGGCGGCACCATCGCAAAGCTGTATTACGGCTGGAACGACGGCGACCAGAACAGCAGCGCAACCAACCTCGAAGCCGGCGGCGGCCTGCGCAGCTCCCTCACCGTTTCCTACAAGGGGGCCGCCGTGACCGGCCCCATCGACAAGACCAACGGCATCCACCCAAGCGCCAGGGTCACCGAGGTCAAGACCAACACCGCGGCCCCCGGTACCGTGTCGCCCACTGCTCCCGATGCCGACAAGCAGGCCGCAGTGGACGAGGCCATCAAAACCGCCGTGGGCGGCTCCGAGCCCCCTAAATCCGGCAGCACGGTCATCACCACCACGCTGAACAGCAACCCCGTCGCCAGCGCCCTGCTCAGCAGCCCTGTTATGAGCGCCCCCGAAGAAGGCTTTGCCGAACTCGTAAAGGGCATGGCCGGCGTCGGCGTTCAGGATGTCACCCTGGTGCTCAGCAAAAACATCTCCGCAGTGAACACCGATGAACAGGGCGCGCTCACCTCCCTGGTGTTCGACGTGGCTCCCGTCCAGGTTTCCGGCGGCAGCGCCTCCCGCCTGGAAAGCCTGCCCGCGCCCCTCACCTTTAAGCTCCCCCTGCCCAACGACTGGGCCACCGCTTACGCCGCCGTAAGGCACACCCATGGCGCCGTGGTGACCGCCAGTGAACACACTGTAAAAACAGGCGAGGGCGGCGGCAAATACATCGAACTCAGCACCAGCACCTTCAGCCCCTTCGAGGTTTCTCCCCTGGCGGCGCTGACCCCCGCCCCCAAGCCCGAGGGCGGCTCACAGGGTTCGGGCGGCTCCAGCAATTCCGGCGCTTCCGCAGCGGCGGTGCGCGTGCTGGACTCCACCCCCAAAACCGGCAGCAGCTTCGCGCTGCCTGTGCTCCTGTTCGCCGCCTGCGGCCTCGCGGGCCTCGGCTCGGTTTCCCTGCGCCGCAAAAAGCAATAAAGGCTTTATTCCGCCTTCCGTGTTTCAAAGAAAAGGGGCCGCCCGCAGGCGGCCCCTTTTTTGAAAGGAGAGTTGTGCCCATGCTCCGTTCCCGGCTGCGCCGCCACCTGCCCCTGCTCTGTTTTGCGCTGTCGTTCGCCTGCTTTTTGCTGTTTGGCGGCCTGCTGGTCCGCCGCGCTTTCGGCGGCGGCCAGCCGGCCCCTCCCCCGCCCGCCGCGTCCGCCCCGGCAAGCGCGCCTCTGCCCACGCCGGACCCCTGGGCCCTGAACGAACAGGGCGTGCTGAACCTCTACGCCCCCTATTACCAGCAAAACCCGGACCTCGTGGGCTGGCTGCGCATCGAGGGCACGGGGATCGATTACCCGGTGGTGCGTACCCCCGGCAACAACGAAAAATACCTGCGCAAAGGCTTCGACGGGGCCTACAGCGAGGGCGGCACCCTGTTTCTCGACGAGCGCTGCGACCCCGCAAAACCCACAGCCAACCTCATGATCTATGGCCACGACATGAGCGACGGCAGCATGTTCGGGGAATTGGAGGCCTACGCCAGCGCGGCCTACGGGGCCGCGCACCCCACCATCTGCTTCGATACCCTCACCCAGCCCGGCCAATACCGGCTGCTGGCCGCCTTTTACAGCCAGGTATATTACAGCACCGACCTCTGCTTCAAATATTACCAGTTCTTCGACGCCGCAACCGAGGCCGAGTTCAGCGGCTATGTATCCAGCGTAAAGGCCCTGGCTGAATACGATACGGGCGTGACCGCCGCCTGGGGCGATACCCTGCTCACCCTTTCCACCTGCTCCAGCCACACCGAAAACGGCCGCTTTGTGGTGGTGGCCAAAAAAATCGCCTGAAGGCGCTCCCCGCCCTCCCTTTGCCCGCAAACCGCAAAAAGCAGGGAACCTTTCCCACCCGGGAAAAGGCTCCCTGCTTTTATCGCGTCCGGCAAAGCCCGGCGTTATTTCATCCACCGCTGCAGCACTTCCACCAAGTAATCGATATCGATGGGCTTTGCCACATGGTCGTTCATTCCGGCGCTGTGCGCCTTCCCCAAATCCGCCGAAAAGGCGTTGGCCGTGAGCGCCAGAATTGGGATGGTCCGGGCGTCCCTGCGTTTCAGGGCGCGGATGCCCCGTGTCGCCTCATATCCGTTCATCACCGGCATCTGAATGTCCATCAAAATGCAGCCGTATTCCCCGGGCGCGGAGGCCGCAAACCGCTCCACCGCGCACCGGCCGTTTTCCGCCTCGTCCACCTGCAGCCCCTGCATCTGCAGCAGCTCCACCGCGATCTCCCGGTTCAGGTCGTTGTCCTCCACCAAAAGGACCTTTTTCCCTTTCAGCGGCGGGGTGATCTTTCTCTGGGGCAGGCACACCGGCTCCGGGTGCCTGCTGTGGCAGAACAGCTGGAACACATGCAGCATTTTAGACTTGAAAAGCGGTTTCGTAATGAACGCGTCCGCTCCGGCACGCCGGAATTCCTCCTCGATGTCCGAGTAGTCATAGGCGGAAATCACAATAATGGGCACGTCCCCGCCCAGCTCCCCGCGAATCGCCCGCACCGTTTCCAGCCCGTTCATGCCGGGCATCTTCCAGTCCAGGATCACGGCAAAAAAGTCGTCCGCCTCCTGGTGGGCCGCCGCCACCCGATCCACCGCCTCCCGGCCGGTGAGCACCCAGCAGCCCCGCATTCCCAGTTCGTTCAGCAGGGCGGTTGCGCTCTCGCATACCATCTGGTCATCGTCCACCACCAGCACCGGCAGGCCGGCCAGTTCCGCGTCCTGCACCTGCTCTTCCCGATACAATTCCAGCGGCACCGAAACGATAAACTGGGTGCCCTGCCCCAGCTCGCTCTTCACCTCGATGGTGCCGTTCATCATGCGCACGATATTCTCGGTGATGGCCATGCCAAGGCCCGTGCCCTGGATCTTGCTGATCCGGGAATCCTCGGCCCGGGTAAAGGGCTCAAAAATGTGCGGCAGGAACTCCTGCGGCATACCGATCCCATTGTCGGCAAATACAAACTCGAACTGCCCCTTATTTTCTATGATCGAGGGCAGTTCCCGCAGCCGCAGGCTGATCGTCCCCCCCTCCGGGGTGTATTTGATGGCGTTCGAGAGCATGTTCATAAAAACCTGCTGCAGGCGGCCGCCGTCGGTCACAATCTTCTCATGCCCGATCCCCGCGGCGCTGATGTGGAATTCCTGGTTTTTCTTTGCCATCAGCGGGTGGCAGATATCCATCACGTTCTGCAGCAGCTCCGGCAGCTCCACCACCTCTTCCACCAGGTCGATCTTGCCGCTCTCGATCTTGGACATATCCAGGATCTCATTGATCAGGCTCAGCAGGTGGCGGCTGGAAACATTGATCTTATCCAGGCAGTCGTGCACCTTTTCGGGCGCGTTCAGGTTCGCCTGCGCAATCACCGACATGCCCATGATCGCGTTCATGGGCGTGCGGATGTCGTGCGACATGGACGACAAAAAGTTCGTCTTGGCGTCGTTGGCCACGCGGGCCAGCTCGTAGGCTTCCTCCAGCGCCCTGCGCTGCCGCTCCTGCTCCCGGCGCTCCCTGGTCACATCGATCCCAATGGTATAAAACGAGGGGATTCCGTCCCAGCTCTCCTCGCCGCTGGCATAGGCCAGGGTAATGGTCAGGATCTTGGTTTCACCGCTTCGGGTAATGGCCCTGGCTTCGGTCACCACGCTGTTGCCGGTGGCCATCAGTTCCCTCAGCATCCGCTCAAGTCGTTCCAGATCATCCGGGTGAAGGTAAGTACACTGGGAGTGCAGCTCCTCCTCGAACTGTTCCTTTGTGTAACCGATCAGGTCCAAAAAGTCCGCCCCGTACCAAAGCACGGTCCTGAAATCCCGGGCGTCCAGCCGGGCAAAGCCCCCGGGGATCGAGCGCACCAGCGCCTCGCGCTCCCGGTCCTTTTTGGCCAGCTTGTATTCGGCGCTGTACATATCGTGCGACAGCTCGATCCGCGCCCGCCGCCCCCGCCATTCCACGATCCGGTTCTTGATCATGAAGGTGCGCTCCAGCGTGGGGTTGTAAAACTCCCACTCGTAAAAGCGGTCCGCCCGCAGCTTTGCGTTGGTGCAGAAGGGGCAGGGGGACGTGCGCCCCTGGATCACCTCATAGCACTTTCGCCCCAGCAGCTGGGCCGCGGGAAAGCCCAGCGTATCGCAGGACGCCTGGTTCAGATACAGCAGCTCGTAGGTGTCCATATCGCTGATGTATACGTTGCCGCCATAGGAATCCATCATCCAGCGGAAATACTGCCGTTTTTGCTCGTGCAGGCGGGCCTGCTCCTCTTTTTCCTGCACCAGCGCGCTCACGTCGGTGAGCACGGCCTGGAACACCGGCTGTGCCCCGCCTCCCAGAACGCTGCCCGAAAGGCGCACCCAGGCCTGCCCGCCCGCCTTTTGGGGCAGCGGCAGGGTCAGCTCCAGGCTCTTTCGATCCGCCAGGGCGCGGGCCACCCCGGCCTGCAGCGCCCCAAACGCCTCCGGCCTCCCCGCATAATACTGCCGCAGGCTCTTAAAACGCTCCTCAAATTCTTCCCGCGAATAGCCCGTATCGCTGAAAAAGCGGGCATTCCCCCACAAAAAAGTCAGTTCTTCGTCTGCCCCGCAGCGGATTGCACCGGCGCTCAGCGCATCCATTGCCGCAAAATATGCCGCCTCGGGTCCGGGGCGATCCCCGGGCTGTCCGTCGTGATATTCGCGCTCCATCTTTCCAGCCCTTTCTTCCATTCGATACTCCGCGGGCCTCGAGCCTCCCGGGCAGCCATAATTATTTATATTATATCAATTTCCCACCGCAAAAGCAATGCTGCGGCACTATTTGCGCTGGCCGCTTTTCCCGCAAAAAAGGGCGCTGTTTTTTCAAACAGCGCCCTTTTGCTTTTTGTTTTCAGCCGCACTGCGGCGACCGAAACGGGATTTGCTTTCCGGCTCAGCCCTGGGCCTTTTTGGCCTCAATGGCAGCCAGCGCGTCCTTACGGCTCAGGTTGATGCGGCCCTGCTGGTCGATCTCGGTCACCATCACGATCAGCTCGTCGCCCACCGCGACCACGTCCTCCACGCGCTCCACGCGCTTTGCGTCCAGCTTGGAGATGTGCACCAGGCCCTCTTTGCCCGGGGCGATCTCCACAAAGGCGCCGAAGTTC
>ERZ825137.2697-NODE-2697-length-20055-cov-5.617000_pt1 | contig 20055 bp, 26 predicted proteins | sample MGYA00519873_ERZ825137 | MGnify/ENA primary metagenome ERZ825137 (study PRJEB31778, sample SAMEA3449190) | human gut metagenome | biome: human gut; feature: human-associated habitat; material: faeces | place: United Kingdom | collected 2010/2012 ...
ATATTGCGCACGAGGAGCTTGCCCTTAAAAAGCGTGAGCTTAAGCTTAAGGAAAAAATTCCGAACGGTTCTGCATCTTCGGAAGTGCCTATACTTTACAAAGCACTGGAGGCTGATGACGAATGACGTTTGAAAAGCTTTCGGCAAAGCAGAAGAAGATATTCAGATGGTGCTACAGGGACGAATACAAAGCTATCATATGCGATGGAGCGGTTCGTTCGGGCAAGACCATATGTATGGTCACTTCATTCATTCTGTGGGCGATGAGACGCTTTAACGGGGCGACCTTCGGCATATGCGGCAAGACGGTGCGGTCTGCTGAAAGAAACATCATTATCCCTATTCAGAGCATTGCCGACATTACCTGTTATTTCCGCATATCTTACTCACGGTCGGCAAATCTGCTGACCGTAGAGGGCAACGGTGTACAGAATAATTTCTTCGTTTACGGCGGCAAGGACGAAAGCTCATATACGCTTGTACAGGGCATTACGCTTTCGGGGGTGTTGTTCGATGAAGTGGCACTTATGCCCCGTTCTTTCGTGGATCAGGCTATAGCGAGAACGCTGTCGGTGCAAGGTGCTAAGCTGTGGTTCAACTGCAATCCCGATACGCCTAATCACTGGTTCTACACTGAGTGGGTAAAAAAGGCTGATGAGCGCAAGGCTCTGCACCTGCATTTCCTGATGTCGGACAATCCCATTCTTACCCCTGAACAGCTTGAAAATGCTGACAGGCAGTTTTCGGGGGTATTCCACGACAGGTACATCAAGGGTTTATGGGTATCTGCAGAGGGCGTTATTTACAAGCAGTTTGCGGATAATCCTGCGCTGTATGTAATTGACACTGTTCCCGATGATATTCTGTTTGCAAACATTGGCTTCGACTTCGGCGGCAACGGCTCGGCTCACGCAGGAATATGCACGGGGTTCAGCCGCCGTTTCGGGAAAATCGTTGTGCTTGATGAATATTACCGCAAGGAAGTTATTACGCCGAAAGAACTTGAAGATGATGTAGTGGCGTTTATCCGCCGCTGTCAGGCTCGCTTCAATGTCCCCGAGGCGTATTTCGATAATGCGGAGACAACGCTTCTGAGGGGCATCAAATGCAGATGTGCCGAAGAACAGCTTCCCGTTCAGATACGCAATGCCAAAAAGACGGAGATACTCGGGCGCATACGGCTTACGAATATGATTATGTCCCAAATGCGTTTTCAGGTCATATCGGGGTGCAAAAATTTCATTGCGGCTCTGAGCACGGCGGTGTGGGACAAGGATCCTACTGAGGATATACGTGTCGATGACGGCAATTACAACATTGACAGCCTTGACGCTTTTGAATACAGCTTTGAGCCGTATATGAGCGATATTATTGAAATGAGGTGACAGGCAGATGATGATAGAAAAAATGCGGCAGGCGTTTCCCGAGGAAGAATTTCTCGGGGATAACGGCTTTTACAGCGGCTATATGGACAGGTGGCAGGACATTTACGAGGGTCGCCCGAAATGGCGTGAGGTGAAGCGTGCGGGGCTGAACAGGGGCACTGTGCGGCAGATGAATATGCTGAACACGGCAAAGATACTGTGTGACGAGTTTTCTCACAAGTGCTTTGCGGAGCAGGTGGACATAACCTGCGGCTCGGAGGTTTATGACACATTCATTCGTGATTTTTTATGCCGTGAAGGGTTCTGGAAGAACATTCCCCGACTGCTTTCGGCGGCGTTTGCTCAGGGCGGCTGTGTTCTGAGGGAATACATAGAACGGGGCAGGGTGCGGCTGTCATTTGTTGAGGGGCGGCAGTTTTATCCGCTGAAATGGGACAACAGGGACATTACCGAGGGCATTTTCGGCACGGTATCAGCCAAGGGCAAATATTATTACACGTTATTCGAGAAGCATTCCGTCAAGGATGATGATATCCTTGTGGAGTGCTTTTTGTTTCGTTCTTCTGACCCCAATGCTCCGGGTGACAGAGTGCCGCTGTCGGTGCTTTATCCCGATATGGCAGACACGTTCACATATGCTATGGACACGCCCCTGTTTCAGTATTTCAAGACCGATTTTCCAAGCAACATTCCCACGGAGCTGCCTCTCGGCATAAGCTGCTTTGCAAACTGCGAGGACACGCTCAAAGCCCTTGATGTGGCGTTTGACAGCTTTGCGAGAGAATTTATCCTCGGCAAAAAGAGGATAATCGTGCCGTCATCGTGCATTCGCACCGTGGTCAATCCCGAAACGGGTAAGACAGAGCGGTATTTTGACGCTGATGACGAGGTTTATCAGGCACTGAAATGCGATGAGGACAAGGACCTGAAAATCACCGACAACACTGTGGAGCTGAGAATTTCAGAGCACGTTGACGGCATAAATGCTCTGCTGAATATTCTGTGCTTTCAGGTGGGGCTTTCTCCCGGCTCGCTGTCATTCGACAAGGCGGGCGGAGTTAAGACCGCAACCGAGGTGGTTTCCGAGGAAAACAAGACGGCTGTTACGATACGCTGTCAGAAAAATCTCCTCGTTGAGTTCATTGAGGAAATGTGCAGGGCTGTGCTCAGGCTTGCTATGATCACGGGTGAAGTTCCGAACGGTGATCTTGAGGTCACTGTGGCGTTCAAGGACAGCGTTGTTATTGATGACAACACGCTTATCGCAAACAACATCAGTCTTGTAACGGCGGGGCTAAAGTCAAAGATTTCCGCCATTATGGAAGTTATGAAATGCGATGAAGAGGCGGCAAAACGGGAGCTTGAGAGGATAAATGCCGAGAGCGCTGTTCTTGGAGTTTCGGACGGTGAGGGCTTTGTAACTTCGGGCGGTGATAATGCTGATGATACGGCAGGCACTGACGACATCATTGACAGTGCCGAAGAAGCCGCAGGCAAGACCCTGAACGGTGCACAGACACAGAGCCTTATTGCTGTTATGGCGCAGTATCAGTCGGGTGCTCTGAGCCTGGGACAGGCTATAAACGTCATTTCCGTAGCTATCGGCGTTTCCAAGGAAGAGGCAAAGAAAATTCTTGAAGGTGCTGAATAATGACAAGGGAACAGTATGACGAGCTGTCTGCTCCGCTTGTGCGGGTGCTGCTGGATATGGAAGATGATATCCTGCGGGAAATTGCGGCGCAGCTTTCACGGGACGGAGATATTTCCGACACGTCAAAATGGAGGATAAGGCAGCTTGCAAGAGCAGGACGTTTCGACAAGCGGGCGGCGGCTATCATTGCGGGATATTCCGAGGTCGAGGGCGGTCAGGCTATGGACGCTGTTCTGACGGCGGCTGAGACTGAGATAGGATATCTTGACAATGCGGTGCAGGCGGCGAATGCTGCGGGGCTGTCGGAATATTTCTCGGACATTCCTGCGGAAACCTCAGCCATGAATGCGGCCAAGGCGTTTCAGCGGCAGGCGGCGAGTGACCTTAACCTTGTAAACACGGTCATAGGGTACAAGGCAAAATCGGCGTATGTAAATGCGGTCAATGCCATTTATCGTGACACTGCCGAGGGCAGGCAGGGCGCTCTTGACATTATGGGCAAGGGTGCGGCAAAGGCTGTATCGGGGCAGATGTCATTGCAGGAAGCGACAAGGAAAACCATACGGGAGCTTGCTCAAAAGGGCATTCCTGCTTTCGTTGACAAGCGTGGTCGTGAGTGGTCTCCTGAGGCTTATGTTATGATGGATATGCGGTCAACGCTGGGGAATACAGCGAGGGCGGCGCAGAATGCACGTTGTGATGAATACGGGATAAACCTTATCGAACTAAGCGCACATCTGGGCGCACGTCCCAAATGTGCCATTAACCAAGGAAAAATTTATTCCCGTGACGGCACAAACGGAGTAACCACAGACGGCGCAGGAAATAAAATACATTTTACGCCTTTTTCTCAGACGAGTTACGGACAGCCTGACGGAATACTCGGTATCAACTGCGGGCACGTTCAATATCCGTTTGCTCCGGGCATCAATTTTCAGCGGTATTTTCCTTATCCGAAAGAGGAAAATGACAGGCGGTATATGCAGTTTCAGCAGCAGAGAGCTATGGAACGGGGCATCAGAGCCGCCAAGCGTGAATGTATGATGTTACAGGAAACAGGCGACACTGAGGGCTTGCAGAAGGCTTCCTTGCGGCTCAGAAACCAAAAGGAGAAGTATTCCGCTTACTGCAAGGAGACGGGGCTTAAACAGCACAATGACCGCACTCAGGTTTATGGGTATGACAGGAGCAGGTCGAGCAAGACGGTTTGGGCGGAGAGGAAGGCGAAATCAGGGCTTGACAATGGCAGCAGAAGTGGTATAATGAATATGACCACAAACGCAAACGGTACCCCTGTAAAAATCGTTAAAAGGACTGACCTTACAGGCGAACCCAACAGCATTACCCAAAGAGAAAATACCAAGGGCGGGATCGACAGAAACTATTATGATGGAAACGGCAAGCAGACCAAGCAAGTTTCAAATCATGATCATGGCAATCCCAAAAACCACCCGTTTGGCAAAAACGGTGAACACGCTCACGATTATTCATATGATGAAAACGGAGATGTAACCCGTAGTGAAGCCCGAAATTTAACAGATGAGGAACGCATGGAAAATGGTGATATACTATGACAGCTAAAAAAATAAAAAGCAGAATAAGTGAAATAGCATCACATTTCACATTTGAATTCAACGGCAAATCCTGTGGCGTTGACCCGTTTTCAAAAAACAAATTCGATATGTGGTGCGGTGATAACACTTTAACCGTCAACAGCATTGACGATGTTATGGATCGCCCTTTTTTTGACGGAAAATGCTTATCGGAAATTTGCGGAGATATAAAGATAATCGACTTTTGATCACCTTACACACGTAGGGTGATTTTTTATTGGAGGAGGTGAGAATATGGAAGAATTAAAAGCAATCGAAGCAAGAAAGCAGGAAATACAGGAGCTCAAAGAAGTCTGCAAGCCTGTTTCTGAGTTCTTAAAGAAAAAGCACCCCTATTGCAGTGTTACAGTTGACGGTGATTATATCAAGCTGAACGAAACTGTAATAGGGGTGCCGACCAAATGATTAACAAACTCGTGAATAGCTATGTGTTTTGTCAATTACCGAAATTTCATGACCTAACGAAGATGAGGAAATGAATGCACGATATTCAGCTTCACTTACATCATAGTACTGATATACCGCACCATTTTTAAACTCAACTTCAAGCACATTGTTTTCCCAACCAACGCTATTTATACGAGAAGAATCAACAGCTTTTCTACGCATAAAAAACCTCCTTTCCTATGTAATAACTTAATTATATAGCAAAGTGGGAAAATAGTCAACAATCACCGCCCCTCACAAGGCGGTTTTTCTTATGCCCACACAAGCGTTTTGCAGTTGACTGCAAGGCGCATTTTTTATGCTCCAAAAATTTTTTCAAAAAACCTCTTGACAAATGTCCGTACATATGTTACTATAAATGTACGGACAAATAAGGAGGTGCATAAAATGTCCCCTAAAGGCAGACCTACGCAAGAAAAACGTGATAAACGCTTTGAAATCCGACTTTCGGAAGAAACTTACAAAACACTTGAAGAATGCTCCGAAAAGCTCAAAATCACCAAAGCAGAGGTTATTCACAAAGGTATTGCAATGGTAAAGGAAGAAATAAACAAAAAATAGCAGTAAACCGCCACCGTGGAAAGTTACGATTTACTGCTATACCCGACAGATTGCTCTATCTGAAATCTATTATACATCAAATAGAGCTTTCTGTCAAGATTATTGAAAGGAAGTTTTATTATGAACGCAATCGCAATAGGAAATACCAACGTAGCTATCAAGGAATACAAGGGTCAGAGAGTTGTCACATTCAAGGACATTGACACTGTACACGGCAGACCTGACGGAACAGCACGCAGGAATTTCAACCGCAACAAGGAGCATTTCATTGAGGGTGAGGATTTCTACAAAATTCAACCGAACGAAATTCGTACAGTTGGAATTAAGAGCAATAACGGCGGCTTGGTTCTCACCGAAAGCGGCTATCTTATGCTTGCAAAGTCTTTCACAGACAAGGTTGCTTGGGACGTTCAGAGGACATTGGTCAAGGCGTACTTCAGAGTAAAGCAGGAGCACACTCCCGAATACGAACAGCTTAAGCTTGAAGATAAGCCGTATGAGTATGTAGATAAGTTTTACAAGGGAATGCCTGTGCTGACCTGTAAGGACATAGAGCATTTCAGCGGAATACATCGCTCGACTATTGCCGGGGTTCTCAGAAGCCACTGTGAAAACGGCAAAGATTATATTCTGCTTTCGGGCGAGGATATGCGCGTCTTTAAGAAAGAGAATGCGAATTATCCCGTTAACGTTCCCAATCTGTATATCGTCTTAAAAGGCGGCTTTGACAAGGTGGCAAAGCATTTCAACATAAAATGCGAGAGTGTGCCTAAGGTGATGATAGAGGAAAAGGTATCAAAGTCAAACGCCAAATCAAAGCTCCCCACAGATGAAGAGTGCATAACAGCATTGAATGTTCTGAAGCATGTAAAAATGTGTGCGTCATTAGCTAAATGCAGATCGACAACGCTTCAGGCTATTGATGTTGCAATCAGTTTTTGCGCTGTTGAGCTTGGTGAAATAGCAAAATCCAATTACATAAAAAGCTAAGTTTAATACGTTTTTAAAGCGTTTTGCCCTCAATAAGAGGGCAAGGTGCTATTTTTATCCCCCTCGAAATTAAGGGGGGTTAAACAGTAAATCAGCAGCTTTACGGCTGCTTTTTTTATGCCCTAAACGTACTTACGGCGTTAAACTGAGGACGGAAAAAACAAGCCGACAGGCTATAAACGGAGGTAATCATAATGGCAGAAACAAACACAACCGTAACCGAAACCAACAAGGCTGAAAATGGCTCCACGGGAGCCTACGGAGGTGATCCCACACAGGCTGTAAAGGGCGGAGCAAATCTCCCCGAAAAGGCTGTATCTACGTCTGAGCCTGAGCAGACGGCAAAAACATTTACCCAGGCAGAGCTTGACGCAATAGTCAAGCAGAGACTTGAAAGGCAGGCAAAGGGACAGCCCTCAAAGGAGGAAATGGAAGCGTTCCGCAAGTGGCAGGACAGCCGGAAAACTGCCGAACAGCTTTCACAGGAAAAGATATCTGCTGCCGAAAATGGCAGGGCGGACGCTGAGAAGAAGCTTGCGGCGGCTGAGGCTAAGTGCTGCGCTTATTCCAAGGGCGTAACTGCCGAGGCTGTAGATGACGTTATCGCCCTTGCCATGGCAAAGGTATCGGACGATATGCCCATTGAAAAGGCTATTGATGCGGTCATCTCAAAATACCCCTCTTTCTGCTCTGCGAAAAGCGCCCCTCAGGGTGTCACCACAGGGGTAAGCTTCGGGAACGGCGGCAAGCAGCCTTCGGGCGTAGAGGCGGCGTTCCTTGCGAAAAATCCCAACATAAAAATCTAAAAAATCTAAAAACAGGAGGAATGTAATTTATGGCACATGAAGCACAGGAAAGATATTCGGCTCTGGTCCTGGCAAAGATCCGCCAGGAAAACAAGCTGAAAAACGGCGTTGTATTTAACACCGACTACGAGGGCAGCCCCAAGGCGGGTGTTGTAAAGATCCCCGTAAGAGATGCGGAGGTGGAGGTATCGGACTACGACCGTGCAAACGGCATTCCCGTTAAGCACGGCAGCACATCTTACATCAACTTCCCCATCGACAAGGAAAAGGCAGTAAATGAGCTTATCGACGGCTACGATGCGCAGCTTGTCCCCGACAACCTTGTTGCGGACAGACTTGACAGTGCAGGCTATGCCCTTGCCGTTGCTGAGGATACTGACGGCGCTACCGTACTTCTCGCAGGCGCTACCGTTACCAACATCGGTGCGCTTACTGTTGACGGCATTTACAGCGATATCGTGGATATCAGGCAGCAGATGAGCGAGGCCAATATTCCCGATGACGGCAGACGCTATCTGCTCGTTACCCCTGCGACCTACTCATTTATCCTTAAGTCCCCTGAGTTCGTCAAGGCTTCTTCTCTGGGTGACAACGTAGTTCAGAGCGGTATCGTAGGACGCATTGCGGGCTTTAACGTTATCGAGTGGAATGACAGGACTGCGGGTCTGGCAATGATCGCAGGCCACCCCAGATTTGCGACCAGAGCGGAAGAGTTCTCCGTTCCCGTACATCTCCAGGACATGAACGGCTCGGGCAAGTACATCGGTGCAAGTGCGGTACAGGGAAGAATCGCATATGCTCACAAGGTGCTCAGAAGCGTGGCTATCCGTGCGGTATATGCTCCCGGCTCTCTTAAGCTCACAGCAGCGGCAGGCAGCACCAAGGGCAAGACTGTTATCACGGTTGCGGCAGGCGGCGATGCAAGCGGCACTTATGCGTACAAGGTAAATCCTTCCGCAAGGGCTGTTTACGGCGAGACCTCCGCCGCATACGCAGGTACAGAGCTTACCAGCGGCACTACCGAAATTGCGGCGGCTGAGGGCAATGTTATCGAGGTTGTTTGCTTTAACTCGGACAGCAAGGCGGTCACTGTCGGCTATATCACCGTGACTGCTGCCAACATCAAGGCATAAGGAAAGGTGAGAGTATGGCGGTCAGTACGGATTTTTATTATGACGTTTTCGGCGGTATGGACTATCCCGACCTTGACCGCCTGCTGACGAGAGCCGAAAGCGAGATAAACTGCTTTATTCTCCGTGCTCCCGAGACGGAAGAGGAGATTAGGCAGTTTGATCTTGCGGTATGCGCAGAAGCTGAGTATATGGGGCTCTGCGGCGGCGTTCAGGCGTGGGCTATGTCGGTATCGGGTACGGCGCAGAGCTTCACTCTCGGCTCGTTCTCGATGTCCTCGGGTGGCTCTTCTTCGGGCGGCGGTTCTGCGGCGGCGAGGGGCATATGCTCTCGGGCTGAGAGTTACCTTGAACGGGCGGGACTTTTATACAGGGGGTGCAGCGTATGTTGCTGATATCCCCTATTCCCCGCTGCTATCTTCCCCACAAGGTCAGGCTTATTGAGAAGTTAAGCTCGGACGGGTGGGGCGGCAAGGGTGAGACCCTTGAGACGGACATCAATTTTGTTTACATTGAGCCTTGCCGTTCTCAGCGTTTTTCTCTCGGGGGCGATATTCCCGAGGTAAGGGCAAAGATGTATTTTGATGCTTTTTCTTCCGTGCCCAATGATGTTTCCTTTGAGACGGGGGACGAGGTTATTTTTAACGGTGAGACCTTTGTTGTGAGTGAGGTTGAGACGTTCTTCACGCCGCAGGGGGATATTCATCATCTGGAGGTGGGGCTCAGATGAGGGTCGATGTTCATATAAACGGCGGGATATCCTCGGAAGCTATGAAAGAGGCAATGCAGAAAGCAATTTTTGCCACCTCTGAGCAGGCACTTAAGGACTGCAATTACTTCTGCAAGCAGGATACGGGGGCGCTGATACAGTCGTCGTTAATTCACAGTGACTTCAACAAGGGAGAACTGAAATGGACGATGCCATATGCTGAAAAGCAGTATAAACTGCCGTCTGCAAGGCGGGACAAGAATCCGAATGCATCTTCCGAATGGTGCAAAAGGGCTGAAAGCGATTATGGCGACCAGTGGCAGGCTGTGTTCAAGCGTGTATATGACAGGGAGATAAGCCGATGAAAGGAAAGATATACACTGACATTGCCGAAGAGCTGAAAAGGCTGGGCGGCATTGACGAGATAGGCGTTGTATCGTCGGCAGGTCAGAGCGCTATCATCTATGCGGGCAACAAGGACATAAAGAAATATTATGACGGGAGCAAGATCCAGTCGGTAATATTTTCCGTTTCAGCCATGGACACCAACGACAGGCAGGAGGCGCTTGTGGAAAAGCTCTGCGGCATTGTGGATACGCTTGCCGCATCTGAACCTGCTGTCGATGGCATATCACAGGCAAGGATAAAAATAAATTCTCTGCCCGCACCCACGATGCACAATGAACATTACTGGATATACACTGCCGGTATCGAAATTGTATTTTTTATAAAAAAATGAAAGGAATGATATTATGCTGATAAAGGATATGTTTGCAAATGTCGCTACAAATCCCGATTTTGTGGGATTTATCACTACTGACCAGATGGTGCTTGCCGTTGATATTTCGGACAAGCAGAACGCTGATGTTGATGAGTTTGCGGTGGCATACATGGGATTTACCGACCGCTCCTCTTCGCTCAACCCCAAGGAAAAGACAAACAGCTACTATTACCACGGTGAGAGCACCACAAAGACAGGAAACCAGAGAACCATTGAGTTCAAGGCGGACAGGTACAAGGGCGACCCCTTCCAGGACTTTGTTACCTCGTTCAAGAAGAAGTATGCAAAGGGTCAGGACGCTATTGTGAGATATGCGTATTTCAACGTACTTACAGGCGAGGGCGAGATCGGCTCCGGCTCGCTGCTCCTGAGTGATGACGGTTCTGGTGCTCCCGAGGAAAATCTTTCCATTGGCGGCAGCATCAAGAAGGCTGCGGAAGAGCCTGCCGAGCTCAAATTCCAGGGTCTGGGCGGCTATACTGCTCTTGACAGCGAACCCTCTGACTGGACAAGCAAATATACAGGCTATTTCACACGCTCTAACGGTGTATTTTCTGCTGTGGGAGGCAGCTCTGCGCCTGAATTTGCCAAGGGCAGGTATTACAAAAAGGACACAGCCGAGCAGGCGGCATCGCAGTCAGCTGCTGTGCAGACCGTGCAGTCTGAGCAGACAGGTCAGTCTGTACAGACTGAGACAGAAAAGAAGTAAGCGAATAATGCAGGCGGTATGCGGGGTATCCCGTATGCCGCTTTTTTATGACCGTAACATGGAGGTAATATCATGGGCTTTAAATTCAATGACCGCATTTGCATTATCGAAGTAGAGGACAAAAAATATCCTGTTGTCTTTCAGAAGCCGCTCGTTGACAGGCTGGGAAGCATAAAAGACACCTTTCAGAGCCTGAAAAACGACAGCGGGACTGATGAGGAAAAGGTGATCTTAGCTTTTGACAATGCCATAGACAGCATTCTCGGAGACGGTTCCGCCTCAAAGATATTTGCTGACAGGCTGCCGAACATCGTTGAGAGATACGCCGTACTCAAGTACATTTACGATGAGATCACTGCGTTTATGCAGAGGATAGCAGGTGAGAAAAATGTTGTTTTGCCCGAAGCCAAAGGTCATAAGCATCGACAGTATCCCCGTTCCCGTTGACCCCGATTTCCGCATAATGTGCGGTTACTCGGAGGCAATGTCTGAAAAGGACGCTGACAAGGCCTGTGCGCTTGCGGGGCGCTTTTACTTTGCGGGGCTGCCTGATGGAGTTTCGGAGAAGGCTGCGGCGGACGCTATGACGGACTTCTACATTTCGGGTCTTGCGCCGGGAGCGAGGGACAAGGGGACATCTGCCATGGGGTCGCATGAGCCGTCGTTTGATTTCTCGGAGGACGAGGCATATTTCTATGCGGATTTTCTCGGGCACTACGGCATTGACCTGAACACGGCAAAGCTTCACTGGTTCGATTTCTGCGCTCTGTTTCGGGGTCTGCCCGATGAATGCAGGCTGAAAAGGATAATCGGCATAAGGGCCGAAAGCCTTTCGGAAATAAAGTCCTCTGCGGAAAGGTCGAGGGTGGCAAGGCTCAAACGTGTTTTTGCGCTGAAAAAGAAGCAGGCGCCAAGATACAGGACGGCTGCCGAGAGGGACAGGGCTGTGCTGGACGAAATCCAGCGCATTCACAGAGAGGCTGTGGAAAGAATGAGAGGTGAGGGCAGGTGACGGTTGGTGAGATAGTTTATCGTGTTTTGGGAGACGCTTCGCAGTTCAAAAGCGTTATGGGTAATGTGGGCGTGGCTGCCACAAAAACTATGGACATTATTGCAAAAGCTGCCCTTTCTGCTGTTAGTGCTGCATCTGCTGCGGTAGGGGCCCTGGCAAAGGAAGCTATCGCAAGTTTCGGCGATTATGAGCAGCTTGCCGGCGGTGCGCAGCTGATGTTCGGCGAGGCGTATGATTACATTGCCGAAAAGGCTAAGACTGCTTTTAAGGACGTACAGATGTCCCAGAACGATTACCTTGAACAAGTGAACGGATTTGCTATTGGTCTGAAGACTGCCATGGGCGGCGATGAGCTGGGGGCTGCAAAGCTTGCCGACAGGATAGTTGCCGCCGAGGCGGACATTGTGGCTGCTACGGGCAACACTGCGGAAAATGTTCAGAATGCTTTCAACGGCATTATGAAAAACAACTATACCATGCTCGACAATTTGCAGATAGGTATCACCCCCACAAAAGAGGGCTTTGCGGAGCTTATCGACAAGGTAAATGCGTACAAAAAGGCCCACGGCGAGGCAACGGAATACACCATTGACAACCTTGCTGACTGCCAGAACGCTCTTGTTGACTACATTGAGATGCAGGGGCTTTCGGGATATGCTCAGGCTGAGGGCGCCGATACGCTGCAGGGATCTATGGCAAGCATGACAGCAGCATGGCAGAATATGCTCACAGGAATGGCAGACCCTACGCAGGATTTTGACAGGCTCGTTTCTGACCTTATTGACAGTGTTCTGAACGTATCAGACAATCTTATGCCCCGCATTATGGCGGTACTGCCGCAGATGGCGACGGGCATTGCCGAACTTGCGGAGGGCATTCTGCCTTTGATACCGCAGACACTTGAAGAAATGCTCCCCGATATTATAAGCGGCGCAAACAGTCTTATTGCGGCTCTGCTTGACACGCTTTCTTCCATCGCTGACACGGCTATACCTATTGTAACAGATAATGCGGACGAGATAATCGACACGCTGCTGTCGGGGCTTATATCCGCATTGCCCAAGGTCGCAGGCTCGGCGGCTGACCTTTGCACGGCGCTTATCACGGCTATACTTTCCAACGCCGATATTATAACGCAGGGTGCTGTGGACATTATAACGGCTCTTGCAAAGGGCATTTCCGACAATCTGGACACGCTTATACCCGCTGTTGTAAATGCGGTGCTGACCATCACGGAAACGCTGATAAATAACACTGACAAGCTTATTTCGGCTGCCGAGGACATAATCATAGGTCTTGCTGACGGTCTGATAAATTCCCTGCCGATACTTCTGGCAAAGGCTCCGCAGATACTCATGGAGCTGAACACTGCTCTTGTCAATGCCATTCCCGACATCATCGAGTTTGCGCTTGACCTGTGTGACCATATTGCAGACAATATCATAAACTACGACTGGGAAAGCGTAGGAGCCGATATGTATAAAAATATGCAGGAGGCTCTCGGCAATGCGCTCAGCGGTGACAGCAATGCAGTGGAAAAGGCTGCGCAGGCACAGGCGGAGCGCATAAAACGCTACGACGGTCTTACGCAGGAACAGCTTGACAAAATGATAGCGGACAACACCCGAAAGCTGGGCGAATGGAACGATGCGTTCCTTACAGCTCAGGAAAACGGTTCGTTTGATTATGATCTGCTGCCAAAGTGGATGCAGACAGAAATGGATATGTCGGGCGAGACCAGCGTTGAAAAGTATCTGAGCAGCAGTCTAACAGCGGTAGATGCGACCATTGATGACCTGACCGAAGCAAGGAAAAAAGCCGTTTCCGAAATTGAAAAGACAAACGGTGATATTGCGGGCGCCCTTGACGGCACTGCCGATGTGGAAGGCAGCGGAGCTGACAGTATGCCCGATACAGGTGTTGACGGCGTGGTAGATAAGTCGGAAATGCTTGATACGGCGCTCAAAGAGCTGGAGGACAAATATGCTGTCCACAAGGTCACGGAAGAAGAATACTGGGCGGGCAGAAAGGCGTTGCTCGAACAGTACCGCAATGAGGAAGATGCGGAGTGGTGGAAGCTCTACGACAAGATAACAGACCATTATGACAAGCTTGCGGACACCGAGACTAAGGCGGCTGAAAAATCTGCAAAGGCGGCAGAGCAGGCTAAAAAAGATGCTGAAAGTGCTCTCAAAAATTCCGTTGAGGACAAGTTCCGAGAGCTGGAGACCGAACAGCTCCAAAAGAATTATGACGATAGCTGGCTCTTGGAGCAGGAACGGGCATTTATTGAGAGCCTTGACCACAATTCTGAGGTGTACAAGGACTATAACCTTAAAATGCTGAAAGAGCAGAAAAGCACCGACGATAAGGCAGCGAAAGAGGCTGAGACCGCTGCCAAAAAGCAGCGGGACACTCTTGAAAAAGCCTATGACAGCGTTGTAAAATCCCGTGACAGTCTGGCAAGCAGTCTGAAAAGCAGCAGTGGCGATATCTTCAACAGCTCTGAGGAAACGGACAAGCGGACGGGGGCTAAAACCAAGTCAAACAAGATAGACCTTAGCGGTTTCGAGAAAAAGCTTGCCGCCAAGAAAAAGCTGACATCGAAAATCGCCGAGCTGTACGAAAAAAACGTGCCTGACAGCCTTATAAACGAGCTGCTCAAACAAGACCCGGAAGCGGCACTGGACTATGCAACGCAGCTGCTGAAAGACCCCAAGAAGCTCTCAAAAATCAAGTCACTGTACAAGGACGATGAGGGCGTAAGCAACATCATTGCCAACATGGTGACGGAAAACTCAGACGAGTTCGAGAAGTTAGGTACTGACGCAGGCACGCTGTTTGGCGACAGCTTTATGGAAGCGTTCAAGGCTAACTGGGAGCAGTCCATGAAGGACGTTTTTGACGGCAATTACGTTGACGCTGCGGCGGCGAATGTATCTGCTGCCAACTCTTCGGCGGCTCTTTCGGCAAATACATCGGCTGCGAACACAACGGCGGCGGACAGTCAGGACACATCTGCGGCGGTCAAGCGTACATCTGCCTCGTCGGGCAACACCGTTTACAAGGTGGTTGATCTGGACGGCAAGTATGTGGCTAAGGTTGTTGCGCAGGAAAACAAGCGGGCTAAAACTGCCAGCGGAGGTTAAAGCATGAATGATACGATATTAAAAATCGGCAATGTGGATATGTCCGAACACGTTATATGCGAGGCTGTAGATATATCGACAGCGCCTGTATATTCGGACAGCTTCACTGCTGTAAACGGCAAGGAACGTAAGAAATATCTGGGGGTGAGCGTCAGTCTGTCGGCTGATTTTCAGGTGCTGTCGGACACGGTGGCAGCTGCCCTTGTGACCGCCTGCAATGCGGACGAGGTGACCGTAAAATACAAATGCCCCACGGTACAGACCAATGTGTTTGACCGCCCGGCTATCCGCTGTGTGCCTGTATTTAACGACGGCACGGTGGACTATTACAACATATCCGTATCTATGACCTGCCCCCTCACGGGCTCAGGCCTTTAGCCTGCCGTACAAGATAACCTATCAGGGTACGGAATACGGTGCGGACGTACTGGCTAACATCAGGCTGAGGCGGTCGCTGGAGGGCAAGGGATTTGACGGTGTGGCCACAACGGAATTTTCCTGCGATGTATGGTCGGCTATGCCGTTTATCGAGGGCAGCAAGGTAACGTTTAACGGCTATTTGCTGCCTGATTTTTACATTGCCCAGCAGTCCTATTCGGGCGGTGTGGCAAGCATCACGGCGTATGACCTATGCAAAAATCTGGATATCCCATTTGATTACAGTAATTACACACAGTTTGACACTGACGGAAAGACGCTGAAATGGTATCCGACTGCTCAAATCGTGGGGGCGGTTGCCTCCCAGTGTGGTTTCACCGAGGGCGGATATTCGGGGCGCATGGCACAGCTGTGCTATCAGGATTTTGCCGGAAAGACGTGCAGGGCCATACTAAGCGACCTGTCACACAATGATGTGGGATACTGGCATGACGGCGGTGGTGTGCTGGCGTTTGTGCCTTTTGCTGCGCCCTCTTCGGGGCTGGAAATGCCTGCGGAAAGCGACAGGACGGAGATCATCAGGCGGGGCACGAAACACATTACGGGGGTATATGCCACTGATGAAGCGTATGGCAATGAGTATGCCTCGGGCTCCGACTGGCGGCACACTGAACGCATTTCCGGGCGGTATCTGACTGAGGCGGCTGTACAGCAGATGGTATCGCAGATAGTCGGCAGCGGCGGTGAATACGCATATCACGGCTGGGAATGTTCGCAGATGATCACTGATTATCTGTACAACATTGGTGATTTCCTTGCATACGGCGGCGACAAGCTGCCTGTGCTGAGTGTTGATTTTGATTTCACGGGACTGGGAATCGTGGCTGATGTTTCTGCGCCTGAGGCGGATTGCAGTTTCAGTGAGTATCATGATCTGTACAGCCGCAAGCTGGAGGGCAAGCTGGATGCAAACAAGTCCTATGGCTGCTTTTTTGCAGGCGACAAGGGATTTGGACTGAGGATAGAAATGTGAGGCGGTTTGATGGCAAAGACTGATTTACTGTGTTACCAACCCATTGAGGGAGCGCCTATTGTGAAGGTCGGTAACAGATTTCTTCCGCTGGCGGCGCCCTCCGACAAAGGCAAAAGCAGCGATAATGTGTTCTGGTTTATCTACTCGGGCAGCAAAAAAGCCAAGCTGACCATTGATGTGGAAAACTGGACTGAGACTTTGGAGGAGGTGGAATAATGTTTCCGTATCCTTTTCTGGAAGCGGCATATATGGCTAAGATGTCGGGCGGCGGAAAGGTCAAACCTATAACGATAACGGAAAACGGAGTATATAATGCGCCTGAGGGATACACGGGATATTGCCCTGTGACTGTTGATGTGCAAGCAGCAGCAAACATACAACCATTGACCGTGGTGGAACCAGGTGTGTATAATGCGTCCGACTATGGCTGTGACGGGTTTGACCCCGTGAACGTATCCGACAAATACAAGAAACTGTATGAGTATGCGACGGGTGGTGGAAGCGATAACACGACGGACGACGGACAGAATGTACCAAACTCATTGGGGTCGGGCGATACCGAAAATACAAACGAATACCTCGACCTGTCATCGGGCGAGTTTGACACCGTTACAAATTCGGGAAATTCGTTACAAATCAGTATATATTTCGATGAAACCCCACACCCCACGCAATCGAAATATTGGACGTTAGCCCCTATGTGGAAAGCTGTCAATCTATCTAATGGTGAATTATCGACGGGACGTGCATTTTCTACAAACGTTGGCTGGAATGAAGCAACCACAAAAAAACCGTTTTATAGAATAAAAAGTATTGAGTACGGCATTTCAATAACAAAGGTTCACATCGATTTAACGCGATATTGGGAAAGCGGCACAGAACGTGATACATGGTCAAACGCGTTAACGTTCGACCACAATTCGTATGGTGTGGGGCAGTTTACAGATAGTTGGTTCATTTCATCATCTCAGTAAAGGAGGTGCGACCATGGGCACGGGTATGCAGCGCCAAGCACAGCATCACTTTACCCGTCCATAGCAGCGGAGCTGTGCAGGGCAGAAAAAGTGTTTTATGAGACTTTTAAAACCTGAAAGAGAGTGAATTTTTTATGTCTATCAGTACAAGAGAAGCAACCGTTACGCTTAACGGCGTGACAACCGTAACATTTGACCGCAGATATCCATATTTTGCGGTAAGAAACGATAGCAGCGCACCTGTGTACATTTCCACAGTAAATGCGGATTGCACAGCAGGTGCTGACGGCGTTGTTGCGGTGCCAAAAGACGGCAGCGTAGTCATTGCAAATTGCGGTGATATTTTCGGCGACGGCACACTGTACCTCAACGGCAGCGGGACTGTTACTATTATGGGGCAGTATGACGGTGGCAACCGTTTTAAGGTGGCACAGAAAGGGGGTGAGACAGTTGACATAAACCCCACGTCTATTAGCGAAAATCATAATAATATCTTTCGTGGCGATGATTTATTCGCCAAGGGGTATGATATCAATGATATCTGCGCTATGATTAGTGACGGAAGTTTTTCTGATATCTATATCGGTGACTATTTCACGCTATCGGGAAGCATTGAAAATGTTCCCTGTTTTGTGGAACAGACCGGTGATGACGGTACAAAATCGCTGGTTGAATCGACCCAGACTGTCACATACAATACCAAATTCCGCATTGCTGGAATAGATACATACCTGAATACAGGCGACACGGCATTTGTGCAGCATCACGCTGTTATTGTGCCTGATGAGAATATTGGAACCAATCGAATGAATGGTACGAATACAAATAATGGTGGATATACTGGCAGTTTTCTGTTTACATCCGTATTACCTGTATATAATGCGCATTTTGACGCAAAATTGAACAACCATTTGCTATTGCACAGTGAATATCTGACTAATAGTGTATCAGGAAATTCTGCAAATAGTTGCGTATGGGCAACTGTTAAAATCAACCTGCCGTCTGAACCAGAAATATATGGCAGCACCATATTCGGTGGTAAATATGATAATGGATTGAATTATCGTCAATTTCCGATATTTAGATTAAATCCAAAGTATATATGCAATAGAAATTGGTTCTGGTGCAAATCAACTGCATGGAATACCAGTTTTGCGGGTGTAACAAGTACGGGAAATGCAAATGCAAGTGGCGCGTCATCTATGGGTGGCGTGCGCCCCTGTTTCTGCATAGGCTGAGGAGGTACGACAAATGGATACGTACAATGAAATCCAGCAGAAAATTGCTGACTGCCGCTGGCAACTGTCGGATAGCGCCAGTCCTATTGGGGACTGGAAAATAGCCAAGTGCTATGAATATGCGTTGATGGGTCTGCCTGCACCGTATGACATTACCGAATTAAACGCCAAGAGGCAGGCTGTCAGGGACGAGATTAACGAGCTGGAAGAGAAATTGAAAAAATTTGATATTCCTGTGGTTAGGAAATCTGAGGGGGAATGAAAATGTCAATGAACATCAAAACATATGTATGCGCCATTATCGGTGCAATAGGTGGGGCTGTTTCGGCAGCCCTGGGCGGCTGGGACAATGCCATTATTACGCTGCTTATCTTCATGGCGGCGGATTTTATATTGGGGCTGGCAAACGCCATGTGGTGGCACAAATCCGACAAATCGGAAAACGGGGCGCTGTCGTCCCGTGCCTGCTGGCAGGGCATAGTAAAAAAATTTGGCACACTGGTCATTGTTGTGTGTGCCAATTATGCGGACAAGCTGCTCAATGTGGATTATCTTCGGGACGCTGTGATTATAGCGTTCTGCGCCTCGGAGCTGATTTCCATTTGCGAGACGGCAGGACTGATGGGCATACTGCCTTCGGGTGTGCAGAAGATACTATCGAAGATAATTGACCTGTTAAACGATAAGTCAGGAGGTAATAGCCATGAAAATTGAGGAAAAATTTCTCACGCCCAACAAGTACAGCCGTCCGGGCATCAAGCTTGAAAAGGTTACAAAAATTGCCGTGCATTATGTAGGCAATCCCGGAAGTACCGCAATCGCAAACCGCAACTACTTTGAGAACCAGAAAAACGGCGGACGGTATGTGTCATCGCACTACATAATCGGACTGGAGGGCGAGATCATACAGTGCATACCGCTGACGGAATGGTCCTACTGCACAAACCAGGCAAACGGCTACAGCATAAGCATTGAGTGCTGCCACCCTGACACATCGGGCAAGTTTAACGAGGCTACAGAGCAGAGCCTTGTCGAGCTTTGCGCATATCTCTGCAAGCATTATAACTTGACTTCGGACGATATCATAAGGCACTATGATGTAACGGGCAAACTTTGTCCCTTATGGTACGTCAAGCACCCTGAAAGTTTTTTGGCGTTTAAAAAGCGTGTAGCTGCCGAGCTGACAAAGGATAGCGATGACGGCAAGACATATTACGTCCAGGTCGGGGCATTTAAGTCTCGTGAGAACGCTGAGGCATACCTTAAAACAGTGAAAAAAGATTATCCGGGTGCATTTATTAAATCAATGTAAGACAAAAAATTCGCCGTCGGTAAGAGCTGTGGGGCTCTTATCGGCGGCGTTTTTTTATTTTATTCTCTTAACTGATAACAAAAGCGAACCATTGATTATTACCAACGGTTCGCCTGTGTGTGCTTTGGCTCCCCAAGCTGGACTCGAACCAGCGACATCATGATTAACAGTCATGCGC
>ERZ825137.2707-NODE-2707-length-20022-cov-13.026494_pt1 | contig 20022 bp, 27 predicted proteins | sample MGYA00519873_ERZ825137 | MGnify/ENA primary metagenome ERZ825137 (study PRJEB31778, sample SAMEA3449190) | human gut metagenome | biome: human gut; feature: human-associated habitat; material: faeces | place: United Kingdom | collected 2010/2012 ...
GGGGCCGGCGGCGCAGCCGCCGGCCGCGCCGCCGCGCCGGGTCCCGGGTTTTTTGCAAGGTGGAAAAAGGGGACAAGCCCATTTACACCGGGCCGGGCGGCGGGGGAGGGGTCTGCGGCTCCGGCACGATGGGGGCGGCATCCACCTCCGGGCGGTGCAGCGGGACAGCCTCCGGGGCAGGGGCAGGGATTTTCTTTTTCTCGGCCATCAATTATTCCTCCGCCTCTATCACGCTGACCGGGCAGTTTTCCGCCGAAAGCCGGGCGCCGTCCATCTCCTCCTCGGAGATGGGGGTCTGCACCACCTCCGCTTTGCCATCCGCCGCCAGGCCGAAAACCGCCGGGCAGGTGGAAACGCACAGCCCGCAGCCGATGCAGCCCTCATGATCCAATGTTACCTTCATCATACTCGCTCCTTTGCGTGGAATTTGGGATGTTAAGATCCAATTTTATTTTGTGGAGAAAGCACAAGGAATATACAATGAGACCCCGCTAAAACCGCCGAATCCGGGTATCCTTGTAGAAAATGTGCAACCAAAAGGGAATTCGATAAAAAGAATGTTGATTTTTGTCACAGGGCTTGTTACAATATTTTGTGTTACTAAAATAAGGGGGAGTGCGCTTGCAGGAGCTTTCGCTCAACATCCTGGATATCGCCGAAAACTCGGTGAAAGCCGGGGCTTCCCTGATCACGGTGGCGGTATGCTACCGCCCGGCTGCGGATAGGCTGACGGTGACTATCACCGATGACGGCTGCGGCATGGACGCCGAAACGGTGCGGCGGGTCTGCGACCCCTTTTACACCACCCGCACCACCCGCCGGGTGGGCATGGGCCTGCCGCTGTGGAAAATGGCGGCCGAAATGACCGGCGGCGCCATGACGGTGGAGAGCGTGCCGGGGGCGGGCACCACGGTGACGGCGGTCTTTGGACTGAGCCACATAGACCGGCTGCCGCTGGGCGATCTGCCGCAGACCATGGCCACCCTCATCGGGGGCAGCCCGGAAAAGGATTTCCGGCTGGAATTTGACTATGATGGGGCGCGGTTCGCGGCCGATACCCGGGAGTACCGTGCGGTGCTGGGGGAGGAGATCTCCCTGGCGGAGCCGGAGGTGCTGGCGTTTATTACCGGGCAGGTGGCCGAAGGGATAGCCGAGTGCTGCCCCGCCCCGGAGAAACTGTAAATTCGCGAAAGGCGCCGGCGGCCCCGCAGGGGCTGCGGCACAGCCGCAGAGGCGGGCCGGAGGCCCGACCACATCGGCCGCAGGCCGATGCCCTGCGGGGCCGGACCTGCGCCTTGCAGGGGCCGGCGGGAAGAGTATGGCAGAGACTACGCCACCTTCACCTGACAAGAGCGCATATGTTTTTTGTGGGCGTGAATACCGCTCGACATGGAGCGCAGTCCGCAACGACAGGATGACACAAGTCAGCACAGGTTTTCACCGCCAAGGTGTGTGTCCTTGTCAAATGAAGGTGCTGGTAGTTGACGATATAGAGGAACAATTCCGGAAGGAAATAAGGAGGAACCATTCTCATGGCAAAAAGAAAGACCGTCGTGCCGTTCCACGGGACGGCCGAGCAGGAAAAGGCGCTGCGGGAGCTGATAGCGGCCCACAAGGAGCAGCAGGGCGCGCTGATGCCGGTGCTGCAGGGGGCGCAGGAAATTTACGGCTACCTGCCCATTGAGGTGCAGACCATCATCGCAGAGGAGCTCAATATTCCGCTGGCGGAGGTTTACGGTGTTGTGACCTTCTATGCGCAGTTTACCCTTAATCCCCGCGGGACCTACAACATTGGCGTGTGCATGGGCACGGCCTGCTATGTAAAGGGCGCCGGCGATGTGCTGGAGCGCATCCAGAAGCGGCTGGGCATAGAGCCCGGCGGCACCACCCCGGACGGCCGCTTCTCGCTGGAGGCGACCCGCTGCATCGGCGCGTGCGGCCTGGCCCCGGTCATGACCATCAATGAGGATGTGTACGGCCGCCTGACCCCCGATGAGGTGGACAAGATCCTGGATAAATACCTGTGAGTGAGAGGGAGGAATGAGCAATGAAATCTCTGGAAGAGCTGGCCGCCCTGCGGGAGCGGATGAAAAATAATGTAGCCATGCGGCAGGATAACAGCACCGCCACCCGTGTAGTGGTAGGCATGGCTACCTGCGGCATCGCCGCCGGGGCCCGCCCGGTGCTGACTGCCTTTGTGGAGGAAGTGAACCGCCGCGGACTGAAGGATGTGGTAGTGACCCAGGCCGGATGCATCGGCATGTGCAAGCTGGAGCCCATTGTGGAGGTGTTCCAGCCCGGCAAGGAAAAGGTGACCTATGTGAAGATGACCCCCGAGAAGGTCTCCCGCATTGTGACCGAACATCTGGTAAACGGCAGCCCGGTGACCGAGTACACCGTGGGCGCCTACATGGAATAAGGAGGACAAAAACCAATGGCGATAGCAAGAACACACATCCTGGTGTGCGGCGGTACCGGCTGCAGCTCCTCCCATTCCCAGGCACTCATTGATGAGCTGAACCGGGAGCTGGAGGAAAAGGGCCTGTTGGGCGAGGTGCAGGTCATTAAGACCGGCTGCTTTGGCCTGTGCGCCCTGGGCCCCGTGGTGGTAGTGTACCCCGAGGGCTGCTTTTACAGCCATGTGACCGAGGCGGATATCCCCGAGATCGTGGAGGAGCATATCCTCAAGGGCCGCATCGTCACCCGCCTGCTGTACCAGGAGACTGTGGTGGATGATAAGACCATCAAGAACCTAAACCACACCAAATTCTACGAAAAGCAGCACCGCGTGGCCCTGCGCAACTGCGGTGTCATTAACCCCGAAAATATCGACGAGTACATTGCCATGGACGGCTACGAGGCACTGGGCCGTGTGCTGACGGGGATGACCCCCGATGAGGTCATCCAGACCATCAAGGACAGCGGCCTGCGCGGGCGCGGCGGCGGCGGCTTCCCCACCGGGCAGAAGTGGTTCTTTGCCCGGCAGAGCAAGGGCGATGTGAAGTATGTCTGCTGCAACGCCGATGAGGGCGACCCCGGCGCGTTCATGGACCGCTCCGTGCTGGAGGGCGACCCCCATGTGGTGCTGGAGGCCATGACCATTGCCGGCTACGCCATCGGCGCGCACCAGGGCTATATCTATGTCCGTGCCGAGTACCCCATTGCCATCCACCGTTTGCAGATCGCCATTAAGCAGGCCCGTGAATACGGCTTTTTGGGTGACGATATCTTCGGCACCGGCTTTGCCTTTGATATTGAGCTGCGCCTGGGCTCCGGCGCCTTCGTCTGCGGCGAGGAGACTGCGCTGATGACCTCCATCGAAGGCCACCGCGGCGAGCCCCGTCCCCGTCCGCCGTTCCCGGCGGTCAAGGGCCTCTTTGGCGTGCCCACCATCCTGAATAATGTGGAGACCTGGGCCAATATTCCCCGCATTATCCTGAACGGCGCCGACTGGTTTGCCAGCATGGGCACCGAGCGCAGCAAGGGCACCAAGGTTTTCTGCCTGGTGGGTAAGATCAACAACACCGGCCTGGTGGAGATCCCCATGGGCACCACCCTGCGGGAGATCGTCGAGGATATCGGCGGCGGCATCCCCAACGGCAAGAAGTTTAAGGCGGCGCAGACCGGCGGCCCCTCCGGCGGCTGTATTCCCGCTTCCCTTATTGATACCCCCATCGACTATGATAACCTCATCGCCATCGGCTCCATGATGGGCTCCGGCGGTCTGATTGTGATGGACGAGGACACCTGCATGGTGGATATCGCGAAGTTCTTCCTGGAATTTACCGTGGACGAGAGCTGCGGCAAGTGCACGCCCTGCCGTGTGGGCACCCGGCGCCTGCTGGAGATGCTGGAGCAGATCACGGCCGGCAACGGCACCGTGGAGCTACTGCGCGAGATGGAGGAGCTGTGCTACTACATCAAGGCCAACAGCCTGTGCGCGCTGGGACAGTCTGCCCCCAACCCCGTGCTTTCCACCCTGCATTATTTCCGTGACGAGTACGAGGCACACTGCATCGAAAAACGCTGCCCCGCCGGCGTTTGCAAGCGGCTGGTGCGGTTCGTCATCGAGGAGGACAAGTGCAAGGGCTGCACCGCCTGCGCCCGTGCCTGCCCCGTCAATGCGATCTCCGGCGAGGTAAGAAAGCCTCACCAGATTGATACCCGTAAGTGCATCAAGTGCGGCGCCTGCATGGAGACCTGCCGCTTTGACGCCATTGTAAAACGATAAGAAAGGAGTGACCGACAATGAATACCGTAAATCTCAAGATCAATAACATTCCCGTGGTCGCTCCCGAGGGCGCCACCATACTGGAGGCCGCGCATCTGGCCGGCATCCGCATCCCCACTTTGTGCTATCTCAAGGAGATCAACGCCATCGGCGCCTGCCGCATCTGCGTATGCGAGGTAAAGGGTGCCCGCGGCCTGGCCGCCGCCTGCGTGATGCCGGTGGGCGAGGGCATGGAGGTTTTTACTAACACCCCCGCCCTGCAAAGGTACCGCCGCACCACGCTGGAGCTGATCCTTTCCACCCACCGCACCGACTGCCTTTCCTGCACCCGCAGCACCGACTGCGAGCTGCAGCAGCTGTGCCGGGAATACGGCGTGGATATGAACCGCTTTACCAAGAAGGACCAGGGCTACCACACCGACGCCTCCATGCCCCACCTGGTACGGGATAACAGCAAGTGTATCCTGTGCCGCCGCTGTGTGGCCGTGTGCCAAAAGAACCAGTATGCGGGTGTGATAGAGACCTGCGAGCGCGGCTATGACACCCACATCGCCTGCGCCTTTGATATGCCCCTTTCCGAGACGGCCTGTGTGGCCTGCGGCCAGTGCACCGCCGTGTGCCCCACCGCTGCCCTGCGGGAGCGGGACGACACCGACAAGGTGTGGGCTGCGCTGAACGACCCGACCAAGACGGTCATCGTGGGACCGGCGCCCAGCGTGCGCGCCCAGCTGGGCGAGTGCTTCGGGATGCCGATAGGCACCAATGTGGAGGGCAAGCTGGTGGCCGCCCTGCGCCGGTTGGGCTTCGACCAGGTATTTGATGTGGATACCGCCGCCGATGTGACCATCATGGAGGAGGGCACCGAGCTGCTGCACCGACTGAAGGAAGGAGGCCCCCTGCCGCTCATCACCAGCTGCTCTCCCGGCTGGATCAAGTTCTGCGAGCACTATTACCCCGAATTTGTGGATAACCTTTCCTCCTGCAAGAGCCCGCAGCAGATGTTCGGCGCGCTGATCAAGACCTATTACGCCCAGAAGGCGGGGCTGGACCCCAAGAACATCGTGGTGGTGAGCGTGATGCCCTGCACCGCCAAGAAGTTTGAGATCGGACGCGACGGACAGAGTGCCGTAGGACTGCCCGATGTAGATGTATCCATTACCACCCGCGAGCTGGCGGATATGATCCGTCGTGCCGGCATTATGTTCCCCGAGCTGCCCGATGAAGAGTTTGACCCCATCTTCGGCATTGCCTCCGGTGCGGGACATATCTTCGGCGCCACCGGCGGCGTAATGGAGGCCGCACTGCGTACCGTTGCCGAGATCGTGACCGGCAAGGAGCTGGCACGGCCCGAATTCCAGGAGGTCCGCGGCATTGCGGGCATCAAGGAGGCGGAGTACGACCTGGCCGGCACCAAGGTAAGGGTTGCCGTGACCAGCGGACTTGCCAACGCGGCGAAGCTCTTAGACCGCATCAAGAGCGGCGAGGCGGAGTATCACTTTGTGGAAGTGATGGCTTGCCCCGGCGGGTGCGTCAACGGCGGCGGCCAGCCCCATCAGAGCGGCGATGTGCGCAATTTCACCGATCTGCGTTCCTTGCGCGCGGCGGCCCTGTATAGCGAAGATGAGGCCATGACCCTGCGCAAGAGCCACGAGAACCCCGTGGTGAAGGAGCTGTACGCGGAGTATTTGGGCGAGCCGGGCAGCCACCTGGCGCACCACATCCTGCACACCCACTATGTAAAGCGCGGGCTGTACGGGAAGAACTGATCACATATGCAAAAACAGCTCCCCCTGCCGGAATGGTCGGGGGAGTTTTTGTGCGCCGAACGGGGGAAATAGGGGAAAGGCTTGTAGTTTCCTGCGGCGGAGCCGCCGACGGGCGCAGCCCGTCGCCGCAAGCGCAGCTTGCGGGTTTCGCCGCAGGCGAAACGCGGCTCCGCCGTAGTTTTCCCGCTGCACAGATTCAGAGGGCGGTAGGCTCCTCCGCCGGGGGAAGCGGCGGCTGGGCGGCGAGGGCCAGGCCGAGGACGAGAATGCCGAGGTTATCGGCGTAGATCTCATCGAACTGGGAAAGGGGCAGGGGGCTGGTGCCCTGTCCCACCTCGATGGTATAGCCGGGGCGATCGTAGGTCTGGATGAACCAATCCTTGTAGCCCGCGTAGCCGCTGAGGGCGGGAGTTTCCTCCACCGAGTAGCCGCTGGCTTCCCCCATGGCCTGGGCAATTTCCTCGCTGCGGGGCGGGAGGTAATCGAGGTAGCGCCAGTAGATGAGTTTGCCCTGCGCGTGGTAGGAAAGGGTAAGGCGGAAGTCATTGCGGAGGGTGTGGCGGTAGACCGCCAGCGCCTCCGGCTGGGTGAGCGGGGCGGTGCCGACATAATCCCGCGGGGCGGGGGAGGTGAAGCCCATGCTTTCCTTGATACGCTTTGCTTCCTCCCAGCCGGCGGGGTATTGCAGGTTGAGATCGACGCCATTGAGGTTGGCTTTCCAGCCCTCCGGGAAGGGAATGGAGGGGTAATTTTCCGCCCACTGTTTCGCGCACTCGTACCAGGGACCGCTGCTTAAGTAGCCGGTGACGAGATCGACGCCATCGGGATCCACCATGGGGACAATGGAGAGGGTGGTGCGGCGGAACAGCTCGGCGGCATCGTAGCCGTAGAGGGTATCGCCATCCAGCAGGGCCAGGCAGTATTCCTCCAGGAAGGCCAGCAGCACCGGGGTGGTGATCCATTCATTGGCGTGGTGGGCGGCATTGTAAAAGACCTGGGTTTCGCCCTCCCCGATGGAAACCGACCAGATGGGCAGTCCCCGCGCGCTGCTGCCGATGGCGCCGGAGCCGAGGTAGGGGTAGCGCAGCAGCAGGCCGGTCAAAACAAGCTCCAGCACCTGCGAGGTGAAGGCGATGCCGGTGGGCACTACGGGGAAATCCAGCGGAATAGCGACGGTCTGCCCGGGGCGGAGATCGCGGGGGTCCAGTTCGGGGTTGGCGGCAGAAATGGCGGCGACGCTGGTATCGTACTGCTGGGAAAGCCGCCAGAAGGTATCCCCCTGCCGGAGCTGCACAAACCGGGTGCCGATGAGCCAGGGCATCATGGCCTGCCAGGTGGCGGCATCGCTGCGGCCGGTGGTGGGCAGGCCCTGTGCCTGCTGGAACTGCCGCAGGGCGTTTTCAGTCCCCCTGCCAAAGCTGCCATCGATGCGGCCGGGCTGATAGCCCGCGCGGGATAAGCCAAGCTGTAATAGCTGCACGCCGGGGCCCCGGCTGCCGAATCCGTATTCATCCATGATAAAAACCTCCTATTTGCGGATGGTTCATTGTATGATGGAGGGAGGTGAGGAAGACACCGGCAACGGAGTTTTTTGCGGGAGGGACTGCCGCGAAAAAGGAAAAGTAAAAAACCTATTGCAAAATGGCAAGAAGGTGTTGACAAGCGAGGGGGATTTGTGTATAATCTTGTTTGTTGGCACTGAATGGATACGCCTTCAAAGCGTGATATAGGGGTATAGCTCAGCTGGTAGAGCAGTGGTCTCCAAAACCACGTGCCGAGGGTTCGAATCCTTCTGCCCCTGCCAAAAAGCCACGCAACGAAGCCGTTTGCGTGGTTTTCTTTTTGCTTTGACATTCTTTCTTAGGCAATTTGTGTGAGTTTTGTGTGAATGATGCAAAACCGCTCTGTCGTAAACACACACTTGTGTGAGTTTTGTGTGAGTGATGTGTGAGTAATTACCTGCAACAAGCAGCCAATAAAATAATTGCGATCCCGCATACTGTGATAGTTTATATAACAATTACAGTATGCGGGATTTTTTGTTTATATAGATTTTTTAATTACGGGCACTCTGATGTAAAAGTCGGGGTGCTTTTTTTATTAAATTCAGAAAAAATGAGGTGAAGTATATGCCCAAAACAGAATTTGACTATTACTACGGTGCGGAATCGGAGCAATTTTCTTTTGTTCGTGTTCCGAGGGTGCTGTTTACCGATAAGGAGCATTTCGGTAATTTATCCAATGAAGCAAAGCTTCTGTATGGTTTGCTTCTTGAACGTATGAGTTTAAGCCGTAAAAATAACTGGATAGACAAGCACAACAGGGTGTATATCATTTTCCCTGTGGAAGAAATTGAGGAAAGTCTTGATGTTGGTCACGAAAAGGCTCTTAATCTCCTTAAAGAGCTTGACGATCAATCAGGAATCGGGCTTGTGAGGAAGAAACGCCGAGGTCTGGGACTGCCGTCAATTCTGTATGTGAAGAACTTCATTGTTAAAAGAGAGCAGAATGCCGATCGTGTGCCGACATCAAGAAGTCTGGAAAACGGAATTCAAGAAGTCTGAAAATCAGACTTCTGCAAATCCGAAAAACAGACTTCTTGAAGTACGAAATTCGGACTCTAATAATATTGATATAAATAATACTGATATGAGTTATACTTACGATCAATCTATCAATCTGCCACGGACGGACTTTCAAAATTTTTCACCCGGAGCTGACGGATTGATTGATGGAATAGACAGAAACGCAGTAGAGGAAGAAGTAAAGGCACAGATCGACTATGACTGCCTTATGTCATATGAGGACGATTCGGTTGTAAAAATGGTTGAGGAAATTAAGGATTTGATGGTGGACGTTCTATGCGGAGAACGGACTGTAATATCCGAGGGGAAACGTGTGTCCGAGGAAACGGCGAAAGCTGCTTACAGAAAGATAACCTTTGACCACGTTCAGTATGTCCTGCACAGCCTTGTGAATTACCCCGACAAGATAAGCAGGATAGACCGCTTCCTGACAACTTCGCTGTTCAACTCTGTTTATACGCTGATGAACTCCACCTTTGCAGGCTTTGAACACAATATGGGAATGAAGCTGCTGTTATGATATGGAAAATTGAAAGGAATGAGAAAAGTGGCTGAACTTTTGCTTGTTGCAGTTGTATTTGAGATTTGCCGAAGAATGACCCGTCACAGGCTTAAAACGGCTCACTTTTATATCTATTTAATAATTTTGACACCCAATGAAATCAAATCTTTTTTCATTCTATTTGCTTTTTCTTTTCCGAAGCGACACCCCGTAGCTGCTTCTGAAAGCTTTACAGCCATTCCTGTTTTAATGGCCCCCTTTGCAGTTGCTCCCACACAACCGCAAAGGTCAAGTCCGCATACTGTGATTTCCGAATATTCTTTTGTAGTCACAAAGCTTTTGAAGCTTCGCGAAGTAAAACTATTAGGCAGATTTTTTTCAAAGTAATTATCAGATACGATATCCACATCAGGATAAATTTCAGCACCAGATGTACCTTTTATAGAAAAGCCTATAAACCATTTATTTGTGATAATATTGGGGAATACTTGCCCAACATAAATCACATCATCACCCCGTTCACTGAACTCGCTAATAAGACTATTGACAGCGTTTACAAGTTCGGGAGTGTTATAGGAAAACATCTTTTTTCTTCTATTCCAAAGATAATCGTTCTGCATATCTACAACTATAAGCGCTTTCTTGTTTGACATATTAATTTCTCCTAATCTAAAAATCTGTTTATATTCTGACAAATATACCATTTAAGTGTTTCATCATCGGTGAGGTCGATATTACAGGAGCTTTTTATTGTCTCATAACGCAGAACTGAAAGTTCGTGTATACTTGTCAGCTCAAACGCAATCAATCTGCAATCTTCTATGGTTTTTCTACCGTTAAAATGTTCTACAATAAATGGTAGGCTTTCCATACCAAAATCATCATTGCGATTGAACAATATATATTTTGTCACCGCTTGCGAATAGTTGTAATTTGCAATCATAAGCCTCATCATTTTAAAATGCAATTCAGTAAGCTTCTGTTTAGGCGACATTCCCGATGACATAATCTTTATAAATTCCGTATCGTGTTTCTGAACATCTGACAAAAGCTTTCGAAACACCTCATAAAGCAAACCCTCTCGTGAACCAAAGCAATAATTAATCATTGCAAGATTTACTCCGCTTTCTTTTGCAATAGCTCGAGATGTAACTTCCGAAGGTTCACTGCAATCCGTCATAAGTTTTGCAGTTGAATTTAAAAGAGCATTTCTTGTTGCTTCAAGGTCACGCTTTATTTTATCTGACATTGTATCACCTCACCTTATTAAACGTGTTTAATTATATTATACACGCTTTTTTTCAATTGTCAAGCACTCGCTTGAAAAGAAAGGACAACAAATCAATGAGAAAGAATAAGAAATCCTGTTCCATCTCCGAATTTTGCAGGAACAACAATTTCCGAACGCTGGAGTTTTACAAAATGTTGAGCAGACACCCGGAGCTGGCTAAGAAACTCAAAACCAACGCCAAGGGTGAACGTGTGCTTGATGAAAAAGCAATAACGGCGGCAGGGGCAATTCTCCGCAAAGAGAACAGAACCAAGCAGGGCAGAAGTTCCGCTTCCTCTGCTGCCGATGAAATAAATATCCTTGCGGCTAAAAATAAAGTGCTGCGAAAGGAGGTGAGCAGGCTAAAATGTGAGAACGAAAGGCTGAAAGCTGTCCTTTCGGGCAGAAATGAAAAACGAAGAAAAAACATTGAGATGTAAAAAGGAGAATCCCTAAATGATCTATTACAGAAAAAATACCGATTCTGAAATGCCGCTTCCCGAAGATTTTGATATTCTGTTTTTCGGTGAAAGCGGTGGCAGGAAGAAATCCAAGAAAACAGTCAAGCTTATCGCAGTAATTTCCGCCGTGTGTGCAGCTGTGGCAGGTACGGTTCTTATTATTCGCCGCAATGCAAAAAAGCCGAAAGTGTGAGCTATGAAAAGACTGCTTTCCTATGTGACCAACGAAAAGAAAACGGAAAAAACTCTTGTCACGGGGCTTAACTGCTCGGCGAATGCTTCCGAAGCTTATGAGGATATGAAACTCGGTTTTGAAATGTTCAGCGGTGAGAGATTTTTCAAAAGGTCGATAAGATCTGAAACGGCAAAATCCGAAAAGCAGAAAATTCGGCTTCATCATTACATACAGTCATTCAAGCCGGGTGAGGTCACTCCCGAAGAAGCTCATCAAATCGGAGTGGAATGGGCAGAAAGGGTTTTCGGGAAAAAGTCAGTCGCGCTGTGTGCAACCCATACTGACCATTGGCATATCCATAATCATTTTGCTGTATGTCCTTACGATATGGACGGTAAGCACTGGCACGCCAACAAGGAAAGCCTTAAAAAAAAATTGTCGATGAGGAAAAACTCATCGGCGATATTCCGAAGTATCTTGAAATTCTGAAACGCAGGCCTTTACTTCCAAAGGATATTTCCGAGCTTGCGAAATACAATTATCTGAAAGATGCAGGGATAACCTCGCTTGACGATGCGGAAAAGCACAGGCTGATGCTTGCAGATATGAAAAGTCGGCTTAAAGATGCTGACGGAAAAATCCGTGAAGCTGTTGCCGAGAAAAAGACCGTTTCTGATTTTTATGCCTTGTATGAAAATCAGATGAAGTCCGATTATCAGGTTTTGCTTGAGCAGGCAACGGCTGAACTTGAAAATCTTCGGAGAGAGGAAGAACGTCAGAGGGCTGAACGTGAAAGGAGTGAGGTGCAGGAGGATAGGAAACCGCAGAGCAGGAAGAAAACAGGATTTTCATTATGAAGAATATGTTCGGAACTTCTCCGAGTTGTGTTATGCGAGGTGATTGATTATGCGGTGAAACAGAAAAAATCGTAGCACCCGTTTGAGTGCTGCGATGAGTGGTTTGTTCTAAAAATGGAAAAATATATTGCAATAGTTTTAGGAAACCCAAATCAACTTTTCATTGATAAGCTGTATGTTTTTTTCGTTTTTTATAATATCATAACGATAACATCTTGCATATCGTTTTCCGAACTGGATCATCATAAAAGCAATTCCGTTTTCCTGATAGGAAAGTTCTGCATACGCTTCTTTGTGGTACATTCCATTTTCAGTATAATCAGGAACTGTATCAAGGGAAACCGATTTTAGTCCTTGTGAAGAATATTGAAATACAGCTTCCCTTTTTGCTATAGGTTTCCAATAATCATTTTTTTGAGAAAAACCAAAAGAAATAATAATGCATTCAGGGGGTGTTCCATAGTAGCCTTGATTCTCTTGCATCATTGCATCTTCATAGACTTTCTGAAAATAGTCTATACATATTTTCAAAAGTGCATTACACAAGGCAGTATCCATAAATTTCATCCCCTTTAAATTCCGACGTATCGGGCGGTTCACCCGACCAATTTCCAAAACCATTATACCATATCCGTACAGAAAAAGCAAATATTCCGGCAGAAAAAGCAGTCGGTTTTGGCTTACTTTTTCTTCAATTCTTCTTCATGCAGGCGGTCAAGCTCGGCATAATATTTGTTAAGCTCCTCCATAACAAAACGCTTTATTTCGGAGGTGACGGAAACACCACGCATTTCACACCAAGCCTTGTAGTCCCTAAACTCTTCCATTCGGACACGGGTGGAAACGGTATGCATATTTTCTTTGTCCCATTTACGGGCATAGCCCTTTTGCTTTTCCGATACAGGCATATTATCACTCTTTCTACTTGCGTAAGTATTTAATATCTTATTATATCACACCCAAACGCAGAAGTCAATGTGCGCAATGCACCGGAATTTTCCGAAAACTTTGTCCGGGATAACTATTGAAAGCTACTGTCGCAAGTAGTAAAATATAAATGTAAGGAAAACACGAAACGAAATGTTCCGGTGGAACATCAAACGGAGGTAATGATCTATGGCAGTTAAATTTGAATTCAGTCTTTCGGATAAGGACTTCAACAAGCTCCGCCTTTTGAAAAAGGCAGACGGCGAAACCGATATGACCTTTAACGATTATGCGGAGGAGCTTTTAAGCGGTGTTATCGGCAGAATGTACCGTGAGTATGACAGGCAGGGACGCATAAAGGAGGACGAAGATGACTGATTCCAAGAGTGAGCTTATCATTTCCAAGACGATTCTTTCGGCACAGGCAGAGGTCATTATCAGCCGTGAGAAAAGGATCAGAAACATTCGTGAAAAAGCGTTAAGGGCTTATGCCGAACGCAGAAAGCCGAAGCCACATCGTAAGCCTATGACCGCCGAAGAACGCATGGCGGTCTGGAACACGCTTAAATATGTAAATAAATGAAAAGAGGTATTTGTTATGTTAAGAATTTCCGATGAAAGCTATGAGAGAGTAACCGAGATCTTGGAGGACATAGGCTGTGCCTGCGAAACCTCCGATTATTATGAGGATTGGGAGGACATTGCAAGATCATCGTTCTGCATTATGGACGAGCTTGATGCTGAACGCTTTGAAATGACCTGTGAAGCCATTAGGGAGAAGATCATTGACCTTAACGATGAAAACAAGAACTTTGCCAAAGGCGTTCACTCTGCATTTCTCGGCTATCTTAAAGAACGCCGTGACTATCTTGAATTTAACGGCTATTATGACAAGCCCGAACTTCCAGAAGATGCGGACGAGGACGATATTGACCTCTATAATGAGCTTTTGGAGAAGTACGAAGCTTATGAGGGGCTTATAAATGCTGTTGATAAGTGGATAGACAAAATGAACAGGCTCGAGCTTGCGTGAGAAAGGATACCGATATGAAAGTTATAACTTTGGCGAATATGAAAGGCGGAGTAGGAAAATCAAGCTCCGCAACAGCTCTCTCGGCGATACTTACCGAGCGTGGATTCAGAACGCTCCTTATCGACTGCGATCAGCAGTGCAACAGCACCGATACCTACCGTGCGGAAACCGAGGGTGCAGCGACCGTTTATGATGTTCTTCTCGATGACAGCAGGATAAGCGTGGCTGAAGCGGTTCAGCATACCGAGTGCGGAGAGATACTTGCAGGGGACAGCCTTTTAAGGCAGGCGGACGAAAAGCTGAAAGGAAGCGTTGACGGGCTTTATCGTATGGCTGACGCTTTGGAGAAGTGCGAGGGGTATGACTACATAATCATTGACACCGCTCCTGCGATGAATTCCATACTGCACAACTGCCTTATTGCCGCAGATGAAGTCATTATTCCTGTTACGGCAGACAGATATTCTTTGCAGGGGCTTTCACAGCTCGACGAAACCATAAAGGCAATAAAGAAGCGTCAGAATCCGAAGCTTACGGTTGCAGGACTTCTTCTCACAAAGTACAACAGTAGGGCAAATCTTTCGAGAGAGGTCAGGGCATCGCTTGAAACCGTTGCGGAGAGTATGAATACAAAGATTTTCGATACTTCGATCCGTGAGTGCATAAAGGTCAAGGAAGCACAGGCACAGAAGCGGACGCTGATAGAATAAGCACCGAACTGTACTGCCGCAGAGGATTACAACAGGCTTGCTGATGAGCTTACAAGTTGAAAGGGGAGAATATTATGGCAAGGAATGTTACAAGTAAATTTGGAGTTGCAGACGGTCTGGACTTTTCTTCCGAACAGGGCATAACGAGCATAGCAATAGACAAGCTTGTTCCGTACCGTAATCACAGGTTCACTTTATATAAGGGTGAGCGTTTGGAGGATATGATACAGAGCATTTCCAAGAACGGCGTTATCACTCCCATTATCGTAAGGACAATGGAAAACGGAAAGTATGAGATACTTTCGGGACACAACAGAGTTTATGCCGCAGGACAGGCAGGACTTACGTCTGTTCCTGCTGTTGTAAAGACTGATCTGTCCGATGAAGATGCGGAAATTTACGTTGTCGAAACAAACCTCATTCAGAGGGGATTTAATGACTTGAAGATAAGCGAACAGGCTTTTGCGGTCGGGCTTCGGTACAGCAAGCTTTTTGATGAACGCAAGCTTAAAGGCGTCAATGATGAGCTGTATCTGATAGAAAACGGGAAGCCCAATCCCAATGCAGATGTTCCGGTGGAACATTCGACTACAAGAGAAGCCACGGCGGAGCAGTACGGCATCAGTTCGGCAACAGTTGCAAGGCTTCTTAGGGTGAACAAGCTTATTGACGAGTTCAAGGAGCTTGTGGACAAGGAAAACATCAAGCTCCGTTCTGCTGTTGATATTTCCTTTATGACAGAGGAACAGCAGAAGCTAACATATTCGGTTATGGTCAAGCTGAATGTGAACGTCATTGAAATGAAAACGGCAAAACAGCTTCGGGAAATATCGTCCTCATACGCTGTTGTTTCCGAAGAACTGATAACGGAAGTTCTTACAGGTGAATATGGGAAAGATGACACCGAGCCGAAAGACAAGGGCGAGAAGATTACTCTCCCGATAGCTACATATAAGCGGTATTTAAGCTGCTATTCCAAGAAAGAAACAAATGAGATAATCGAAAAAGCGTTGGCTCTTTACTTTGAGCAAAATGAAAATGAAGAATAACGGAGGAACATTTATTATGGAAAACAAGGTGATAATTCAGGGCAGGGTAATTGAAGTGACTATGCTCAGAGAAACGGGCAGAATGCTTGACTGGTTCGGTGTAAAGATAAGGAAAGCGGACGGTTCGGAGGTTACTGTTGAGTGCGAAGCGAGTGAGCTTGACAAAAGGCTGTTTCCCGATATGAAGATAACGGTGCTTGCTTACCGTACCGACAAGGGTGAGGACGGTGAGCCTGCGGATCGGATTGTGGCTAAAACGCTGAATTACTGATACTATGAAATGAGCCGAGTAAAATGTTTCGGTGTAACATTTTGCTCGGCGTAACTTTTATTTGACTTAAAAGGCAATATATGATACTATGGCAGACGTTATCGTGTTCTGTATGACAGTTTACAGAATTGGATTTTGCAGGCAGGTTAAGTTATGTAATGTTTACCTAAAGACTTTTTAGTATTTGTAATTTGGACAGCATTTTTTGAATGCACGGCCTTTTTTTAGTGCTGTCCGTATTTTGACACACATTGTGTGATATAATGGTATATAAGTACAAAATATATTGAATAAATGCGTAAAATATGGTATAATGACTTTAAGAAAAGGAATTTGAATCAAATATCTTTAAAGGTAGGGAAAAATATGAAGAAAGTATTATCATATATCATATGCTCAATCTTTAGTCTTGTAATGTTAGTAAACTGTAGATGTATTTTTGTATCAGCAGAAGAAAATACCATTTCTGCTTCGTCAAAAATATATGTACTCGATGAAAAAGAAAAATATTCTTTTGAAAACAAAGAAGCAGCAGCTAATGAAGTGTCTATGGGGACATTATCATTGGTTGGTGATATAAGGACTAATAACGAAATGAAAAACGGATTTGCTTCTTTTTCAGCATCGTCGGATGAGCAGATTTCAATATCATATCAGATCGATACAAACAAACTTACTGCTGATGAAACTGAATGGCATATAAAAAGTGACAGCCGGAAAGCAATCAGCGATATTCAGCTTGGTTCTAAAGTTGAAAGTGGTGCCATTGTTGTTCAGACATCATTTGACGGAATAAATTGGGTAACAGAAAAAATATATACGAATGTTTTTACGGAATCATCATTGTTGAATAATCCAATATATACAACCAAGGACATTCAGCTTCAAAATGGCTGCTATTATAGGGTAATTGCTGCATATAAGATGGAGAAACGTGTAGAGGACGGAAAAATTCTGTTTTTTGATACAAAAAATTATGATACGAAAGACATAGTTGAGGTATATGATTTTTATATTATTGACGTTAATACCGAGAAATCATCGTTGACTTTTGATACGGAACCTCGCTATGAATTCAAAGACAAAATAAACACAGGTAAAGATAATGGATATTCCGGCAATGAACCGATTGATAATAAAGATCCACATATGGGTTGGGATATAGGAAAGTTTGCAATTAATGGATATACTCAACAAATCACTTCTGCTGACGGAGATGTGATTTTTTTAAAGACAGTTGGTGATGATATAACTCTGTGGTTTAATTTGTCACAGAATATCAACAAGCTTGATGGTGATGATAAGAAGATAATTTCGGAAGATAAAAATGGATATGATAGAAATATGGATGTTCCGCAAACCAATTTTGGAAGGGGAACATTGATTATCAGGCATACTGATTATCAGAATAAGAAGAGTGATCCTATAATATATACAAACTATCTGGAAGCTAATACTCGCACGGGGGCAGAAACAAGAGTAAGGTTATATGAAGAAGGTGATTATGAGGTTACTCTTGATTATGAAATAAAAAGCGGAATAAAGATCACTAATTATAAAATTCCTTTCAAGTTCCAAATCAGGAACGGAAACTGTATGGTGTTCCCGAAAGACAATAAATCAGGAAAAGAATTGTCTGATTATGAAATCACAGAGAATGGCTTTTCTCTTGATATGGCTCGGTCAAGATATCTGAAAATCAATGTTACAAGGTCAGTAATCAGTGAAAAAGATGGACGTATAAATCTTGATCAGAGATTTAACAGACCTGCAAATGAAACTGATGTATATACCGAAGAGGGTATATACACATTTACTGTATCAAATGAATATACCAATCGAGAAATGACAAAAACAATTTATGTGGGAAAAAATGAACTATATAAGCTTCTTAAAATGAATAATAATTCTGTCGATGCAATAAATCAAAAGTTAGATGAAGGTTATTCTATTGGTGAAAATGGTGAACTTATTGAGCCTGTAATTGAAACGGAACCACCTGTTACTGAAACAGAGATAGTGGAAACAACAGTAATGGAAACTGAAACGTTGACAGCCACAAATTTAGAAGATACTGATGAACAAGCTGAATCAGAAGAAGAGACACAGGAAGAAGAGTGTGTTGATACTTTTTCAGAAACAGATATCACTGAACAGCCAAGAAATATTTCTGTTCCGATCATTGCCGTATGTACAGCTGTGATTGCAGCAGTAGCATTCATAAAAATAAAAAAGTGAGATGATAGATTTGAAAAAAGCATCGAAGATCCTTGCTGTATTTTTGTCTTGCATGATGATAATGACAGGATGTGGATTGTCACAGCAGGAGTTATCAGAAGCTGTAACAGAAGCAACATCGCTTGAAACAACATCCGCAGTAATGGAAAGTGATGAAGCAGATACAACATCAGAAACTTATAGTGTATCCGAAGAAAGAAAAGAAGAAAATGTTCCCTTGACATATACTGATGTTGTACCTGAATTTTCAGATCTATCCGATGAAAATCTCCTTAAGTATGTTGAAGATAACATATATTCCGGAATAGTTGATGAGCTGAACAGTGATGATTATTTTGTTGAAGAAGTAAGTGCTGTTTATGTGTCAAAAGAATATCTTGAAGAACTGGAATATAACTCAAGAGCCAACATTTTCTTCGGATATACTCTTGAAGATGTTGAAAATACTTTTTCAGGTGAAAGATTTGTATTTACACTTGGGGAAGATGGCACAACGATAGTTAAGCCATTTGAAGATTATGATGATACATACGAACAGGTAATAAAGAATGTTGCCATAGGCACAGGCGTTATCCTGATATGTGTTACTGTTTCTGCTGTTACCGGCGGAGCAGGAGCGCCTGCTGTGAGTATGATATTTGCGGCTTCTTCAAAAACAGCTGCAACATTTGCATTATCTTCCGGGGTTATTAGTGGTGTAGCTTCAGGTGTAATTAAAGACATCGAAACCGGTGATTTTGATGAGGCTGTAAAAGCGGCGGCTCTTGATGGAAGTGAAGCTTTTAAGTGGGGTGCTGTTACCGGTGCAGTTGCAGGCGGAGTGTCGGAAGCAATCTCGCTTCATGGATTAACGCTTAATGGTCTTACAATGGATGAAGCTGCAGTAATTCAAAAGGAATCGGGATATCCACTTGACGTTATTGCACAGATGAAAAGTATGGATGAGTATAAAGTATATCAGGATGCCGGATTGAAGGCACAGATGATAAACGGAAAAATTGCACTCGTTCAGGATATTAACCTTGATTTTGTGTCAGAACTTCCAAACGGAGAAATGGCTACAAATCTTGAACGTATGGTTTTGGGTTATGCCCCAATAGATCCGGCAACCGGTAAGACACTTCAGCTTCACCATATTGGGCAGAAAGCAGATGCTACCCTTGCTGTATTAAATGAAGCACAACATCAAGGCAATGCAGCTATTCTTAATACAGCCGGAAAAGTATCTGAAATTGATCGACCTGGGTTTGATGGAGTAAGAAGAGAATTCTGGAAAGCATTTGCCAAATCAGTTGGAGGAGTGTAAATGGAAGATATTGTTTCAATCCTTAAAATACAAAAAGACTTTTTATCAGGTAAGGGCAGCAGTCCAAGTGCAATTTCCGATATTGAGAACGAACTGGGTTTAAGATTTGCAGAAGATTATAAGCAGTACTTATTAGTGTATGGTATTGCTGCATTTGATGGCATAGAATTGACAGGAATTACATCGGTTCAAAGGCTAAATGTTCGAAGTGTGACAGAAAAGAATAGAGAACTCTGTTCTGTACCGGAGAATTTTTATGTTCTTGAGGAAGCAGGCATTGATGGAATAGTGATTTGGCAGGATTCAAATGGGTCTGTTTATAAAACTTTTCCTGGCTGTGAAAAACCAATACAAATCAATAACTCTTTTGCAGAGTATATTGAATCAATGTAGTTATTATGCGTACAAACGATCAAGCTGAAATCAATCAACTTACTATACAGTACAAAGGGGAATAATAATGGTTGATACATACATTAAATATAGGCAAAACCGCACAAATCCTTGAAAAGCAGCAAAAAAAGGTATAATATAAGTATGAATAAACAACTAACATTCTCGCTTATAAGCGATGAATTGGCGCAGACCAAAACAAGCAAAAAAGAATTTCTTGAAAAGATAGAGCGGATAATACCATTTGA
>ERZ825137.2711-NODE-2711-length-20008-cov-3.133163_pt1 | contig 20008 bp, 22 predicted proteins | sample MGYA00519873_ERZ825137 | MGnify/ENA primary metagenome ERZ825137 (study PRJEB31778, sample SAMEA3449190) | human gut metagenome | biome: human gut; feature: human-associated habitat; material: faeces | place: United Kingdom | collected 2010/2012 ...
AGGCAAAGACCAAAATCCAGATTAGGAAGACGGCAGCTAATGGCATAACGCCATTGCAGGGAGCAGTATTTGAACTCTATGAGACAGCCGAATGTACCGGAAAACCGCTGCTGACATTACCGGCAACCGGAACGAACGGAATCGCAACGAGTGATTCTTTCCAGATCACACAGGAGTGGTATTACCTGAAAGAAAAAACCGCGCCGGCGGGATATGAAGTCAGCACGACAGTCATCCCGGTAAAACCGGAAAACGGAGCGACACTGACAGTCGGACCGATTTTAAATGGAAAAGCGGATGACATGGCAGAGATCCATATCTTAAAGAAAGAAGCTGGCAGTGACAAAGTTTTAGCAGGCGCTGTATATGGAATCTATCCATCGAAGGACTGCATAGCAGGAACCGAGATTGGAATGATCGGACCGACCGATGCGGGTGGAAAGGCAGATTCCGGAAAATTTGTAAAGAAACAGAGTAGTTACTATCTGAAAGAGCTTCAGGCGCCGGAGGGCTATGAGTGCTCAGATACCGTTACAGAAGTTAATCTGGACAACGGAGAGGGTGGAGCAGGAAATCCGGTAACACTGTATGATACACAGAAGAAGTCGAAGATTCAGATTTACAAATATCAGACGACGACAGGAAGCCCGTTGCGTGGCATTACATTTACGGTCTATACGGATGCAAAATGCACCAAACCGTTTACAGATGTCAGCACCGCAGCAAATGGAACCCTGACGACCGGAGATGACGGATATGCAGTTTCAGAAGAATTTGTTCCAACACAGGAAATTTATTACATAAAAGAGACGGCAGTACCACTGGATTATTCCTTTACACTGCCAGATACCGTATGGGAGATTTCCGTGACGGCTGGAGAAACCGCAGAGATACAGATCGCAAACGGTGCTCTTGCAAAGATCTATGTGAGAAAAACAGCAAAGGATGATCCGAATACCACACTTTCCGGTGCAGAATTTGATATCTACAAAGATTTCGAATGTACGATGAAAGTGGGAAGCGTAGGACCGACAGATAAATTAGGCGAGGCTGTTTCCACAAGCTTTACAAAGGAGCAGGACATCTACTACCTGAAAGAAACAAAGGCACCGGACGGCTATAAACTGAGACAGGAACCGATCGCAGTAACGGTAACGAATCCTGACGATGACAGCAGCAAGATAAACTGGAATGATGTGCAAGATGAAAAACTCGAAGGAAGCATTACCATTAAGAAATTAGACCGCGACGAAAGACCGTTGCAGGGAGCCGGATTCCAGTTGGAAGTTTACAATAGCGGAAGCTGGAGTACGGTGGTGAGAAATAAGGAAACCGATGCAGATGGTATTGTAAAATTTGAACATCTGGAACCGGGCAGATACCGGCTGACAGAAATAAAAGCACCGCAGGGCTTCAACCTGTTAAATTCTTCACGGGAGATCACGATTCCGTACGAGATGAATGTCGCAGATGTGACAGAGACACCGACAGGCTACACGGAGACGAAAGGGGATAAGATATATTTCTACGATATCACGCTGACGTTCTACAATTCGCTTCCGTTCAATGTCCCGGTGACAGGCGGTTCGGGCAATTTTGGAGCAGCCACAACCGGTATCCTGATTATGGCAGGCACAGCCGCATGTGCACTGCTCGCAGAGAAACGCCGGAAAAAGAAGAGAAGAGCCAGCTAATCTCTGGCTCTTCCAAAAAGGAATAATTGGAGCAATCCATTTATTAATAAAAAACATATAACAAATATACGAAAAGGAGAATGAGGTGTGAAGAACAAAAACGTAGTGAAAAAAATCACTGCCATACTGGCAACTGCCTGCATGATGGTCGGCATGCTTGCAACAACAGCGATGGCAAAACCAGCAGAAAACAAACAAGGAAGTCTGACGATTCAGACAAGCAGTCAAGCTTGGCAGGATATCAGTTTGATCTGTATAAGATTGCAAATATTTCGGTTGATGATTCAACAGGAAATATGACTTATACATGGGAAGCTGGATACGAGAATATCTTAACGGCGGATGAGTTGGCAGATCAGGCTGCTGTTCAGGCTAAAGTAGCAGAAATATCGAATAAAGCAACAGGAAAACCAACAGTAACGAAACAGATTGCTAAAGACTCAACAGATATAACGGTAACAATCAATAATCTTAATCTCGGCTATTATCTTGTAAAAGTAACAGCTCCAGAAGGTGCAGCAGCAACAAGTGATTTCTTAGTATCAGTGCCATCCACAGAAACAGATGGATCAGACCTGTACTATAATCCGACAGTAACATTGAAGACATCCACCGTAGATGCAACCAAGACAGGTAAAGTATTGGTAAATGGAAAAGAAACAGACAATAGAAGTGGAAATGTTGGAGATGAAATTCAATATACAATTTCATTCCATGTACCTGATACAACAGGATTTGATGAGTTTACATACACAATCAACGATACGATGAGTAAAGGATTAAGCTATGTAGATGGATCCTTAAAAGTATATATAGACAAAAATAAGAATGGCAATTTTGAAGAAATAAACAGTAGTAATTATACATTAGATGGTCCTACTTCAGATGCAACATCAGGTGGTACAACGCTTAAAGTAGATTTTAAAAAGAATTTATTTGTAAATGGCAGTAAAACAGGTAATAAAGCTGAATATCCGGCAGGAGCACCTCTGAAAGTGGTATATCGTGCAACAATCACAAAAGATGCAATTGTAACGGGAACAGTAGATAACAAGGCAGAATTGGTTTATAGCAATAACCCAGGAGAAACATCATCAACAGGTACAATTAAGACTCCAGAAGTAGAGCACTATACATATCATATCCAGTTAACAAAAACATTTGATCCAACACCAGGAGATTTTTCAAAAGTAAAATTTACAATTGATAATGTGAAATTAAAGGCAAAAACAAGTGGTGTTGCAGGAGAATATGTTGTAGATCCAAATGGTACAGCAAATCTTGAATTGTCACTGAATGACCAGGGAATATTAAAAATTTACGGTCTTGCTGAAGGCACATACTATTTGACAGAGACAAAAACAGCAGATGGTTATAACCTGTTAAGTAATAAGGTAAAAGTAGTCATTAAAGCTACCTATAATGCCACAACTGGAAAACTGGAAGGTACAGCATCAGGTAGTAATACAATTAATACAACTACACATTTTGTTGATACAAACGTAGTCAACAAAAAAGGTTTCACTCTCCCATCCACTGGTGGACAGGGCATGGTAGCACTTGTAGCAGCAGGTATCTGCCTCATGACATTAATGGCAGCACTGATGGCACTTTACATGAAAAAACATCGGAATGCATAAATAATGAAAAAATGGATATTTCCGCTGCTGTTAGGACTTGGATTTTTGCTGGGACTTGGGATCACATTTTATCCGGCGGTGAGCAACTACCTGCTGGAGAGAAACCAGAGTGTTGCCATGCAGGGCTACATAGAGGAGCAGGAAAAAGTTCCGGATGAAGTCAGTGAGGAGCTGAAAGAAGAAGCAAGGGCATACAACAAAAAGTTACGGGAAGGGACTGTCGTACTGACAGATCCCTTCGATCCGGACGCTTTGAAATATGTGACGGACGATTACGAGAAGATGCTCGATACGGATGGAAGCGGGCGGATGGGATATCTTGAGATCCCATCCATCGAAGTGTATCTCCCGATTTATCACGGAACGAGTGAAGGCGTGTTACAGTCCGGGATTGGACATCTTGGAAACACATCGCTTCCGATCGGCGGAGAAAATACACATGCTGTTTTATCCGGGCATACCGGACTCCCGAATGCACGTCTTCTGACAGATCTTGACAAGCTGCAGGAGGGAGACCAGTTTTACATTCATGTGTTAGATGAGATACTGGCTTACGAAGTAGACCAGATCAAAGTGGTAGAACCGGATGATATCAGTGATATTTTCATTGAAGAGGGAGAAGATTATGTGACGCTGGTAACATGTACCCCGTACGGCATCAACTCCCATCGTCTGTTAGTCAGAGGGACAAGAGTCCCATATACAGAAGAAAAAAAAGAACATCAGGTCAAACGTCAGGAAGAAAGCACCTGGAAGCAGGCATACAAGGAAGCAATTGCAGAGGGCGTGAAATGGACGCTCGTCGGACTTGCAATCCTGGCAGTCTTAGCAGGCGCAGGACACCTGATCGGTAAGGCAAAGAAAAAATTGGATAAGAAAAAGAAAGGAGGAAGCAGCGCATGAAAAAAACAGCGAAAAATGTGTTGGGTTTATTTTTCTGCATTCTGATGATCAGTATGTGTACAGGCACAATTCCTGCTTTTGCAGCTTCTTCCGGAATGATACATATCCAGTTAGAAGATCTTGATAGTGACAGTTCAGATAAAAAAGGCGTAAGCTTTGAGCTGTACTGTGTAGGAACCGTAGGGGACTCTGGCGAGCCGGTATTTGACACAAAATACAATATTACGGCTTACCCGAAGACGGCAGAAGAGACAGAGCAGGTGATACAGCAGATAAGCACAGCTCTGGACATTGACGCACAGGAAACTGCGGTTACAGATGAAAACGGAGAGGCCGTTTTCCGCGGTCTGGCAGATGGCATATATTACATCAAAGCAGTCAATGCAAAAGGCTACGGCACAGTGGAGCCAGTTTTGGTACATCTCCCGTTTTCCAGTGCCGGAACCGGTGCAGGCAGTCGGTTAGAGTATGAAGTATATGCGAAACCGAAAGCATCTGCCAGTCCATCTACCCCGGACAAACCGACAGATCCCGTAAAACCGGATCAGCCGAAGCAGCCAAACAATGAGAAAAGCAATCCGGAAACCAGCGATGGAACCAGCAGCAATACGAGTAACATAGCACCGCTGTTCGGACCGAAAACCGGTGACAGCACCCCGATCGCAGGTGCATTGCTCTTACTTGCAGCAGGCATCGCACTCATTGCCGGGGCTGTTGTCCGAAAAAGAAAACAGAAATAGTGCAAACAGGCGACACTCAACTTCGGTTGGGTGTCGTCTGTTTTTTGTGTTATGGGCTTTAGCCTGTTGAGTCCATTGGAGTTTTTCGTTGATCCGAAAAATGTAGATGGACGAAACAATAAACCACCCGCTATGCGGGTGCGCGTCGATTCCTTACTTTTTCCAACTATGATGGTTGCGGACAGGATAGCAATGCATCCGACGATACTGCGGACGGAGAGTGGTTCGTGGTAAACCAGAATTCCGACGATCAGGCTTGTAATGGGCTCGAATGTGCTAAGGATCGTAGTGTTGGCAGGACCGATATATTTCACTCCGATCTGAAATCCGGAGACACTGATAAAGCACAGAGAAAGCGACATGAAAATCATGACAAGCCAGGCATTTGCACTGAGATGAAATGTGAGATTTCCCGTCAGAGCCACTGCTGCAAAGATCATGGGGGATGCCATGAGATGCATATAAAAAATAAGTTTGAAAGTATTCATGTTCTGTAGTCCACTGGCATCCAGATATATGACATAGAAAGAATAGGTGATCCCGGATATAAAAGCCAGGATCAGGCCCGGAAATGCGGTGGAACCGTTCCCACTGCCATTGTAAAACAGAAAGACGCCTATCATACACAGGGCAACACAGAAAAGCTTCTGGGCCTGTGGCTTTTGCTTCAAAAATAAAATGCATCCAAGAATGGTAAATGCGGGGTAACAAAAATGAATGGTGGTTGCCATACCGGACGGAATGTAATTGTAGGATGCAAAAAGCAGGAGTGGTGTGGAGCCATATCCGAATAGTGTGAGCAGAAAGATCTGTTTTATTTCTTTGCATGTAAGCGTAAAAGGGATCTTTTTCCATTTAAGAAAAAAGAATAAAGCAGGGAGTGAAAGAAAAAAGCGCAGACCTGTGACAGTCAGAGTATTTCCACCACCTGCGAGAATGGTTTTTACAAATAAAGGCATACAGCCAAAGAGAACTGCGGAAGCTATGGTTGCAATGACACCGAAAGTGCGGTTATTTATTCTGTTCATAAAGATTTCCTCCCAATATTATCTCGCAATCATTATAATATAGAGCCCTGAAAATGAAAAGGAAAACAAAAAAGACATGCAACTCAAATAATATACGGACAATCATGGTAAACATGTTTATTTTTGCGCAAAACTAAGAAACGTTTAAAAATTGTGTAAATGACAAAATATACTTTACAAAATTGCCAAAAAATAGTAAAATAGATAGGGAAATTGTGCGTTACATTATAATGCCAGATTGGAGGGAATGAGATGTTTTTCATGTATTTTGCAGTGTGGATGATCTTTGCGGGGGATGTCACACTGGAGGTTTGTCTTTTTGGCATTGCTATTGCTGCTATTGTATTCTGGTTTACCTGTAAATTTATGGATTACAGTATCGAAAAGGAAAAGAAAAACGTTCGGAAGGTCGTTCGGTTTCTTGGATATATAGCAGTTCTGATCAAGGAAATCCTGATGGCCAATCTACAGGCCATACGTCTTATTTTATCAGAGAAAGAAGAGGTACGTCCGGTACTCGTTCATTTTGAAACGGATCTTAAGACAGAAGCGGGGAAGGTTCTTTTGGCAAATTCCATTACGCTTACACCGGGAACAATTACAGTAGAGTTGGAAGATTCCGGATATGTTGTACATTGTCTGGACGAAAAGCTGGCTCCGAGAATGGATCAATCTGTATTTGTAAATGCAATTAGAGATATAGAAGAATAGCAGAGGAGGGTGTTTGCTATGGGGAAAGGAATACAGGGACTTGAACAGGCATATCAGATGCTGTTTTCCGGAGCTTTGATTTTTCTGGCGGTCATGCTGATCTTATGTCTGGTGCGTGCGATCAAGGGACCGAGAGTTGCAGATCGTATCATTGCAGTGAACATGATGGGGACAATGGTCATGGTGATCATAGGTATACTGGCAGTGAAGATGCAGGAAGGATATCTGGTTGATATTTGTTTGATTTATGCGATGATCAGTTTCCTTGCAGTTATTGTTCTCGCGAAAGTGTATACAGGCGTTTATAAAGAAAAGAAAGAAAAGGGGGAGAAATAATGGCAGCAATGGAATGGATTCGTTTTGTGGCTGGGGCATGTTTCCTTGTGCTTGGTCTTCTTACTTTTCTGGTGGAAATGATCGGAGTGTTTCGATTTCGCTATGTGTTAAACAGAATGCATGCGGCTGCGATCGGTGACACACTTGGAATTGGATTTTCGCTGGTGGGTCTTATTTTGATGAATGGTCTTAATTTCACATCGTTAAAGATGTTTTTAGTGATCGTTTTCCTTTGGTTCTCTTCACCAACTTCATCACATCTGGTTGCGAAGCTGGAGGCTACAACCGGGAAAGACGGGGAAGAACATTATCGCAGGCTGGAGTTGAAAGAACTTGAAAAAGAACTGGAAGAGGAGGGAATTTAGCATGCAGGTGTTTACATATATTTTGATGGGCTTTTTAATTGTCTGTGCCATATCTGTAAGTTTTTCAAAAAATCTTCTTAACTCTATTTTGATTTTTATGTCCTACAGTCTGATCATGTCTGTTATCTGGATCATACTGGAATCTCCCGATCTGGCTATTACAGAAGCTGCGGTAGGGGCCGGTGTGACAAGTATTCTTTTCTTTGTGACCTTAAAAAAGATTCATGCGATCGTGGAATCGGAAGAAGAGGAGGGCGAGTAGATGAGCAGAAGACTTTCCGAGGAGGAATATCAGCAAACGCGCAGTTATCGGTTCCGGGAATGGTTGAGCGGGAGCAAGGATCCCTATCTGGGAGAAGTGGAGGTACAGCCGCCGAGAGAGCGCCCGGAAGCGGAGGAACGAAGAAATCAGCGGAAGGCTGCAAAGAAGCTTCTTCCTGAAGTGTTATATGATATGAAACATAATACACGGGTAAAGACGTTTAAGAAAATATACAGTGTATTGGGAATATTATTTTGCGTTTTTTTGGTGGTGATGCTGCTGACAGCTGTATCCAATCTTCCTATTGTTGGGACGGAAGACAGACCTGTGAATAATGAGGTTTCAAGAAAATATATCGAGGATGGTCTTCAGGATACCGGATCTGTCAATATTGTGACGGGAATGATCCTGGATTACAGGGCCTTCGATACACTTGGAGAATCTCATGTGCTGTTTGTTGCAACGTGTACAGTTTTGATTTTGCTTCGCATTGATACGAAGGAGAAGAAAACCAGACTTGGACAGATTGCAGAAGAAGTGACGGATGACCGTGTGAGAGAGCCAAAGAATGACAGAATTTTACAGGCGGTAGCGAAGCTTCTTGTGCCACCGATCGTGATCTTCGGTATTTATGTTGTGTTGTTTGGTCATCTGGGACCTGGCGGTGGTTTCTCGGGCGGTGCGATCATTGGTGCGGGTCTGATCCTGTATCTGGAGGCATTCGGATTTGCAAAGACGGAGCGTTTCTTTAAAGAGTCTACCTATAAGAAAATGAGTGTGGGTGCACTCACCTGCTATTGTGTTGCGAAGAGTTATTCCTTTTATACAGGTGCTAACCATATTCATAGTGTGATTCCGCTCGGAACACCTGGGGCTATTTTGAGCAGTGGTCTGATCCTGATTTTAAATATATGTGTGGGAATCGTAGTAGCCGGCACGATGTATACCTTTTATGTTATGTTCAGAAAGGGAGGTTACTAAGATGAATCTTGCGAATTTACTGCTCAATTATGGAGAGGCGGTTGCAATGATCCTCTTCGGGATTGGCTTTACCAATCTGTTGTTACAGAATAATCTGATCAAGAAGATCATTGGACTTAATATCATGGACACTGCGGTTTATCTGTTTCTGGCGGTCAAGGGTTATATCGCAGGAAGAAAAGCCCCGATCGTGGTGGATGGGATCCAAAGCATGGAAGCTTATGTAAATCCGATTCCAAGTGGTCTGGTGCTCACTGGTATTGTTGTATCGGTTTCGGTAACTGCTCTGATGCTTTCTTTGACGATCCGGCTTTACCACAGATATCATACGTTGAATTTTGACGAGATAACAACACTTATCAAAAAGGAGGAAAGCTAATGGCATTTGTACAGAATCTTCCTTTTATATCTATTATTTTATCCCTGTTTACGGGGCCATTGTCCTCTGTGCTGGGAGGAAAAAAGGCAAAATATCTAAATGCAGCCATGATTATCGTGGTAGGATTGATGTCTTTTGCAGTGCTCGGATATGTGATAGGAACGGGTGAGTCTTATACCTATATGATGGGACATTTTCCAGCACCGTGGGGAAATGAGATCCGTATCGGGGTGCTGGAAGCGCTGATGGCATCAGCATTTAGTGTTTTGATGCTTCTCTGCGTAGTTGGTGGTGTGAAAGAACGGGAAGCTGAACTGGAGGCATCTAAGCAGAATCTGTATTATATTATGGTAAATCTGTTATTTTGTTCCATTCTTGCCCTGATTTATACGAACGATATGTTTACTGCGTATGTATTTGTGGAGATTAACACGATATCGGCATGTGGTCTGATCATGATCAGACAGAACGGTCACACACTTGAAGCGGCTATGCGTTATATGATCATGAGTCTTCTTGGGTCAGGTCTTTTGCTTCTGGGCCTTTGTTTCCTGTATGATATGACAGGACATCTGCTGATGAGTAATATTCATGAGCAGGTACTGAGCATGGCGGCAACCGGTTCTTATCATCTGCCGCTTATGGTGGCGGTAACGATCATGATAGTCGGGCTTGCGATCAAGAGTGCGCTTTTCCCGTTTCATACGTGGCTTCCGGATGCCTATGGATATTCCACAATGTCATCGGCGGCTATTTTGTCATCCATGGTGTCCAAGAGTTATATTTTCCTCCTGATCAAGATTTCTTATCGTGTGATAGGGATAGAGGTCATTCGGGACAGCAGGATTATCCATGTGCTGTTTGTGTTTGGAATCATTGGAATGATCATGGGATCGATCGGAGCCATCCGGGAAAATAATATCCGGAGAATGATCGCGTATTCATCCGTTGCCCAGATCGGCTATATTTTTATGGGACTTGGGTTTGGAACCGAAATCGGAGTAGTGGCAAGTGTGTTCCATATTTTGTCACATGCAGTGTCAAAAGCGCTTCTCTTTGTGTCGGCATCGGGAATTACAAATGCGTCCGGTAAAAACAAGGATTTTGCAAGCCTTACCGGAGCTGGTTTCCGGAACCGCATTGCCGGAGTGGGATTCACTGTGGGTTCTTTGTCAATGGTAGGCTTCCCACTGTTTGCCGGATTTATTTCCAAGTTCTGGTTTGCCCAGGCCGCATTTGGACATGAGTACAAGATGCTTCCGGCCTTGCTTGCGCTGGTAATCAGTACGATTTTGAATGCAATTTATTTTATGAAAACGGTGATCCGGATTTACACACCGGCAAAACAGCTGGAAACGGAACGGAACTATGAGACGATATCCATTCGGCAGCAGGTGCCTAAAAGCTTTGCGATCATTGGCTTTATCCTGTTGAATTTCTTGCTTGGTATGTGTTCGGATACCTTCATCAGGCTGATACAAAATGGACTGGAAATGTTCGGATAAGGAGGGAGAGAAAATGAATATTTGGATAATTGTTCCAATATTATTGTCTGCATTAGTGGGGACGGTGTTATTACTCTCTTCTTTTGTGAAGCATGTGAAAAGTTCGGAAAATATGGTGGAAACCGCGGACAAAAGTCTGAAGGCGGCAGTTCTGATAACGCTGGCACTTTCGGTGACAGCCGCACTTGTGGCAGCATGGTCAGGAGACAAAGAATGGATCTGTTTTTATCTGATGGAGAATGTTCCGATCTGTTTCCAGGTGGATGCAGTTGCCAGAATTTTTGTGACAGTCATCAGTATTGTGTGGATGCTGGTCGGAATTTACGCATTCCCATATATGAAGCATGAAGGAGAAGAAAAACGGTTTTTTGGATTTTATCTGATCGTGTATGCAGTACTTGTGGGACTTACATTTTCAGGAAATCTGGCCACATTTTACTTGTTTTATGAACTGATGACCGTGACTTCCATGCCGATGGTGCTTCACAGTGGAACAAAAGAATCGATCATGGCTGCTTTAAAATATCTCTTTTATTCCATGTGCGGGGCATATCTGGGGCTTTTCGGTATTTTTATTCTGTATAAATATTGCGATTCACTTGCATTTATTGAAGGCGGCAGCCTGAATATGGAACTTGTACAGGGAAATGAGACCATTGTTCTGATCGCAGTGATGGCGATGCTGATTGGATTTGGAGTGAAGGCGGGAATGCTTCCTTTGCATGCATGGCTTCCTGCGGCACATCCGGTGGCACCGGCACCGGCATCAGCGGTGTTGTCCAGTATTATCGTCAAGGCAGGAGTCCTTGCGATTCTGCGGATTGTCTACTACGTGGTGGGTGCTGATTTTATCAGAGGAACCTGGGTACAATATGCGTGGATCACACTGAGTCTGCTGACTGTATTTATGGGGTCGATGCTTGCGTACAGGGAGCCCGTGTTTAAAAAAAGACTTGCATATTCAACCGTCAGTCAGGTCTCTTATATTTTGTTCGGTATGGCAGTGCTTACGCCGGTGGGGCTTACGGGAGCATTGCTGCATGTTGTGTATCATGCGTTTATTAAATGTACATTGTTCTTAGTGGCTGGTATTTTTATTTTCCAGTGTGGCAGATCACGTGTGGATGAACTGGAAGGAATAGGGAAATCCATGCCGAAAACGCTTTGGTGTTACACCTTAGCGGCACTTGCACTGATCGGGATTCCACCTGCAAGTGGATTTATCAGTAAATGGTATCTGGCTCAGGGAGCGCTGGAAAGTCCGATCGGAAATCTGGGCTGGACAGGAGTGGTGGTTCTGCTTGTCAGTGCACTTTTAACAGCAGGTTATCTGCTCCCGGTTACGATGAAAGGTTTCTTTACGGACAAGAAAGATGCGGAGCTGGTTTACATGAAAGGGGAACCACCTGCGGAGATGCTGGCCCCGCTTATCATACTTGCTTTTTTAACTATTATACTGGGTGTGATGCCGGATGCTTTAACAGCACTGGCGGCACAGATTTCAGCAGCAGTCATGTAGGAAGGGGGAAAACAAAATGAATGCGATTATCATGTTAGTTGTTGTACTCCTGCCGATCATGGCGGGGCTTCTGGTTCTGGTTATTCCGTTTCAAAATCGTAAACAGATGATGTGGTATGTGGAGGGTGTGACGGTCATTACTTCTGTTCTGGTGCTGGTTATGCTGATGAACCGGCCGGAAAGCGCGCTGAATCTGTTCCGGTTTTCTGAGAATATGCTTTTGAAATTCCAACTAGACGGACTGGGAATGGTATTTGCCGGAATGGTAGCGTTCCTCTGGCCGCTTGCGATTTTGTATTCGTTCGAATATATGAAGCATGAGGGACATGAAAAAACATTCTTTATGTTTTATACGATTACATATGGAATCACACTGGGAGTGGCGTTGTCCGGAGATATTGTGACTATGTATGTATTCTTTGAAATGCTGAGTCTGGTTACTGTGCCGCTTGTGATGCATACCCTGACCAGAGAGGCGATTCATGCGAGCCGGACGTATTTCTTTTATATGATCGGTGGAGCGGCCTGTGCATTTATGGGAATGATATTTGTCTTAAATTATGGAAGCTCTTCCTTTGTCATGGGAGGCGGGCTGAATCTGGAGAAAATTGGATCAAAAGAAAATTTATTATTGCTTGGATATTTGATGTGTTTCTGTGGATTCGGTGTAAAGACCGCGATGTGGCCATGTTCAGGCTGGCTTCCGAAAGCCGGTGTGGCACCGACTCCGGTCACTGCACTTTTACACGCGGTAGCAGTGGTAAAGACAGGAGCGTTTGCTGCGATGCGCGTGACCTATTATAGTTTTGGAACAGAGTTTCTTAAGGGAACCTGGGCACAGTCCTTTTTGCTGGTGCTGATCATATTTACAATCGTCTATGGCTGTAGCCGCGGTGTGAAGGAAACGCATTTAAAGAGAAGACTTGCGTGGTCCACGGTAAGCAATCTGTCCTATATTTTATTCGGTGTTGCTCTCATGACTCCGCTTGGTCTTGTCGGTGCACTCAGTCATATGATCTTTCATGCAGCAATGAAGATCTGTCTGTTCTTCTGTGCTGGAGCAGTCATTTACAAAACGGGCAAGAATTATGTGTATGAGCTGGACGGATTTGGACGGAAAATGCCGGTCGTATTTATCTGTTTTACTATATCGGGTCTGGCACTGATGGGGCTTCCGGGCTTGTGTGGATTTATCAGTAAATGGAACCTCGCAGCAGCTGCGGTGGAGAGTGGAACTGTACTTGCATATGTGGGTGTGGCTGCACTTCTGGTCTCTGCACTACTTACTGCACTTTATATCATGCCTGTTTCGGTGAGGGCATTTTTCCCGGGAAAAGACTTTGATTATCATACTATTACATGGGTAAAAGACCCAAACTGGATGATGACTGTTCCGTTGGTGATATTAGTGTTGCTCATTGGTTATTTTGGTGTACATCCGCAACCAGTTTTGGACGTATTTGCTGCTGTTGCAGCCGGAATGTAAGGAGGGATGAAAGTGAAGGATGGATTTCTGCTCGGAATATTAGTGTTTTATCCCTTTATAGGAGGACTTCTTGCATATCTGGCCGGAAGGAAAAATGAAAAATCCAGAAATGTGACAGCGTATGTGATCGCGTTATCAGAACTGGCGATCATGCTTTATCTTATGGCCTGTTATGGACCGTTTGCGGTCCGGACGGAATCTGGTCATGCATTTTTAGAATTTACGGTTCCGAGAATCTGTGGACTTGGTCTGCATTTTACCCTGGATGGATTCCGGGTAATCTATGGAACGATCGTCGCACTGATGTGGGCAGGGGCGACCCTGCTTTCCGGAGAGTATTTCAGGCATCACAAAAATACGAACCGGTTCTACCTGTTCCTGCTTTGGACGCTTGGAGCAACAATGGCGGTATTTTTGTCCGCAGATTTGTTTACCACTTTTATTTTCTTTGAGATCATGTCGTTTACCTCCTATACCTGGGTTGCACAGGAAGAAAATAAAGAGTCGTTAAATGCAGCTGCAACTTATCTTGCGGTGGCTGTGATCGGCGGACTTGTCATGCTGATGGGACTTATGATTCTGTATCATGAGCTGGGAACTGTGGCAATCGGGGAACTGTTAGAGGCGACAGAATTATATGAGGGGAATAGAATCTGGATTTATGCAGCGAGAGTATGTTTGTTCTTTGGTTTTGCAGCCAAAGCAGGAGCATTTCCGCTTCATATCTGGCTGCCGAAGGCCCACCCGGTGGCGCCTGCACCGGCTTCGGCTCTGCTTTCCGGCATATTGACAAAAACAGGAATGTTTGGCATTCTTGTAGTAAGCTGTCATTTATTTTTATACGACATCACATGGAGTGCATTTGTGCTGGGAATCGGAGTGCTGACGATGTTTGGAGGCGCTTTGCTTGCAGTCTTCTCCGTGGATCTGAAGCGGACACTGGCATGTTCTTCGATGTCCCAGATAGGATTTATCCTTGTGGGAACAGCGATGATTGGACTGCTGGGAGAGCATGGACAGCTGGCGGTATATGGTACATTTTTACATATGGTAAATCATTCCCTGATCAAACTGGTTCTGTTTCTGGCAGCAGGTGTGATCTACATGAATACACATGCGCTGAACTTAAATGAAATCCGAGGATTTGGAAGAAAGAAACCGATACTGAAGATGGTATTTTTAGTAGGCGCACTTGCAATCGGAGGTATTCCGGGATTTGGCGGATATATCAGTAAAACATTGATTCATGAAAGCATTGTGGAATACGGTGCGACAGAAATCATGAAGTTTGTAGAGTATGTATTTTTGTTCAGTGGTGGACTGACGGTTGCTTATATGACGAAGATCAGTAAAGCTGTATTTTTTGAGAAGAATACAGATCCGGAGGTACAGGAGAAATTTGACGCGAAGAAAGATTATATGAATCCGGTCAGTGCAGCGGCACTTACTGTCAGCGCAGGCATACTTCTGGTTTGGGGACTTTTTCCGCATCAGCTCATGGACCGTTTTGCCGAGACAGCACAGGGATTTATGAATTTTCATCCGCATGGCGAACCTCACATCGTAGCATATTTCAGTTTCGTAAATCTGAAGGGGGCATTGATTTCCATTGTGATCGGTGTGTTGGTATACCTGTTCTTTATCTGTAAGGTTCTTGTGCGAAGACAGGAAGACACTACGATGTATGTGAATCTGTGGCCCAAGTGGCTGGACATGGAATATTTGATCTACCGACCGGTACTGCTGCAATTTTTGCCATTTGCAGGTGGGATTCTCTGCAGAGTTCTGGACAGTCTGGTGGATACGCTGGTAATCTGTCTGCGCAAGACTATCTATAAAGACAGTCCGGTCCCGAGGGAATACAAAGTGGGTGATGGATTTACGAGACTCATCGGAGGTATACTGGGATTGCATCAGAAACTGGCAAACCGTACCTGGAATAGAAAGAATCCAACCAGTAAAGATTATGTGGGCAGGGTGATCGTATGGGAAGAAGAAGTCCTTGCAAGTCAGAGAATCATCGAACGAAGTCTTTCATTTGGACTTCTGCTCTTCTGTGTGGGGCTTGGCTTGACTTTTATTTATATTATTTGGTGGTAGAAGAATATGACATTAGCTGAAATCAGATTGCTCAGGAACTGCTGAGGAGCAGTGGCGCGTTTGAGTGGGCGGAGAAGAAGGGAATGGAATTTCAAAAACTGATGTCATATTATCAATGTGCCATCATGGAAATAGAAACAAAATTCCGGGTATTGGATGAGGAGTTTTCCCTTCAATATGACAGAAATCCGATCAACGGTATCAAGACAAGACTGAAGAAGATATCAAGTATCAGAGAAAAGATGGCCCTGCTGATTATATGAGGCAGGTGTTGAACGCAATGGACGAACAGACTTATGAGAAGTTTATTGAGTATCATCTGGCGACCTGTGAGCGCATGGAACTCATGGGAGCATGTGCACATACAGTGGATATTTTACGAAAAGAGTAACAAAAAAGGACTGAAAGCTTAATGATGCCTCAGTCCTTTTCGAATGTCATCAATTATTCTACAACAACATTAACTGCCTGAAGTCCACGACTTCCTTCTGTGATTTCGAAAGATACGTTCTGTCCTTCTTCTAATGTCTTGTAACCTTCTCCTGCGATTCCTGAGAAATGTACGAATATGTCTTCGCCGTTTTCAGCGTTTGTGATGAATCCGTAACCCTTCTGAGAATTAAACCATTTAACTGTTCCTTTGTTCATAATACTTGAACCCTCCTGAAATATAATTATGTCTGAAAAATATAAAAATCACATATTTTTGTAAATCATCAAGGATAGTAAATGATTTACAAAAATATGTGAAATCTCAATCTTATCCAAAACACAACTATAGATTATCACAATCCATTATTGATGTCAAATAAAAAATAGAAGTTTTCAATGAGTGAAAACTTCTAAAAAAAATTGCCTTTTTTTCTACAATCCCGTGAATAATTCCACAATGAAAACCATGATACAAGAGAAAAGGGAAACAGTAATGAGGCTCTTTTTCTTGTATGCCATAATTAGAGCAATGATAAAGCCGGCCAGGGCAGACCAGATATTTGCAGTTGCTTCTAAGATGGCAGGAAAGGTCATTACTGACAGTGTCACATAAGGAACATAATATAAGAATGACTTTATGTAATTATTCTGAATTTCCTTACGAATCAGTGTTAGTGGCAGGAGTCGGATTAAATAGGTGACACCAGCCATAACAAATATATAGATATAAATATTATGATTCATTTTCAATAACCTCCGTCTTTTCTGTTTCTTCAGAAACCGGGAAGAAGTAAGCTGCTATCCCTGCAATCAGAATGGTCAGGATGATAATGCGGAAACCTGAGGATATCTGTGATAATACAGGCAGCCTTGTGAACAGAAAACTGAGTCCCATAGATAGAATAACAATTCCGGCAAGCACACGATTTTCTTTTGCAGGTGGAACAATGATTGCGATAAACATACCATAAAGGGCTACGCTTAATGCGCTTACCATTCTGGCCGGAAGAATATTTCCGGATACCACACCAAAGAAGGTTCCGAGTACCCATCCGGGAACAGCTACACTGATTGCCCCATAGGAATAAAAGGGATGAAGTTTCCCTTTCTGCGCTGCGGAAATTCCAAATATTTCATCTGTCACACCGTAAGAAATAAAAAACCGGTGGAAGAAAGGAGTGCTTTCATCCAGTTTCTGGGAAAGGGCACAGGACATCAGACAATAGCGCAGATTGATGATGAGCTGTGTAAATGCCATTTCCATATAAGATGCAGACGAGGTAATTAGAGATAAGCCTGCGAACTGTCCGGCACTGGTGACATTGGTGGCAGAGATGAGAACTGCTTCCCATGCAGACAAATTTGCATTTTTTGCCATGATACCAAATGTAAATGAAACCGCAAAATAACCGAGACAGATCGGTATTCCGTCCCGGATTCCTGCAGCGAATGCTGTACGTCGATTCATGATAAACCTTCTTTCGCAATAAGATAATTATTTTATTGTACCTAAAAATTGAAAGAAGAACAAGAGGTACTTTTAACTTCTTACCTATCTTTTTTTATGTATTTTTACATATTTTTACATATTGCAAAAAAAGGATAGAAATATACAGTAGTTTTAGTTATAATATAACTTATAAATACAAACCTAAAAATAAGTTCAAATTATAAAAAGGAGAATCGGCATGGAAATGTTGTCAATCGAAAAAGAATTGCAGTCAAACTCTTACCCTGGAAGAGGAATCATCATTGGTAAGTCAGAGGATGGTACAAAAGCTGTTGTAGCATACTTCATTATGGGAAGAAGCGAAAACAGCCGGAATCGTGTATTCGTAGAAGATGGCGAAGGAATTCGTACACAGGCATTTGATGAGTCGAAACTCACAGACCCAAGCCTGATTATTTATGCACCGGTCAGAGCACTTGGAAATAAACTGATTGTGACAAATGGGGATCAGACAGATACGATTTACGAAGGAATGGATCATCAGATGACATTTGAACAGTCACTGAGAAGCCGTGAATTCGAACCGGACGGACCAAATTACACTCCTCGTATTTCCGGGATCCTGCATATAGAAAATGGAAAATACAATTATGCAATGTCTATTCTGAAAAGCAATAACGGTAATCCTGAGGCATGCAACCGTTATACATTTGCTTATGAAAATCCGGTCGCAGGCGAAGGACATTTTATCCATACTTATAAATGCGATGGCAATCCACTTCCAAGCTTTGAGGGAGAACCAAAGTTAGTTGCCATTCCAAACGATATAGAAGCATTTACCGAAACACTTTGGAACAACTTAAATGAAGATAACAAGGTTTCTTTGTTCGTGAGATACATTGATATTGTAACCGGCACTTATGAGACAAAGATTGTAAATAAGAATAAATAAGGAGAAGATACGGACATGAACGAATTAGAATTAAAGTATGGATGTAACCCAAATCAGAAACCATCCCGCATTTATATGAAGAATGGAAGTGATCTTCCAATCAAAGTACTTTCCGGACGTCCGGGTTATATTAACTTTTTGGATGCATTTAATGGTTGGCAGCTTGTGTCAGAGCTTAAGAAAGCGACAGGGCTTCCGGCAGCAACTTCTTTCAAACACGTATCCCCTGCAGGCGCAGCCGTAGGACTTCCACTCAGCGAGACTCTTGCAAAGATTTATTGGGTAGACGATCTAGGAGAACTTTCTCCGCTTGCAAGTGCTTATGCAAGAGCTAGAGGAGCAGACAGAATGTCTTCTTTTGGAGATTTTATTTCGCTTTCTGATGTGTGCGATGTAGACACAGCAAGACTGATCAAGAGAGAAGTGTCAGATGGTGTGATCGCACCAGGATATGAACCAGAAGCTCTTGAAATTTTAAAACAGAAGAAAAATGGAAATTATAATGTGATCCAGATCGATCCTGATTATGTACCGGCTCCGATCGAGCACAAGCAGGTATTTGGTATTACATTTGAACAGGGCAGAAATGAGCTCAAGATCGATGATGAGCTGCTTTCCAATGTAGTCACAGACAACAAAGAAATTCCGGAATCTGCAAAGATCGACCTTGCGATCGCACTGATCACACTGAAATATACACAGTCCAATTCAGTCTGCTTCGCAAAAGGCGGACAGGCAATCGGGATCGGAGCAGGACAGCAGTCACGTATCCACTGTACAAGACTGGCAGGTTCTAAGGCTGATAACTGGTTCCTGCGTCAGTCACCACAGGTTATGAACCTTCCGTTTGTAGATAATATCCGCAGAGCAGACCGTGATAACACGATCGACCTCTATATCGGAGAAGATTACATGGATGTTCTGGCTGAAGGCGAATGGCAGAAGTTCTTCAAGGAAAAACCACCTGTATTCACCCGTGAGGAAAAGAGAGCATGGCTGGATCAGAATACAGATGTGGCACTTGGCTCCGATGCATTCTTCCCATTCGGAGATAACATTGAAAGAGCACACAAGAGCGGTGTGAAATATGTGGCACAGCCGGGTGGTTCTATCCGCGATGACCATGTCATCGAGACCTGCAACAAGTACAATATGGCAATGTGCTTCACAGGAATCCGCCTGTTCCATCACTAATTATTATTTATGTAAAGAAGAATACGAAGAAAACCATATACCAGTCAATCACGCTTGACTACCCTGCGATTTGCTATGAGCACATATTGCCGCGCTCCGGCCCGTCAGAACCTCTGTGCATGTAAAATCGGCTTTGCCGATGCACAGAGGCTACATAACGGATTTACATAGTAAATCCGTTACATTTTGCAAAAAAGCGTTGCGGTCTCTCCGCTGCGGCAAGTGCTTCGCAAATCTCGGTCGTCTGCGCTATCGATTGTCCGGCATATGGTTTTCTTCTTGCATAATTTTATTGCTACAAAATTTTACAAAAACAGCTCCTGCATTATAT
>ERZ825137.2714-NODE-2714-length-20001-cov-4.756994_pt1 | contig 20001 bp, 11 predicted proteins | sample MGYA00519873_ERZ825137 | MGnify/ENA primary metagenome ERZ825137 (study PRJEB31778, sample SAMEA3449190) | human gut metagenome | biome: human gut; feature: human-associated habitat; material: faeces | place: United Kingdom | collected 2010/2012 ...
GGAATCTTTACAATTGCATCAACAGTTTTATTAGTCCAATTTGTATTTGTAACATAAAATAGTATTCCATCTTTATTCATAGCTTTTAATGATTCATCATAGTCAACTACATCAAATAGATCTGTTGTTAGCGTATAATATGTTTTTCCATTTGCCTTAAAGCCTTCTGCGTAATATACCTTGCCAGTTTCTTTTGAAACCACATATATATCCTTATCTGTTTTTTTATTTCCATAAGTCAAATCAGTTTTTGAAAGCAACGACATATCAATTACAAACAAGTTAATTTTTGTACTATTTATTTTAGTTTCATCGGCAAATTGCATTTTTGAAACTGTTGTTAAACCAGAAATATCTAAAACTGCCGTATCGCCTACAGGATACTCACCAGAATTTGCCTCTTTGTAACTATCAACTAGATTTTGTATCTGACCAAGTTCACTAGCAAACTTCGTTAGTTTTGCTCTATTTAGAGCATTAATTCCAGATACAGTTGTCGTGGTAGCAAGTATTACCAAAATTAACGTCATTATAAATAACGTAACTAAAGAAATTCCACTTTTCATATTCTTCATAAACATACCTCTTAAATCTTACTCATATTATTATAATTCAAGTTTCTTTTTTAATTCATCTGTTAAAGTGTAATATGTATTATTACCAATTGTTACGCCTTTTAAATAATACACCCTACCAGTAGTTTCAGAAATAGCATATATATCATATGTAGAAGACTCATTTCCTCTTGAAATTGTTTCAACTCCTGACTCATATAAATCAATTTTTTTAAGTGAAACTACATTAGATGAGTAACCTGGTTCACCAGAAAATTGAGTTTTTTCTGCTATCGATGAAATATTAAAATTGATACTATCCTTTACTGGATATTTTCCATTTAAAAATTCATATTGTTCAGCTACTTTTTGCAAGTTATATATCTCAGTTGCAAACTCCCTTTGCTTGGTAGAAGTATTTATTCCTTTAAATGAAAATAACACCGTTCCTGAAATTATTAACATTATAACTATAGTAATTACAAGTACAATCATTGTTATACCATTTTTTATATTAAAAATTTTATATCTAAAATTATATTTTTGTTTAAATTCACTCATAATTCCACCTCTTATCACTATTTTACATATATATTGTATACTTTATTTTCATAATTGTCAACGATAATTTTTAACAAATTTATATAGATAAAGCGCTTCTGATTTTGTAAATCTAAAAAAAAATATGTAGATATAATGACGTTTTTTGTCATTTTCTACATACTACTTATTGTTATATAGCTTATATTTAAAAGTTAAAAAATCCTCACCACTCCTATTAAAAGTGGTGAGGTAATCTATATTAATAAATTTTAGAAATCATCATCCAGATTTGAATCTACAGTGTAGACTTCTACGGATGTTGTTTCTGGTATTGTTGTAGCAGCCGGGGTATCCTCAACATACGTCGGCTTTGCCTCTTCCGCTGCAGTAGTTGCAGTAGTTGTTGCTTCTTCTGACGCTGGAAGAGTTTCAGTCGGAGATACCGTCGTACGCTCTTGGTACTCGGTAGACGGCTGTATATTTTCCGGCTCCTCCTGCTCTGCGGCCTCTTTTGATGCAGAAGCTGCTACGCTCTCTTCCCAAGTGGGATCGATTGTGATTGGATTGTCACCCCATGTCGGATCTGTTACAGGATCGGTAGGACGCTTGAGAATGGTCACAACCACCTCACAGCTATACCCATTCCACGAAATATGGAATGTGACATTTCCAGCCACATTTCCCTGGTTAGCTTCTGGACAATACCATCCGCTAATATCCTCTTGAGTACCATCACTATATACCGCTTTCACGAATATATAATTACACCAGTCAAGCTTAACCTGGCCTTCGTAGACCTTACCATAGTCACCAAGTGTTGCGGTGATTCCGGTAATTTTCCTGATTTTCGCTGGTTGCTCTGCAGAAGATTCAGCAGGCTGTACAGGCTGTGTAGGCTGTACTGGAACAGTTGCTGGCACTGTTCCATCCGGATTAACATGATCCTCTGGAACAGTAGGCTGTTCAGCTGTACCAGTTTCTCCACTTGCGTCTGTTGTTTGCTCGCAAGTTGGAAGTTCTTCTCCACATCTTAGAGCCTTGCAATAACTACAATTACAATTTACATTGTAAACGTAATTGTAGATATTTAAGGTGTCAATATAGAAGTTATTTGTATAACTTCCACTACAATTACTGTCTACAGACGAACAACTGGTACAACCACTACCATTAGTGGTTGTGCAATTTCCTCCACATGCACCAGTGCAATTTTCACACTGACAGGTCGGGGAACTGCACTTTCTTGCTACATTAACAGTAGCTGCAGAACTTGCATCGCTTGCCCGTGCTACTTTGTTGCTGTAGCTTACAAGGCATACAGCAACACCTGATAACATACACAAAACTGCTGCGATTGCAACGATCGCAATCTTATTTCTTTTTAAAAAAGCTAATTTCGATGAAACAGCAGCCTTAAACCTTAACATATTATTATTACTCATAATATGTCCTCCTTTTATTATTTTTTATTTTATCTATATAAACATAGCAATGTTATGTTATTGCCATGAACAATAAGTTACTATATATAAAAAGAAGGAAAACTTATAAATAATGTCATCCTTCTTGAATATTAATTAAAGAAGATAACAACTTCTCACATAATCATTATACCACTTTTTTGTCATTATGTCAACATTTACTCTTTTCATATTAGAGCTAACGACTCTTTCAATTTTATTATATTTAAAATAAATTACAACATATATTGACAAAATACATATCCAATGATAAAATATTTATCACATTATTTATGTAATGTTAAGCTACTAATGTAGCATTTAAAGTATTTGAAATAACAATTGTATTTCATGCATAAGGAGGATTAATATGAACAACAACATGCTAAAGTATGACGTAACAAAAATGACAGATTCCACTATAAGAAATATAACTTTAGATGGGATATATGCACTCAAAGCAGAAAGTGCAACTATTGAATTTGAAGTTAAGCGACCACTCAATCCAGTGACCTTAAAACCTATAGGTAGATCTACAAGAAGTGTTTTAAAAGAGCAAGTAACACCTTTAATTTACAAATTAAAAGAAGTTAGCAAAAAAGATCTTATTCAGTACAGGCAATTAAATATTCCTTCATTTGTACTTAAATATAATGGGAAACTATATTATACACAAGTAGATTTTAATATAAATTTTATTGCTTTAAATCTTTTAAATAGACATATGTGTGGTAAAAACTGTTGTCATCTTTCTGCTGCAAGTGATGAAAATGGAGGTTGCTTAAAAGTTAGACAATATTCGCAAGGAATAGAAAATTATCCATGGATAACATATGGTTATGAAACATTTGCAACTATACATGATTCTTTTGTTGTAGCAGATTGTTCACATTACAAAATGTGTTCTCCACAAAAAAAGCTTTCTATTGTCGAGGCAAATATCTTAAAAAATACGTTAGCACAATATATTTTTGGAGATTAAGGTAAAGCTAATAATTTAAAAGTAAAAATAACTTCTATTATTAATTGCCTCTTTAATTTTAATTTATTATTAGTAAAAAAATAGTGTTAGTTCTATATAATTTAAACTAACACTATTTTTATTTTTAAACTTACTAATATTTTATATTTTTTCCGCTTCATAGTTTTAAAACTTTTTTATCTTAACAGCATTCCCTGTTTCAAGTAATTCTACATGATTTAAAGCTTTTCCAGTTCCAGTAGCAACACAAGATTGTGCATCTTCTGCTATCATAACTGGTATTCCGGTCCTTTCTTCTATTAGTTTATCAAGTCCCCAAACAAGACCTCCACCACCTGTTATATATATTCCTCTTTCTGAAATATCAGCAGATAATTCAGGTGGTGTTTCCTCTAATACTGAGTGAACTCCTTCTACTATCATGTTTGCACAATCTCGTAGTGCTTCATACGCCTCATCAGAAGTAACATCTATTTCAACAGGAAGTCCTGTTGAAATATCTCTCCCTTTTATAGTCATATACTCTACAGTAGGCTTTGGATACATGCATCCTATATTTATTTTAACATCTTCAGCTGTCCTTTCACCAATTACAACGTTTCTGTTTTTCTTTATGTACTTTACTATAGACTCATCAAACCTATCGCCAGCTATTTTAAGTGATGTACTTCTTACAGATCCACCAAGTGAAATAACAGCAATATCAGCAGTTCCTCCACCAATATCAACTATCATACTTCCATAAGGTTTCGTTATATCAATTCCAGCTCCTATTGCTGCTGCTATTGGTTCTTCTATTAAATATACTCTTTTTGCACCAGCGTGAGTAGCAGCATCAATTACAGCTTTTTTTTCAACCTCAGTTACACATGACGGAACACAAATCATAATTTTTGGTGCAAATACAAACTTTCCACATACCTTAGTTATAAAATACTTAAGCATTTTTTCAGTTATAGTATAATTTGATATTACACCATCTTTTAATGGACGTATGGCAACAATATTTCCTGGTGTTCGGCCAAGCATTTTTCTTGCTTCCTGTCCAACCGCTAAAACTTCATTCGTATTTTTATCTATTGCTACAACAGAAGGTTCTCTTAAAACAATTCCCTTCCCCTTTACATAAACAAGTATAGTAGCTGTCCCCAAATCAATTCCAATATCTTGTCCAAATACCACGTCTTCTCCTCCTACTTTTCTGTTACAATTATATTACATTTTTATTGCAAATGCAACATATAGTATAAAAGTTTAAAAAAATAAAAGGCTTTTTGGAGCAGATATAAAAATTATATAAAACATCTAAAAAATGTGTATATTTTCTATATCAAAACTACTTTCATTTTTAATTTCTACTAACACTTTTTTCGTGTTGATACTTTAATTTTGTAGCCATTCCTCCTCTTATATGTCTTTCAGATTTATTTATTTCTAATACCTTTTTGGCTTCGATCGCAAGCAAAGGATTTATTTTCTCTAGTCTTTCTGATATATCCTTATGCACTGTTGACTTGCTAATATTAAATTTCTTGGCTGTTTGTCTTACTGTGCTTTTTGTTTCTATTATGTATATAGCAAGAATTTTGACTCTTTTTTCTATATCAGTCATATTATCGCTCCTTTATATTAATTAGATTAGTACATTTTATTCACTTTCTTTAATTATATACGTACATTTTTATTTGAATATGTATGTTGGATCTATAATTTCTTCTCCCTTTACAAGGCAAAAATGTAAGTGTGAATCATCTTTTATCTCTCCTATAGCACTAGAACCAATTTTGCCTATTTTTTGTCCTTTAAGTACTACTTGATTTTCTTTTACTAAAACTTCTTCATCTAAATTCGAATAACAACTTTTATACCCCTGAAGGTGTTCTATTATAATTGTAGTACCATAAAATGAATCTGAATATACTTTTGAAACAACACCTTTTTCAACTGATTTTATTACTTTACCAACGTTTGCTGATATATCTATTCCATCGTGAGTTTTCCACATTTGAAGAGTTTTTGAGTATATAACTTTATCACTAGAAAACATTTTTTGAATTTTGCCATCAACAGGTTTAGAAAAGTTTACACTTTCGCTTTCATTTTTATTTTTACTTTTTGATATAATTTTAGCTTTATTATTTGAATTACTTATAGTTGATACATTTGTATCTTTTTGCTCAAGACTTGAACTTACACTAACTATTTCTTCTTTTAATGAATTTTCGTTATTACTTTTAGTACTTATATTGTCAGCATTTTCTGATGAAATACTAGAAGCATTTATTTTTCCATATAATGTATATTCTTCAAGATTGTATTTATCATATGAACTTATTGCAAGTTTAATACTAATAAAACTAAGAAAAATCATACCAACCAACAATGTGATATATTTTCTCTTTGTTAATTTTTTTATTACATTTTTACTTGTATACTTATTTTCCAACTTATTTTTTTCATCACTTAATTTGCTTCTTTTTTTAGATTTTTTTTGTATAGTTTCACTTTTTAATTTTGCTCCATTTCTTCTATATACTATAATATCATTTACATTTTCCACATTACACTCAATAATTGCTCCACTTCTCGTTCTTTTTTTCTTAAATTCAATATCATCAATAATTTTTCCATTTTCCTTCTCTTTTTTTAAATTTATTATTTTTTCTTTTTCAGTTGGAATTTTTTTATTTTCTTTTCTATTTAACTTATATATTTTATCTAAACTTTCATCATTTATATTCAATTTACCTTCTCTTATGTTATTTGCATCATTACTTTTACTTTTACATATATCATTTTGATTTTTTCTTAATTTTATGATTCTAATTATTTTTTCAATTAATTTATTATTTATACTGATTTTCATATGTATTCACCTCAATAATTACTAATTTAGTTTTGTTACCTCAACACCTGTATAGTAATGTTTAATTATATCTACGTAATTCATTCCACTATTTGCATAAAAATTTGCACCAACTTGACTCATACCAACGCCATGTCCATAACCTATAACGTTAAAAGTAATGTTATTATTATCAGCTACTATAGTAAAATTAGTTGATTTTAATCCGAAGATTGTTCTTAACTTTTCAGCGCTTATTAAAAATTTACCCACTATAATATTTTTTACTCTACCACTAGTGGTAAATTCATTTATCTTAGAATTTTTTATCTCTTCAATATTAAGTTCATCCGTTACTAAATTATTACTTAGTAATTTTTCTTTAAATTCCAAAAATGGAATTACATTTTGACTAGTCCTATTTGCATATCCTTCATCTTCACTACTTTCAACGGATAATAAATATGGTAATTTCTCCCCTCCCCATATTTGATCAATATTTTCTGTTTTAATAGGACTACTAGCATGAAAAAATGCCTTTATACATTCACCATTATACGTAATTATTTCATTTTGCGTTGACACTACTGCCTCATTTACCTTATCCCAATATTCTAACTTTGTGGTTTCATCTATGTCTTTTCTACCCCATATTTCAAAAAGTTTTTCTTTTGGATAAAAAGCTTGGCAATGTGCATAATTATCGCATATATCTGCTCCATTCCCCTCAGCATTATTTAATATTTTTCTATATGTGTAAGTCCTGGCAACAAGTGCCTGAGCCTTTAATGCCTCAATATTATATGTTGGTGACATTTCTGATGGGACAACACCTCTTAGATAATCATTAATATCCATAGCAACAATTTCACCAGTTTTTGAAAATCTTACTCTAATAGTTTGATTAGCTTTATATTCAATAGTATTTTTCTCTTCTTTCTTTTTAATTATTTCATCTTGTTTTACTTTTTCATTTTTATTTATAATATTATTGACTAACAAAAGAATGCATATTGATATTATTAAAAGAAGAGTAAAAAAATATATAGTAGGCTTTTTCTTCACATTACCACCTACTATATATATATTCTTCTTTGTTCATATTATTACTGTTTGTCCATATGTTACAAAATGTTATCTTTTTTTCATACTTCAAAATACACATAAAAAAACCATGTAGTGACAAATCTGCCACTACACAGCTTACAGCTTTATCTTCTTCCGTGTGCCTTTGCTACTTCCATTGCTGCACCAAGAAAATAAATTAACGACACCCAAAATATAACAGCCGAAATCAATGTAACAGTTATACATGCACCAATTGCTGTAGCAACTGCACCTAATACTGCTATATTTTTTTTGTTCTTTACATTTTCCTCAATAGCCTCCTTGCCATTTTCTAATGTTACAATAACGTTCTTTACTTTTTTCATTTTTACCTCTTTCTTTTAATAATAATAATAAAACAAATGTCAACGAGTTACGAAAAAATTTTCCTCCTTTCTCTTAATCAAAAGAAAAATAAAATAATATAAAAATCATATTATGTAAAGTATTATATCATATGAATTTGATATTGTAAATAGAATTTTTAATTTTTTCCTTTTTATTTAACTTATTTAAATTATTTAATTTTGTTTAATATATTATTTATTATATATTTTACATTTATTATACATACAAGTACTATAAACGCAAATTATTATTAAATATACTATTATATAATAATGAAAAAAGTGGAGAAACTATCCCCACCTTTTCATTATTATCCCACTATAATACATAGCACGTTATTCAAAGTCATTAGCAGCTCTATTATCTGTATCATACAAAATAACAGTTCCTCTAACTTTATTATATGTATTTTGATCTTTTATTCTCCAAACGCCATTTTCTAACTGAATTCTTAAATCACCACTAAAGTTTCTACCTGATTGTATACCAAGATAACCTTCATAATCCCACTGTGTTGTATTTAAAATTTCATTGCCAGATGAATCTCTATCGTTTTGATCATAACCAATAATTATAGTTGTATCTTTTTGTTTAGTTATGCATTCAATATTAAACTTAACACCAATATATCCATTTGTAAGTGGTTTATTTATGTCATTGTTATTTTTATCAACAACTATAGTTGAATTTGGTAACTTAAACTCACCATACCAAGTTTGAATATATGATGGATCTTGATAATAACTCATCATGTTCTCAGTTAATGTAAATCCGTTTTTACTTCCAATAGATAGCTTTTGAAGTTTATCTGACAGCTTTCCTGTATTCATTGTAGAATCTAAAATGTCTTGAGTTGCTCTATATCCATCATTTGGCTTAAAGTAAATATCATAATTGCTTCCTTCAAATGTTACATATTTTCCACTTGAATTTTTATAATACAATACTACATTATCATTAAATGTTGTACCATCCTTACTTATATAATAATATGATGGTTTTATAACAATCGTTCTAGTAGCACCATTTCCTGGTGTATAAGAACCTGCAGTTTTTAAATCAAAACTAAATCTATAACCAAGTTTTGGAGCTTGTAAATAAGATGAATCTACATGTTTTGCTGGTCCAAGAGGTAATATTGCTTTTGTAGAGATCTTATTTAGTACTGAATCTGATCTTGTCTCAATTACATTTGATCCTTGCGATTCTCCATTTTTACTTACTATTAATCTTTTTATTCCAGAGAAATAATAAATTCCTGTTGATTCATTTACATTATCATCAACTGATTTTCTAAACACATTTTTAAAGTTAACATCTAAGCAATCAGTTACTTTAAAATCATATATTCTATCTAAAGTTATAATTTTTGCTGTATTTTGTGCATAGTACAATGAATCGGCTTCCATTTCAATTTTATTACTTGCTCCATCTTCATATAGCACATTTTTCTTAGTTCCGTCTACATCTATAACATGATTTTTAGATGGATTTTTCTCATCACAAGAAGTTGCGTTAGAATTTATCTCAGTATTTGCTATTATACTAAGCAATCCTGTAGATGACTTAGCTGAAGTAGCTGTTAAACTAGTATTATTATTTATTACTGTATTTGTCAAAATAGTATTCGCATTTTTGGTACATGCTATAACTTTTATATTTCCTGTTACTGAAGATGCTGTTGTGCCACTAGCTTCTTTTGCATCAACTCTACCACCAGATGGTACCTCAATTTTTGTATTTGAATCAACAGTTCCATACTCTTTATATAGCTTTCCATCTGAAGTATATACTTTTACATTAGATACTTTAAAATCTAATATTACCCAATAATTTTTTAAATAATTGCTTATATTTATATTTTTGTTATATACAGTTCCTGTATATGAAAGATCAAGTTTTGGTACCACTGTAAATTCTGAATTTTTTTCTATTACTGAGCCATCTAATGAACCAACAGAATGATCTACGTAACTATCTTTCATTTTTATTTCAGGCTTTTCAACCTTTAATGGTGTATATACATTGATTTTTGTTGTATTTTCGTCGCTAGAAACAGATTCGATATTTTTATGTAGAACTTTTCCTTTATTGTCACCAACAACACCAACAATATCATACATTGCAACACCCTTTGGAGTTCTTACGCCATTAAATTTATCTTCATTTACTCTTTGTTTGTTATTTATATTCTTAAAGTTTTCTTTCGTAGTTGTAGGAAGTGACTTAACAGCAGCATTTATAGCGTCTTTATCTTTTGGATCAATATTACTAAATAACTTTTCTGTATTTTGTGCCTGAAGTATATCATTTAAAGTTAAATCAAAATTTCCATTTGAATTTATTACACCATCACTGCCAGTTGAAACAAATTTTGCTTTACCATCTTCATTATCTTTATTTGAAATGTAACCTCCTACCAATTGATATGCATCATATTCTTCTATAGTATATATTTTCTTACCTTCATTTGTAACACCAGTTAACTTATACACTAATGTATATGGCGATACAGTTGTTGTTTGAAGATATGGTCTTACATATTCTGTAATTGGTACATATGCTACTTTACACTTGCTACTTTCATCAACAGCATTTGCATTTATAGTTTCACCATCTTTATTTTCAACATCAATATATGTTTTTGGCTCAGGAGTAGTTCCTGGAACTGGGTACTTTTCAGGTTTCTCACATGGTGGTTCTTGACATGGTGGGTCATCACCCTGTGGTACTCCACCATCATTAGTGTAGAAAAAGTCAACATATGTTGTAGTATTTTTACCACTTACATTTACTTCTTGAGAATTAACCATGGCAGTACTTTTCTCATCCTTTTGGTTATTGTACTTTGTGTATCCAGCACATTCATATTTAGCAGCTAACTTATATACTGACCTAGATTTTTCAACATTTAAAGTATCAGTACTTTCTATTTCGTAATATTCACCATATCCCTCTTTGCTATTATTACTATCTATTATATCAACGCTAGTGTTATGAAGTGGTTTGTCATTTTCACCGCCTTTTACTTCTATAATACTATTATTGTTCTTGTCATTTACAATACTAACATTATAGTATTTAGAATTATGTGTAACTACTTGTGTCGGATTACTTAATATTTCATTAGCTAGTTTATAATACTTAGTTGTTCCATCAACAACACGTGAATATGTTGCATATTCTTTTGTAGTTTCAACAAAATGTCTAACATAAACTTTACTTTTTGCAATTTTGTAAAATTTATATCTTACTATACTATAATCGCCACCGTACTTTAAAGTTTCATTATTTATTCCGCTTTCATTTATTTTATTAATCGAAATTTTATATATTTCACTATATTTTTTATTTTTTATATCACTTTTTGCAGCGCTATGATTACTTGCTGTAGATGCCACCGCACCTTGATACTTATAACTTGCTCCATCAATTTTATATACAGCATCTTTTTCTTCTTTATATTTCTCACTTAATATTTCAACTGGTATATCTTTACTAAATCCTGTTGATGTAGTCACAAGATGCTTTAAAATATTATCATTTGCATCTACAAATTGTACATCTACAACTCTTGGAGTAAAATATATATCAAGAGTTATTCCTCTTGTATCTTGATCTGGCTTAAATTTAATTAAACTAGTATTAATATCACTTAACTTAGACCAAGACCAATATTTAGCAGCAATATTTTCAATTGTTCCACCAGTTATACTACCTCCAAAATATCCAAAGTTTATTTCAGAATTTAAAAATTCATCTTTTCTTTTTACAATTCTCTCTATTTTACTTGATTGCACAATTTGATTTTTTATTTCATCAATACTAAGTACTATTTTATTTTTTTGAACTTCATCATTATCATTTGAATCAATGTAATGAGTATTTATATTTGCAACTATTCTTTCAAAATATACATGTATCGTAGTTCCATCGTCAATTTCTTTTACATCTATACTGGTACCTACTTTTAATTCTGCATTTGCACTTCCAATTCTATAACCAGTATACGTAAATTTTTCATAATCATTATCAGGTTCATTAGTAAAAATTTTTTTGTCAGTATCATCCTTAGAAGGTCGTTCAATATCAAGAGTATCACTTATCTTCTGTTCACCACAATCTTTTGAATCAACTTCTACTCCATTTTCAAGCAAATGTTTAATAACTTTTAACTCTTTACCAGGATTGACTTTTTCTGCTTTTATCCACAAAATATTATCATACAAATTAAAAATAGAACTACTTGCATCAGCTTTACCACGTGTACCATCAGACATATTATTAGCTTCAGCATAGCTTATTGCATTTTGCGCCGTCTTGGCTTTTTCATATTTTCCAGAAGTATAAAATGTTGTTACAACAGAAACATAAACACCATAATACTCCTGACCGTCAACTTCTTTCTTTAAATTTTCATTAAAATACTTTCTATCTCTTAAATCTTTAATTATCGTATCTGAAATTCCAATAATTCTAGTATCATAATTATTATCAATGTTTTGTAATATTTCCAAACCACTATTACTATCCTTTAGATCTTCTATATCTTCTGCATCATTATGAGATAAATAGTTATTTATACCATTACTTGTAGTCTTTACTTCCGAATTTATTCTATATAACTTACCGCCATCAAAATTCGGATTATTTGAAATATTAAATTGATAAATTGAATTACTACTAATTCCATCACTTGAAGACTTGTAACTACTACCTGATTTAAGATTCTCCTTTTGCGTTAAATCTGCAGTACCGTTATATAATACCGTTGGAGTAGTTGAAAATAGTACTCCATAAGTTCTATAATATTCAACTTTCGACTTGCCATCTGAATCATCTGGATACAAAGCTTTTAAATTCATATACTGTCCAACTGCCGCTTTTGAATACTTTTTTACTCTTAGACAAAATAACGTATTTATTTCATCTGTATTCGTTGTTGGTTTTCCCACTCCACTCCAATAATTATTTACTTCTTTTAATTTTTCAAAGTATTTATCATAATCAACGTTATAAGAACTTTTATTTCTTTCATCTTCATAGATTTCAATTCCAACTGCATATACCTTGCTAAATATCATTAAACAAATGGTAAATATAGATAGTATTAAAAAGCTTCGTTTTATTCTCTTCATCTTTTTTTGCCTCCTTGCTTTTTTACTCAGACTCTACATTTAGTACGAAATCGCCGTGAATAACATCATCATTTGTAGCTGTAGTATCATCTGTATTTTCATCAATATTGTTATTAAATGAAGTTTCCTTTACTTTACCTACTTTACAATCATTTATTACAACATTACTGATAAACACTCTTTCCAATTCTTCAAATACATTTATAGGTACATCTATTATTTCTTCTGTTTTTTTCTTTTCGTATGTTACCACTTCTTGAGAATTAATATCTCCAAAAATAACATTTTCAAGACTATCTGCATTTTCAATTGTATATTCAACCTTAGTTCTTACTCTCATTTGTGTTCCATCAAAATATATAGCTGGATACTCAACTTTTGCACTTCCTGTTATTTTTATATGTTTTTCTTTTACCTTATTTAAGTAGTTTTTAATCATTACACTTGAAGCATTTCCTTCACATGCATCAAATATACTTTCAGTAAAGGCTTCTTCATTTAAATTTTCATAATTAACATTTAATATCGTATTAAAATATTCATTAATTTTTTCTTCTATTTTATAATAATACTTTTTAGATTCTGCATAATATGCTATAGGAGTCTTATAGTTTTCTTCATCTGATTTATAATTTTCATATTCATATATTTTCTTATCAACGCTTGCAAGAGTATAAGGATATTCCTCAGAATTATTAGGCACTTTTGCAGGATTTATATTTATTTTTTCATTATTTACCGTTATTGTATTATATTTGTTTACAAAGTTTATTAAAAGCTCATTCATTTCTTTTTTTGTTGCTATTTGTTTAAAATCAAAATCTTTGTTTTCAATTATTTCATTATCTACCATATCTTTTAGTGCAAGTTGTTCAGAGGCATTATATAATGAGCTTAAATTTTTTACGTTATAATCTTTTTCTTTGCTTGTTGTAAGTGCTTGTTGTAATATATTTTTCTTTGCATCTGCAAGTAGTTCGATTATATAAATTTCTGTTACCTTTTCGCCCTCATTATCCTTAGTTATATTAGTTGCTCCTACAAAATTCATTGCTTTTGCATATTCTACCCAAACTTGATTCTTGTACTCAAGTAAAGGAGTTATATCTTCCTCTATTCCTTTGTAATTGCTTAAAAACAAACTTGGATCTATCATATCAGTAATATCATCTTTATTTAGTGTAGCAGCTACTACCATTTTTATAGCTTCTGATTTAGTTATATTTTCAGATTCATTTGAAGTACCAGAATCATACAATTTAGAAAAACCATAAGCATCCATTTTAGCATTTGCATTTATATTTCCTTTTCCAAATATGTTAACACACAGTACAATAATTGCAACTATAACTATAGCAACAATTATAATAAATATTGCAAATGTTATCTTCGATTTAATATAAAATTTTCCTTTCGCTGAATTTATATTCATCTTTATATCTTTTGGAATTTTAACTCCTTTATCTTTTTTTATATTTTTCTCCATTACATCATTTTTAGTATTCTTACTAGAATTTTTAATTACACTTTTTTTACTATTACTTTCCATAAATCTCCACCTCATACATAAAAATATTATATATAAAAACAGATAATTTATCAAGTTTTTTAAAATATTTTAAAAGTGCAAATAATAAGTTTTGTAGTTTTGTAACATTTTTGTAAACTTATTGTAACATTTTTTAATTTATTATATTTTAAATGAATTTAATACTATATTTTTCATTAAAACTTTTTAATATTCAGATGATTATGTTTATAAAAAAATAGTAAACTAGAAAATTTACTTTCTAATTTACTATCTCTTTATACATATGATACTTTTGTATTTTCAAATATTATTAATCAAAATCTTCTGCAGCTCTATTATCTGTGTCATATAATATTACTGTACCTCTTATATCATTGTATCTATCTTTATTTATATTCCAAATTCCATTTTCTAACTGAATTCTTAAAGTACCTTCAAGTTCTTTTCCAGATTGTATTCCAAGGTAACCTTCATAATCCCATTGTGTAGTATTTGGAATTATACTCTTATCTTTATTTCTATCATTTTGATTATAGCTAATTGTTACCGTTTTTCCAGAAGATTTTAGTGTTGTTTTGCACTTTATATCAAACTTAACACCAATATATCCATTAGTTAAAGGATTATTGATATTTCCGCCTTTTTCAACAACTATAGTTGAATTTGGAAGTTTAAACTCACCATACCAAGTTTGAATATATGATACATCCACATTATGGAATGTCATCATATTACTTGATAATGTAAACTCTTTTGAAATGACCATTTTTTCAAGTTTTTCAGATAACAATGTTGTATCTTCAGCATACATAGTATCAAGTGATCTATATCCATCACTAGGTTTAAATGAAATGCTATAATTACTTGTATCAAAAGGTACGTACTTACCTGATGAGTTCTTGTAATATAAAGTTACATTATTTTTAAATGTATTTCCATCTTTACTTATATAGTAATATGATGGTGTTATTATTACTTCTCTAGTTTCATTTTCATTTGCTACTTTTTCTTTTGAGATTACATTTCCATCTTTGTCTTTTTTCTCAGTAACAGTTACTGGTGCATATGCACCTGCTGTTTTCAAATCAAAACTAAATCTATAACCAAGTTTTGGGGCTTGTAAATAGGTAGAATCTGTATGTTTTACTGGACCTAGAGGCAATATAGTCTTCGTAGATACTTTATTTAGTACTGACACAGCTCTATTTTCAATAATATTTACACCTTGTGCACTACCGTCTTGATTTATTATTTGTCTTTTTATACCAGAAAAATATCTAATTCCTGTTGAATCATTTACATTACCATCTGATGTTTTTCTAAATACATTTTTAAAGTTTACATCTAAGCAATCTGTTATTTCAAAATCGTATATTCTATCTATATTTGTTGCTGTTGTACTATTTTGTACGAAATACTTTGAATCTGACTTCATTTCTTTTTGATTACTTTCATCATCACGATATAAAATGTTTTTCTTTGTATCTTCTTTTCCATCATTATCAGTATCAACTTTTACAACATGCGTTGGTTCTTGCGTATTTGATTTTTCATCACAGAAAGTTGCAATCTTAGCAATACTTTTTCTAGCTATTAAAGTAAGTAAACCAGATACTGAAGTATCAGCTTTTAATTTTGGATTATTAGTTATAACTGTACTTATTAAATTTGAACTTGCATTTTTAGTACTTGCAATAACTTTCAAATTTCCAATAACAGATAAACCTGATGTTCCACTTGCTTCTCTAGCTTTAATTTTTCCTCCAGCAGGTACATATATTTCTTCATTTTTATCATATGAATCCTTAATATCACTGCCTTTATATACAGAGCCATCAGCATTATACACAACTACTTGATTTACTTTAAAATCAAATATTACCCAGTAGTTTTGTAAATAATTTTTCATATTAATTTTATCATTGTATACGTCACCTTTATATGACTCATTTAATTTTGGAATAAGAGTAAATTCAGCATTTTTTTGTATTACTACACTATCTGAATTGTCTACAGAATGATCAACATAACTTGTCATCTCAATAGTTGGCTCTTCAAGTGCTAGTGGAGTATATACATTTACTTTCGTATTGGTATCAGATTTTGATGCAACAGTTTTTATCGTTTTACCTTCATTTTCACCAATAATTCCATTTATATTATATGTTGCTACTCCTTGTGGCGTTCTCACCCCATTAAATTTGTTTTCTTTTACTTGTTGAGTTCTATTATTAAAGTTTGATTCACTCGTATATTCTATAATACTAGCAATAGCGCTACTAATACTATTATCATTTTGCGGATTTACACTTTTTAACGTACTAACAGTACTAGCTGCCTTTGATATTCCAGTAATTGAAAATTTATAATTTTCTCCACTATTTGGGCTTATAACGCCATCTCTATCATTTGTAATATATCTTGCTTCTTCAGAAGAAGAATTTTCAATGTGTGCTGATTGTAATTCGTAAGCATCATATTTTTTTATTTTATATGTAATCGCACCTGTATCTTTATTAACAGTTTCAGGAGTATATACAAGTGTATATGGATATGTCATACTAGTTTTTAAATATGAATCTAAGTATTCTGTAACTGGCACATATACTACATTACAATCTTCATTTTTACTTGTACTACTTCCAGAAATATCTTCACCCTTTTCATTTTTTGGGGTTATTTCGATATTTGGTACTACTGGATCTGGTGTTTTTTCAATATTATCGCAATTAGGTCCTACACAATCTGGTGGAACCGGATCACAGTCATCAATACAGTCACCATTCACTCCATTATAAATAAAATCTATATATGTTGTTTTTCCTTTTATGTCATATGAAGTATTATTTTGCATAGCAACTTTAAATGCAGAAGTTGAATCTTTGTATACATATGCACCTTCATATTTATACCTAACATTATCCATATATATGGTATTTGATCTTTCAACATGAAGTGTATCACTAGGCTCTATTTCATAACATTCACTATAGTTAGAGGAAGTATTAGTTGAATTTAGCAATTCATAAAAATGTTCACTAGCATCTGTTATAGAAATATTTCCTTTTCCAATATTTATATCGTAATAATCTAAGTCATGCCTTACCCTTTGAGTATCATTTTTTAACTCATTAAGTAGTAAATAATAATTTCCACTACCATCTTTGATATCAGTTTTTTCACTTGTTTTTACTAAATGCCTTACATATACTTTACTGTTTGGTATAATATTAAATTTAAAACGTATAATACTATAATCTCCACCATTTGATAAAACAGATGGTGCACTCATTGCATCCACTGTTACGCTTCTATTACTAGTATATCTAACGCTTGGAATAGAAGCATTAGCAGTACTATAATTAGTTCTTGTTGTATACTTTGAACCTAAAAAAGTAAATTTTTCTTTAATACCAGAAACCTTAAATGGTTTACTTAAATCTTTATCTTTTAAAAAATCAGCAGTAAATGATGATCCAAACGAACTTCTAGTAAATATAACTCTAAGTCCTTTTATTAATTGTTCACTAGCATTAACTAATTGTACATCAAATACTCTTAAAGAATAATATATATCAATTACTATCTCTGAATTTACATCATTAGGTGTTATTTCTAAATCAAAAGAAGAACGATTTGATATTCCATAACTCCAACTACTTCCATATTCTTTCGAGTTTACTGAAACTTTCGCACCAGATATAGTTCCACCAAGGTGACCAAAATACACTGTACCATTTAAGAACCAGTCACCATGTAAAACCAATTTATTGATGTTTAATTTAGCTGATTCGCCTTTTTTTAAATCAAAATCCATGTTTGAAGAAATAATTTCTTCACTTCCATTTGAATGTATATAATGATATCTAAGATTTCCATTTCCAGTTACCTTGTAATGATAATATTTAAAAGTAACTACTATTATATTTCCGTTATTATTGTTATTTGTAATATTAGCAAAAACATCATCTGAACTTTGACTTATACTACCAGCACTACTTGGAGAAATATCAGCAGCGTAATAATAATTATTATCTAGTTTTGCTCCATTATTATCATTTCTAGAAATAGATACACTTCCTCCAGAATAAATTCCAGTTTTTGCATATTTTATGCTACCATTATATTGATAATCTATTTTTACTCTAGTTCTTTCAAAGTACACATCAATAGTAGATTTATCTTTTAAATCACTTGCTTTTAAAGTATCACCAGTTAATTCTGAACCATTATCAATTTTATACTTAGTATATATAAATTTATCATAATCATTATCATCTTTTAACTTTTCAACAACATCTTTACCTGGTTTTTCTAACACATTAGTGCTACCAGAAATACTAATTTCACGACTATATGATCCTACTTCATTACCATTTTCTATAAAATGAGTATTTACAGTAGCTTTACCAGGATTAATTTTTTCTTCTTTAATCCACAAGATATTATCATATAAGTTAAAAATACACTTAGAACTATCTTTTCCACCATTAACATCATAACCATTAGTATTACCATTCCATGTCATATCGGTAAGCATAGTATTCCACATAGCTGTATATCCATTTCTAGCCTCACATGTAGTTCCATTAACCCTAAATGTAGTAATTACAGACACGTACACACCTTTATATTTTTGGCCTTCAACTGTTTTCTCCAAAGTAAACATACCACTTGCTTTCAGTTGATTTATCATATCTTGTGATATCCCTATAAGTCTTGTATCATATGTTCCATTAGCAAAATGGTACATTTTTAAGCCGTTTTCGCCAATTGCATACTCTTTAGTAGACACACCAGTTGCCTCACCGGTTGCTTTATATACATTATCGCCTCCATCATCTTTGAGCGAATTTATAATATACAAACCTTTTCTAACACCATTATAAACGCCATAACCGTACAAGGAATCATTAATATTTGCTGGAATTTTATCTACTTTTTCATACTTAGTTGTAGGAGATTTAGAAAATACAAGGCCATACGTTTCATAACTCTCAGAAGTTGGAGGATATGACTTATTTATTTGAACATACCCGTCAGTATTTGGAGCTCTATCAAATTGTTTTACTTTAATCTTAAAACTAACTTTAATGTTTGAATCACCACTAAAATTAGAATCGATATCTCCATCCTCGTAAATATTTAAGTCCTTTGCATATATATTACTAAACATTACAAAAAACATAGCAACTATCGCAATTATTACACAACTTTTCTTAATTTTTACCATAATCTCATTCCTCTTTTTTTAAAATCAAACTATATATAACATTTTAACATATAAATACCATATTTTTCAATATATTTAAGGCTTTTTTTATATTATTTTTTCATGAAATTTTCATTAAAATTTATGACATTATTTTTTAAATAAATTAGTCATTTTCAAAACAAACTGTAAAAAAAATCACCCACATTTACGTAAGTGATTTTTTGGTTCTATAATATTCGTTGGGGTGTAAATTACACCTCAACGATATTTTTTAGCAA